>Ga0129342_1001468_pt1 | contig 10535 bp, 11 predicted proteins | sample CPBDNA_5_FD_94426 | JGI IMG/M metagenome (GOLD analysis project Ga0129342, IMG submission 94426) | Freshwater to marine salinity gradient microbial communities from Chesapeake Bay, USA - CPBay_Sum_15_0.2_DNA | ecosystem: Environmental > Aquatic > Marine > Coastal | place: USA: Chesapeake Bay...
GGCGACCGTCAATCCAGCGGTTAAATCACTCTTAAAGAGGTCGGCATTGTAGTTACCGACCCACTTTAATCCTGGCAAGAAGCGTGAAATCGATGCATTCATCATCAATAGGTCCTAGTCGAATTACTCGATGGTAGTTTTGTGCTGTGACAGGCTTTATGCTGTCACAGGAGAGGCCAGATTGGCAACATCGTCTTGGACGAGTGCAATCTCATGTCCCTCACGTTTGAGTAGTGAAGCAGAGACTGCTGCACGCGCACCACTCTTACAGTGAACCACATATTTTCCACCCTCACCAAGCTCATCCTTCCGAACTTTTAAGCGAGTGTGAGCAATATTCGTGGCTCCTTCAGCATGTCCTTCTGCATACTCCGTAGCCTTACGCACATCCACCACATGGAAGCCTTCGTTGAGCTTGGAGTCAAGATCAGCAAAAGTCATCGTTGACATCGTCTCTAGCCCCCCAGCAGACTCACCGAACGAAGCTAAGTCCTCAGGAGTGATGAACCCTTTGATGTGATCTAGCCCAATGCGAATTAAATCGGTGACTGCTTCATCGACCTGAGCTTCATTGATTACGAGATAGATCTCTTCGTCCTCAAGAATGAACGAACCCGCAATGGTATTGAATTGCTTGTCCATAGGTGAGAGTAAAGAACCCTTCAGGTGACCTGCGATGAATTCTTCTTTACTACGAGTATCAAGTACAACAACTTTTGACGTATCCAATCCACCAATCTCTTGAATGCTCAAGCGGTTAGGTTGTGGATAGCAATCTTTCAACACTCGAGGACCTATTTTGTTGTCGCGTTTCATGCGAGCAAAGTACATGGGTGGCTCAGGCTGCCCTTCAAGGATAAATTTCACGAAGTTATCTTCCGAAGATGCCGCTTTGATAGAAGCATTGTATCGAAGCTCATAGCCTACCGTTGTTTCTGGAATAGCGCCAAGGGCTTTACCGCATGCCGATCCAGCACCATGCCCTGGCCAAACCTGCATGTATTCTGGCATCGACTTGAAGCTCTCAACCGTTTTGTAGAGCGTACGTGCTGAGGGCTCCATCGCTCCCTCTACGGCGGCTGCAGACTCGAGTAAATCAGGGCGTCCTACATCTCCCACAAAGACAAAGTCACCCGTAGCAATACCCATGGGCTCATCAGCAGCGGCGCCATCGGTAATGAAATAGCTGAGGTGCTCTGGCGTATGGCCAGGGGTATGCCATGCCTTGATTTCGATATTACCCACTTTGAACGCATCCCCATCATACATTAACTGGTAGTCATAAGAGTCGTTGTTGAGTAACCACTCATATTTCCAATCTGCGTCTCCTTCGTCTGAGGCATAAACCTTGATTCCACGCTCTGCAAACTCACGAAGACCGGAAATGTAATCGGCATGAATGTGTGTGTCGGCTGCAGCGACGATGGTCATTTTCTGAGCAGCTGCATCCTCGATGTACTGATCAATATCACGCATTGGATCAATCACAACGGCTTGGCCATTGGCTTGACAGCCAACTAGGTAAGAGTACTGGGCAAGTTTTTCGTCAAAGAATTGTTTGAAATACATAATGAACTCCTGTTTGTTTTTTTACTTGATGATGTAATGATTGCTTGATTAATGCTCTTTATCAATGGGGAATCTGATGACGAACCATCCCATAAACATACGTTCCCAAGATGGCCGTGAGTATCGGCACCACAAACACGGTAGCTCCCGCTCCAACCAAGGTGAACATGGGTGCAGGACAAGCCCCGATTAGAGACCACCCAAGTCCAAAAATGGATCCGCCCACTAGATAACGTGTCACTTGTGATGGATCTTTGGGTGGAATGGTAATGGGGTTGCCATCAGAATCTTTTACGTTACTCTTTTTAATCCAAAGGATACCCAAGGCACCTACTACAATAGCAGAACCAATCACGCCATACATGTGGAAGCTGTCAAAAAAGAACATCTCTTGGATGCGGAACCATGAAATAACCTCTGCTTTCATTAAGATGAAGCCAAAGAAGATTCCAAGGATAAAGAAGGTTATAAGATCTTTTGCTCTCATGTGTTTCGTCCTCTAATTAAAGTATGTTGGGAAGAATCAGGTACGTCATCAATAGACCCCCTATAAAAAAGCCGATGACTGCGATCAGTGAAGCCAGCTGTAGGTTCGAAAGCCCTGAGATGGCATGTCCTGAGGTGCACCCTCCAGCATAGCGTGTCCCGAAGCCAACCAAAAAGCCACCCACTCCTAAAACAGCCCACAAGCTTGGATTGCTCTGCAGGGCTCCCCACGTAAAGAGCTCGACGGGGACAAATCCATCGAAGTTGGTAAGTCCATACTCTTGAAGTTTTTCAATGGCCCCAGAAGACAGTTCTATCGCGTTTGGGTTTGCAAATAGCACTCCACCGATGAATCCACCTAGGATGACACCCACAGAGAACATCAAATTCCAAGCCCCTTTTGCCTTCCAATCATAATTGAAAAAGTCCACATTGGCGACGTTACAAGACGCACATATGTGACGAAGATTCTCTGAGAAGCCAAACTGTCTCCCTGAGATCAGAAGCATAATGGGAACCATTAAACCAATGATGGGCCCGGCAATGTACCAGGGCCACGGTTGCGTTAAAATATCCATGAAGTTGCGTTGATTTGTCCTTGCGTGATGAATGACGTTTTCATTTCGAAGGGTAGTATACGACTCTCATTTCTTAATGTCAATACTTGTTAATACAAGTAACATCAAGTCAAGCTCTAAGCGTGTTGCTTAGAACCTGACCTACCTGTATACCAATATGTTTATGGATTCCCTTTAATCATCAAATTCCAATACAAGAAGGGGATTCCATGTTTCTTGACCATATACATATCCCATCGTTCTCGAGCCTGGTTGAAAGGGAATGATGGCTACTTCTTGATAGTCCATTCCCGACATTATTTTAACACTTGTGTTTACATGTCTTAGACATTATACTCTACTCACAAACTAATCTTTTTTTGCTACAGGTCAAGCCACGAGAATCCCTTCTAAATTGCTAGAAACCAATGAATTCTAAAAAAGAAAGCGTTACCGTCAATCTTTCTGCGCTCAAACCGGGTTTACCCCTTCATGAACAAATCAGCCATTGGATCGAAACCAAGATTGATGAAGGTGTCTACGAATCAGATCAAAAATTGCCGTCCGAATTTCAACTTAGTGAGATGTTTAATGTGAGTCGAGTGACGGTTCGACGAGCTTTACAAACACTGGAATCCAACCGTTTGATCTACAGATGCCAAGGTTTGGGTTCATTTGTAGGGAAGGGCAAAACGCGTCAACCCCTGGTACGACTGACCGATTTCATGGAGGATATGCATCGCGCTGGGATGGAAGCAAAGTCGGTAGTGCTTTCGATGGGTGTTGTCGATGCTAGCGACGCGGTTGCTGAGCAGCTTGGATTATCAGTAGGGCAAAAGGTATTTCAATTGGATCGTCAACGTTTAGGGGATAACAAACCCTTAGCTATGGACGAAACCTGGCTTCCTTTTGCCTATGGTCAACTCATTGAATCGGTAGATCTTGGGAATCGAACCATTTTTTCTGTGCTGGAGGAAGATTATGAGATTCCTGTCATGCGTGGTTGCTACCAAATCACAGCAACAACGGCTACGAATAATCTGGCACAGTGGTTAGAAGCAGAAGAGGGAGATGCATTGCTTCTCTTGCACCGGATTGCCTACACCGTGGGTGACAAACCCATATTCTATCAACGGCGATATTACAAAAGCGATGCGTTTGCCTATGAAATGAGGTTAGATAGAGTGGAGCAAAACGGTCAATCGACACCTCAACCCTTTGAAGAAACGCCCATTCGTGAGATTGTCCCAGTGTTTCACAAGAGATAATCTCAGAGCCTACCTTCCATAGGCATCTTCAACACGGATAATGTCATCTTCATCACTTGGGTGTTGCGCCTCTTCATGCTTCCAAATCTCTGCGACGATACCCCATTGCGAAGCACCGACAAGGCGATGACGCTCTCCACACGCTAATTCGACTATTTCACCGAGTTCCAAGGCGTGTGGTGGATTCATGGTGTCGGTGAGACTCCGAATCAACGAGGCTTCACCTGCAATAAGCCTCCATATCTCTGACCGACGACGGTGATATTGCCACGATAACATTGCATGCGGCTCAACCAACAGAAACTTAGGGCTCAGTTTTGCATACCCTTCCAAGTGGTGAGTGTCCAATTCTGGGAACCAGCTTTCTGCAAAGGAACGCGCTTGTGATTCATCTACTAGCAAAAAACCTCCCCAGGGGCGGTGCCGATCTTCTCCAATCAACGTAAAGCCAAGATCGGTTACTCGAGTGACCAATGCCTCAAACATCTCTGTTTTTGATAGACTTGCCATCTCAGAGGACTCAAATAATGGTACCTTCGCTGGGCTAGTTTGATGTGTCATCTTTTCTTTTGCTGACTTTTTAGCCATTTTTCAACAACTAGTAATCATAAAGTATACCACCATGAATCGACGAATATCAACCCTTGGACCCATCTTGGGATGCCTCATGCTTGTGGGATTGTTCTTTCCTGCACAATCCAAGGCACAATTTGCCATTGGAGGTGGGTATGAATTGCGCGATGAAGAGCCAAAAACAGGCTATATGGTGATGATTGAGAATGGTTTTTTGAAGCGTTTTCCTATGATTTCTCTCAAGACAAGACTGCACCTCAGCGTGTTTGCTGATGAAATCTCTGTTCGAGACCAAGCAGTGCTAGATCAACTGGCACTCAGCGAAACGGAGCAACTATTGTCTCAAGTCGATTCCTATGATTTTGGGCTGGCTGTGTTGATGGGCGTCAACCTAGGGATCGTCAAGCCTTACGCTGGTGTGGGTTTGGGTAATGAGTCTTACAAAATAGATTATGCTATTCCCCCATCCCTATCCGTCCCGTCAAATTTTAAGCAATCCCTCTCTGACAACGGTTTTTATGGGAACGTGTTCATAGGAACAGAGATTTCGCCAATCCCTGTGCTGAAACCATTTGTGGAATATCGCTTTTCAACCTTTTTGACCGAAGAGGAGATTAATTACAGTCAAAATGGTCGAATTTCTTTGGGTCTAAAACTTCAATTCTAACCCCTCTTCATGACACGCCAAGATGTCGCGATCTTTGAGTTGGACAAGCAGCAAAAGGGTCATCTAGACGACCTTCTCAAGGTATGTCATACCCACTTGGAGTATGTCGATGAAGCGATGATTCGAGATGCATTTGCGCTGGCATGTCAATCTCATAAAGGTGTTACAAGGGCCTCAGGTGAGCCTTACTATCTTCATCCGTTGGAAGTTGCCAAGATCGTGGCAAGTGAACTCTCCATAGATGGGGAATCGGTGGTTGCTGCACTCATTCATGATACGGTGGAGGATACCGACGTGACGTTGGTCGATGTCCGAGGTGTCTTTGGTGAAACGGTTGCCAATTTGATTGATGGCGTCACCAAAATTGAAGGAGTATTCAAAAACAGGCAATCCAAGCAGGCCGAGACCTTCATGAAGTTGATTCTGTCTATGGCCGATGATATTCGTGTGGTGCTGATCAAGTTTGCGGATAGGCTCCACAATATCCGAACCTTGCAATATTTGCCAAGAGAGAAGCAGATGAAAATCGCTTCTGAGACACTTGATTTGTATGCTCCTCTGGCCCACCGTTTTGGTCTATATCAAATCAAAAATGAATTTGAGGATCTCTGCTTCAAATTACTCGATCCTAATTCCTACAATTTTGTAGCTCGAAAGCTTCGCGAAAAGAAAGCCGCGCGTGAGGCCTTCATTGCTGAGTTCATGGAACCTATCGAAGACGAGCTTCGTGACCATGGATTAACCTTTGAAATCAAGGGGCGTCCGAAGCATATCTACTCGATTTATCGCAAAATGCAGAGGCAGCAAAAGCCTTTTGAGGAGATTTACGATCTCTTTGCCATTCGGATTATTCTGGAAGACCCACACACCAAAGAGGATTGTTGGAGGGTGTATTCCATGATTACGGACTGGTATACACCCATTCCGAAAAGGTTTCGTGATTTTATTTCCGTCCCCAAGGCCAATGGGTATCAATCACTTCATACTACCGTGATTACCAAATCGGGGCAACGTGTAGAAGTTCAGATTCGCACCCGTCGAATGGATGAGATTGCTGAGCGTGGACTCGCAGCACATTGGAAGTACAAGGAAGGGGGGCATGCTGGATCTCAAACGCTAGAACAATTTGTGAGTTGGGTGCGCGAGGTGCTTGATACCCCAAGGCCCGAAGCGGCTACGGAGTTTGTGAAAGATTTCCAACTCAACCTCTACCAAGACGAAATCTATGTCTTTACCCCCAAAGGTGATCTTAAAACCCTTCCAAGAGGTGCTTCCTGCATTGATTTTGCCTTTGAGATTCACTCAGAAGTAGGAGAGCGTGCGATGGCGGCCAAGGTGAATGGTAAGCTTGTGCCATTGCGTCAGAAACTTAAAATTGGAGATCAAGTAGATATTGTCACGGGTCCAAAAGTGAATGTGAATCCTGATTGGATTGAGGATGTCGTGACTCATAAGGCCAAGGCTCGGATTCGACAATTTGTGCGTCAACGTCAGCGCGAAGTCTCAGATAGAGGTCGTGAAGCATGGGAAAAACGTGCGAAGAGAAGTAGCATCGAGTTATCTGATCAAGAGCTCATGAAAGTCTCCCATCAGCTGGGATTTGATAGCTTGCTGGTGATGTTCTATGAGATTGGTGCAGATAAGTACGACATCGGCAAGCTGTATCGGGCTGTTAAAGACTTCAAAAGTAAAGGGCGTTTAGAAAAAGAGGAGGAGCAAAAAGAGCTTGAGTCAATCTTAACGCCAACCCTTGAAGAGTTGGGCCAAAAGTTCAATCAAGAGGCCAAAAAAGGGATCAATGAGCAATCCTTATTGATTGATGGAGGTCTAAACCACGTCAAGTACCATTTTGCTCACTGTTGCAATCCCATTCCTGGAGATGAAGTAATGGGATTTATTAGTCGTACTGGGGATGTCAAAATCCACCGCACGTCGTGTAAAAATGCCATTCATTTGATGAATTCTGATGGCGAAAGAATCCTAGAAGCATCGTGGGCTCGAACGCCAGAAATGCAATTCTTGGCTGCCATTAAACTCGTGGGAGAGGATCGAGTGGGTCTCATCAATGATCTCACTGACGTGCTTTCTAAATCTCTCAAAACCAATATGAAGAGTATTAATGTGAGTAGTGACAGCGGGATGTTTGAGGGAATTGTAACACTTTATGTAGCTGATTTGAGCCATTTAGGTCAAATCATGGAGAAGCTCAAACGTGTGGAAGGGATTCGAACCGCGCACCGCTTTGAGTAAAAGTACCCTCTACACTGGCGTCGTATCCCATCTTTTGTATATTAGAAGTGGAGAAACAGTTTGGGAAAACTGATTAATTGGGATGGAGTTATGATTACTTATACAAAAAAAGACCTTGTACGTAGGGTCTCAGAGACGATGCAGGTGCCTTTGAATCAAGCAGAGCCGTATGTTGATGCTGTGATTGACTCAATTCGAGGTACCATGCTGATGGCAAGCCCTGAATGTAGGATTGAATTGAGAGACTTTGGGGTTTTTGAAGTCAAAGAAACAAAGGCAAAGCCAAAGGCAAGAAATCCAAAGACGAACGAGATCATCTACGTACCAAGTCATCGAAAAACACATTTTAAGCCGAGCAAAAAGCTTAAAGACTTTTTGCGCCAGCCACTGGACTGATTGGATTGACGGATAAAGGGCGACTCTTAGGACTCGATATAGGAACAAAGCGCTGTGGATTAGCTTGGACAGATCGAATGCAGATGATTCCATCGGTCGTAGGCACCTATTCTCAACAGGGATTGAAAGCGAAACTCCGTGAAAAGGTCGCGGAGGAGCCGCCTCCAGGTATTGCTGGATTTGTGTTGGGTTGGCCACTTCAAGCCGATGGATCACCATCAAGCTCAATGCATGAGGTCATTGCATTTGACGTATGGCTAAAAAAGACGTTTCCGTCTATTCCTATCTATCATCAGGATGAATTTGGATCTTCCCAAGAAGCGATGCAATGGATGGTCGAGTCTGGCATACCCAAGGGGAAGCGAGCTCAGAAGGAGGCTGTGGATTCTACCGCAGCAGCCGTTATCTTGCAACGGTATTTAAAAGAACAAGGTTAGAACGTTTAATTTCTGTTAATCTATGGCTGTGCTCCCTATTGTGACATATAATGATCCTGTATTGAAACAGGTGGCTAAACCGGTTACAAAGGATATCCCCAATCTTGAGGGCTTCATTTCTGACATGTTTGAGACCATGGATAATGCCAAAGGCTTGGGGTTGGCAGCTCCACAAGTAGGCCATTCGATTCGACTTTTTGTGATCGATGCTGATGGCCTTGACGAAGAGGATCCCTCTGCATCCACACCCATTGGACGTCGGGTGATACTCAATCCTGAGATTATGTCAGAATCGGACGATTTGGTCACGTTTGAAGAGGGTTGTCTTAGCCTTCCAGATCTGCGAGATCAAGTCAGTAGAGCGAGTGAAGTGATCGTCCGTTTCCAAGATGAGGCGTTTGAGACCCACGAGATGACCCTGAGAGGGTGGACCGCGCGTGTTTTCTTGCACGAGTTTGATCACCTAGAAGGGATCTTGTTCATTGACCGTATATCTGCCTTTAAACGTACACTTCATAAAGCAAAGCTGGAGTCTATCGACGCCAATGAAGTGGATGCTGGTTATGAAGTCGCTCCTAAAACGACCCGATAACCACCACCGAGCATGACTATTGACTATGACTACTGTGTATAACTACCGAGCATGACGACTGAGCATCCATCAACCACTGCCTTGCGGGTGATCTTCATGGGCTCCCCGGAGTTTGCGGTGCCTTCCCTAGAAGCATTGGTTCGAGAAGGGTTCGATGTATGTTTGGTGTGCACGCCCCCGGACAAACGGCGATCACGAGGAGGAGACCCAGAGCCTACTGCAGTAAAGAAAAAAGCGATCGAGCTTGGATTACCTACACTCGATGTAGAGGATGTCAAGGATCCAGCTTTTTGTGAGACCCTTACGTCGTTAAATGCAGACGTATCCGTGGTGGTGGCCTTTAGATTATTACCCAAAGCCATTTTGGACGCGACGAGATTGGGCGCTGTGAATATTCATGCATCGCTTCTCCCTGCTTATCGTGGAGCTGCGCCGATTCACCATGCGGTCTTGAATGGGGAGAAGCAGACGGGATGCACATTATTTGTTCTAAATCAAGCGATGGATGCGGGTCAAATCTTAGCCCAACAAACCTCACCCATTCACCCGAACGATACAACAGGCGATGTATATGAGCGTCTCCAAACTGTTGGGGCTAAACTACTCATAGAAACACTTCCTGCTTGGAATCGAGAAGAAATTCATCCTATCACCCAAGATGAACGCTTGGCCACTCCCGCGCCCAAGGTATTTTCTGCAGACGGGTGGTTGAGGCTTCATGAGACAGCAGCTCAAGTACACAATCAAGCCCGAGCCATGACACCCACCCCTGGAGCATGGATAAAACTCGAAGGGGAAAAAGTAAAAATTCTACGAACCAGGCTCCTTGAATTACGAGAACTGCAATCCTTTACTCATGAAGTAAAAGGGGATGTGCACGGAGCTGAGATTGGGATGCAAGCAAGAGATGAGCATAGGGCAGAGTCAGGGGTGACTGCAGGAGTTCAGTCAGGCTCATTTATATTTGGGACAAGCGATTATTTTTGGGCTGCGCAGAACAAAGCGTTGTGGAAATTGTTACCCTTCAACAACCAGGAAAAACGGCTATTTCTGGCTATGAATTCAGTTTAGGAAAAGACCTCGCCGCTCTACATGCAGAGGGTGCAGAGGCATGATAGAATCTTGGCAACTCTCAAAATTAACTGTGGTACAAATCCAATAAACCATGTAGATTTAGCCATCAAGAAAGCCCCGAAACACCACGATGGAACAAAGCACAGCATTTTTTGACGCAATTATTCAAGGGAATCTAGAGGACGTCAAATCACATCTAAAAAAAGGACAAGATATCAACGCGACCCTTCCAAATGGATCGACCGCGTTAATCTTAGCGGCCCAATATAACCACGATGCGATCGTTGAGGAATTGCTAGCCAAAAAGGCAGATCCAACCCTTGCGACAAAAACTGGAGGGACCGCGCTCAATCGTGCTGCAGAGCATGGGAACCTCGCTATGATTCAAAAACTACACAAAGCAGGGGCTGTTCCAGGGTTGCTGGCGTTGGTGATGGCTGCTCGAGAGGGCCATCTTCCTGTGGTCGAATGGTGTATCCAACAGGGAGTGGATGTCAATGGGCAACTTCCATGGGGATTCACAGCACTCATGATGGCTGCTCGGGATGGTCGCCAGGATGTGGTAGAGTGTTTGCTTGCTCATGGGGCAAATCCAAAGCTCAAAAATAAGGACGATGAAACAGCTCTATCGCTTGCTATAGAGAACGATGAAGACGAAGTGGCTGA
>Ga0129342_1001471_pt1 | contig 10527 bp, 10 predicted proteins | sample CPBDNA_5_FD_94426 | JGI IMG/M metagenome (GOLD analysis project Ga0129342, IMG submission 94426) | Freshwater to marine salinity gradient microbial communities from Chesapeake Bay, USA - CPBay_Sum_15_0.2_DNA | ecosystem: Environmental > Aquatic > Marine > Coastal | place: USA: Chesapeake Bay...
CGCGGAAAACTCAGGTCTGCCCGACTTACTAAGTCACTGAAAACAGTTGCGACATCTTTAAAAGTCTTGCAATCAAGCAACCGCGCCAACAGTAAATCTCGCTCTTCCCACAAAGCCAACTCGTCGTCAAGGTCACCGTCGTCTTTGCCGGGCAACAGCCGCCTGGTCTTGAGCTCAATAAGTGTCGCAGCAATCAACAAAAACTCAGTCGCCAAGTCGAGATCCATGGTCTGCATCTTGGCGACTTCGTCAAGATAAGCCGTGACAATATTCGACAACGAAACTTCGTGAATATCAACTTCTTCTTTCAAAATGAGATGCAAAAGCAATTCAAAAGGGCCATCAAATGTCGGCGTAGAAACTGCGTATTTCATCACCTGCGAGATTACCTCCCCACGCCTTTCAATGTCGGCAACTAAGGTTGAAATATGACTCGAGTTCTGTCTTGCATTCAGCCCACTGGCGAAGTGCACCTCGGCAATTACCTCGGTGCATTGCGAAATTGGGTTGCAGGCCAGCACAATGCCGATGTATTTCACGGCATAGTCGACCTACACGCATTGACCGTTACAGAAAAGCCAGGCTTGATAGGCACAAATACACTGCAGCTTGCAGCGATGCTCTTTGCCGTCGGCCTAGACCCTGATGTCGCAACCGTCTTCGTTCAGAGCCACATAGCTGAGCACAGTCAGCTTGGGTGGATTATGGAGTGCACTGTTTCGTTTGGCGAACTGAGTCGAATGACTCAATTCAAAGACAAATCAGCAAAACGCGAAGCCGAGTTCGTCTCGGCGGGTCTCTTTACCTACCCGGCTTTACAGGCTGCCGATATTTTGCTTTACGATGCCAACGAGGTGCCGGTTGGCGACGACCAACGTCAGCACATTGAAATTACTCGTGATATCGCAATTCGGTTCAATCATCGGTTCGGTGAAACATTCGTGATTCCGAAAGCTGTGACACCAGCAAGTGGCGCTCGTGTGATGGATCTTCAAAGTCCAACATCCAAGATGTCGAAATCAGGCGATGACGATTTTGGGGTTATTTATCTGCTCGATGAACCATCGAAAATTGAAAAGAAGTTCAAGCGTGCGGTTACCGACAGCGACTCTGAAGTTGTGTTTGATCGTGAGCGTAAGCCCGGCGTGGCAAACCTGCTCGAAATTTTGGCAGCCACAACTAACTCAACACCACAAAAGACTGCTGAAAGTTACACCCGTTACGGCGATTTGAAATCGGCCAGCGCCGACGCCGTTATCGCGATGCTTGCCCCAATTCAAAAGCGATACAACGAACTACTGGGTGATAAAGCCGAATTGATGCGGCTTATACATAAAGGCAACGATCGCGCCCAAGTCGTTGCAAGCGCAACACTTGGCCGCGCTCAAAAATCAATTGGTTTTCTGAGTAGTAAATAATTTAAATATCGTCGGCACTTTGAAGTGCCACAATATATTTTGCCAAACTGTTGTCGTCATCGCTGATTGACCGTGCAACAAGTCGACATGTAGTTTCTTCGCTGCCGATTTCGCGCAGCATTTCGGCGCCAATGGCTTCATGATCGTGATATTGCGAAAAGCGCTCTCCTCTGCTGCCAAGAATTGTTGCAATCACACGCGACAAAACCCCCAGATTCGATTTTGTTTTACCAACATCATGAAGCATCGAAGCCCGTACAGCAGCAATTTCGGCGTTCGGCATCAAATCTAAAAAACGCCTATGCACGGTGAGGCTGTGCTTTTTGTCAGGCAGCGACATTTGAGACCAAAGTTCAAATTCGCGAGGCGCCAGCACGGCACGTGCCGAATCAATTTCAAGTTGTGAAAGATCTCGGCGGTCAAGCGAGATAACAAAACGTTTCACCAGATGCACAACTTTTGTCATCGTACTGCCCGCGCTCGAGGATGAGCCTCCCGATACATTTCGTATAGAACTTCGTTGTCGACGCGCGTATAGATCTGTGTTGTGCTCACCGACGCGTGACCGAGCAATTCTTGGACAACGCGCAAGTCAGCGCCATGCACCAACATGTGCGTTGCGCACGAATGCCGCAAAGAGTGTGGCGAAATTTCTTTGATCTTTGCCAAAGCAGCATATTTTTTGACGATATTGAAAACCGCTTGACGCGAAAGTCTCGTACCATGCACTCCTAAAAACACGGCGTCGCTATCTTCGCGACTTGACCAAGACTCGGGCACAAGTGCCGGGCGGCCACCTAGATCGAAATAGTCGATCAGCGCGTCACGACATGGTCGACCGAACGGAACAATCCGTTCTTTTGAACCTTTACCAAACAGACGCACCAGAGAATCTTCCATATCGATGTCGCTCATTGACAGTGTGCAAACCTCGGCCACACGTGCGCCAGTGGCATAAAGAAATTCAAGAATCGCCCGATCACGGCGAGCAAACGAATCAACCCCGCGCACCGCACTAAGTAGCAGCGCAACTTCATCTTCAGATATTCCTTTCGGCAAGCTGCTTGGCACTTTGACACCATCAACTAAAACAGCCGGGTTGTCGTTGCGGATGCCTTCTTGGGCCAAGTATCGGTAGAACATCCGCACCGCGGCAAACTGACGGGCCACTGATTTAGGCGCTTTACCTGCCGAACGTAGATGAGCCACGAATTTTTCGAGATGTTGTGAGGTCGCGTTCATCACGCTGGCTTTCTGAGTCTTGAGCCATTCGACGAAACCATCGATGTCTCGCCGATACGCCATCAATGTATTCACCGAGCGACCTTGCTCGACACGCATCCATGTCATAAAAGTCTCGATCGGGTCAACAGCCATCACACAATCGCTCGCTCAAAGAAACTGGCTAAAACTCTGTGCCACCAACAAAAGCCCGATCACCGTTTTGCCATCTGAGATCTCGCCGCTTTTAATCATCTCGAGAGCGTCTGTAAACAGCGGTGTTTCAATCGTCATGAACTGCTCTTCTGGCCCATGCCGATCGACATTCGTCTGTCGCAAATCAACAGCCAAAAATAAATGAACCTTTGAATTGCTGATGCCAGGCGCCGATTCATGACTGCCAAGTTTGATCATCTGGCCAGCCTGAAAGCCTGCCTCTTCTTCAAGTTCACGTTGCGCCGTAATCTGGGGATCTTCGCCTTCTTGATCACGCATGCCTGCCGGTATTTCTAGTGTTTTGACATCAAGTGGTGGCCGATATTGGCGCACCAACAACACTCTTCTTGCACCAACATCGCCAACGAGTGCCACAACACCAACTGCACCGGGCGAATCTACATAGGTGCGAACGAACTTCTCGCCTAATGGGTCAGAAAAATCGGCTTGCACCAACGACCAAGCGGCCCATTTATGCACGATTTTTTGTTTAACTAATTTAAAGTCTGCCGTCACGACGACACACCCCCGACGTCAATTATCGTGCGACTGATTTCGTCGAACTATCGGCAACTTCAATCGGCAACTGAGAAAGACGTGTGGTGCGATATTTCAACGCCGCAGCAATCAATTCGCGAAATAACGGATGTGGTCGATCTGGTCGACTCTTGAATTCTGGGTGTGCTTGAGTACCAATCCAGAACGGGTGATTCTCGAGTTCAACAAATTCAACAAGTCGTTTGTCTGGCGACGTACCGCTGCACAACAAACCGGCTTCTTCAATTCGTGCCCGGTAACTTGAGTTGAACTCATAGCGGTGACGATGACGCTCACTTACAACTGGCTCGCCATATGCGTTGCCAACTTTCGTACCTGGCGTCAAAACTGCATAATACGCACCGAGCCGCATCGTGCCGCCCTTGTCAGTGACTTCGCGTTGGTCGTTCATTAAGTCGATAACTGGGTGCGGTGTCGCGGCATTGAATTCGGTCGAGTTGGCATCTTTGAGCCCGATCACATTGCGCGCAAACTCGACTGTCATAACTTGCATGCCCAAACACAAACCAAGACAAGGCACCTGATTTTCTCGTGCATATTCAGCAGCGCGAATTTTGCCTTCGATACCGCGTGGACCAAAACCACCAGGTATCACGATGCCGTCAAGCGAACCAATTGCTTCGTCAGCAAGCAAACCCTCAACATCTTCAGCCTGTATCCAGACAACTTCAATCTGCGCACCATGATGAAACCCCGCGTGTTTCAAACTTTCTATTACCGAAAGATATGCATCATGAAGATCGACGTATTTGCCGATCAGACCGATGCGAACCGGCGAAACCGAGGCTTCGATGCGTGCAACGAGTTGTCGCCAATGCGACAAGTCAATTGGCGCATCAATTCGCAACACGTCACAGATAACGGTGTCAAAGCCTTCATCATGAAAAATCAACGGCAGTTCATAAATATTTTTGACGTCAACTGCATTGATGACTGCGCGGTTGTCGACGTCACACTGATTAGAAATTTTGCGCTTGAGCGCGTCACTTAGTGGCTCATCACTTCGACAGACGATTACATCGGGTTGAATACCACGACTACGCAACTCGGTGACGCTGTGCTGAGTCGGTTTCGACTTTTGCTCACCGCTCGGTCCGATAAACGGCACCAAAGTGACATGCACATAACAAACATTGTCGCGGCCGACCTCGTTGCGAAACTGGCGAATTGCTTCAAGAAACGGCAAGATCTCAATGTCGCCAACGGTGCCACCCACTTCGGTGATCACAACATCAACTTCATCGTTTACCAGTCGACGAATGCGACGTTTAATCTCGTCAGTGACGTGCGGAATCACCTGAACCGTGCGACCGAGGTAATCACCACGTCGCTCGGCTGCCAAAACTGCTTGATAAATCGAACCAGTTGTTGCATTTGATGCGCGAGTCAGGGGCTCATCAATAAATCGCTCATAGTGGCCCAAGTCAAGATCGGTTTCACCGCCATCGTCAGTAACAAAAACTTCACCGTGCTCGAATGGGTTCATCGTGCCCGGGTCAACGTTGATGTACGGATCAAGTTTTTGCATCGTCACGCGTAGTCCGCGCATTTTCAAGAGACGACCAAGTGAACTTGCAGTCAGACCTTTGCCAAGACCGCTGGCGACTCCGCCCGTTACGAATACGTGCTTTGGCACTTCGGGCTCCCGTCTTTGTTAACTAAGTGTGGATTCTCCACAGTGACTATGACGGAAGATAAGCATATCCGAAAACTCAGGGGCGTCGTTTCTTGGCGCCTGATGCCGAAAGCAAATCTCTGGCATGCTCGGTCGCCGACTCTTGAGCGACCCCTCCCGAGAGCATTCGTGCGATTTCGGCAACTCGGTCTTCGCCCGAAAGCATCGATGCCGTGGCAAAAGTCTGTTTTGCCCGCACTGCTTTGGTCACATTTATTTGAGTCTGGGCCGCCGCGGCGACTTGAGCCAAATGAGTAACAACCAAAACCTGATGGCGCTGCCCCAAATCTGCCAGCGATTTTGCCACCGCGACAGCAGCCGTACCCCCGATGCCTGCATCGACCTCGTCAAACACCAGTGTGCCGGGGGCCTGGGTTAGAACGAGTCTCAGTGCGAGCATTGTGCGTGCAAGTTCACCGCCGGACGCAACTTTTGTCAACGGCAGCAACGGCGAACCAGGATTTGCCGATAACAGAACTACAACTTCATCACCAGGGTCATCGCCGACGGTTATTGCGAGCGAAGCATTGTTCATCGCCAGAGTTTTTAGATGTGCTTCGACAGCAGCTGCAAGTTTTGGGGCTGCCGCTCGCCGCTTGGCGCCAACTGCTTTTTCGGCTTTCGCCAATTCTGCTAGCGCCTTTTCACGTTGCGCTTCAAGCTCAATTGCTCGCTGTTCGAAACTCTGCAGATCACTAAGTCGTTCGCCAACCTCTTGGCCGTACCTAATGACATCAGCCAGCGTCTCGCCATATTTACGTCGCAAATCGACCAACAGCTGTCGCCGCTTGCGAATCTCTTCAAGTCGCTCGGGGTCTTCTTCGGTCGCCTCGGCCTTTGCACGCAGATCGCTAGCAACATCAGTGAGCTCTTGTTGCAATAATCTCAACCGCGAGGCCAGTTCGCCGAGTGCATCGCGATGCCCAAGGGCTGATATTGCCTTAGCCAAACCATCACCAGAACCACCATCATCAGTAATCGCCGCAACTGCTTGCCAAAGCGCTTCGCGATGCGCGACGGCGTCTGCCAACAAATCTTCTTCTCGCTCGAGGTTTTCATCTTCGTTGGCATCACTCAAACCAGCATTGCCAATTTCTTCGACTTGAAAAGACAGCAAATCGATTTCGCGAGCCCTCGCTCGTTCATCGCCACCAATTGCCGCCATGTTCGCATCAATCTCAGTGAGCCGAGCCCTTGCTGCGCGCAGTTCGGTTAGATCTACACCTGCAAACGCATCAAGTGCCGCACGTTGAGCGCTTTGACCAAGCAAACTTTGATGTGCGTGTTGACCATGCAGATCTACAAGCGATACGCCGTGTTCAGCCAAATTGCCGACCGTAGCCAACCGACCATTTACATAGGCGCGCGACCGACCATCAAGCGGAATAACTCGAGCCAACACAACTTCAACATCTTTGTCAACAAACCGACCCTCTACACGCGCCTCACTAGCGCCCGGTCTAATAATGCTCGCATCAACACGACCACCCACGAGCAAACTAATTGCCTCAACCAACATGGTTTTACCCGCACCCGTCTCGCCCGTCAACGCGGTGAGACCACCAGTCAAGACAATTTCAAGTTTTTCGATTACGCCTAAATTTTCGATGCGCAACTCGCTGAGCACTATTCGTCTCCTAGTCCAAATTTTGCGCGAACGATCTGGTGAAACTTTGGCTGCTGCGTGAAGCGAACAAAGTGCGCTGAACAACTGTCGGCTTCAAAACTCACGAAATCTCCTTGATCGAGGCTGGCGACATGACGACCATCGATTGCCAACTCGGCTGGTCGTGTGCCCACAACTTGCATGCTCAATGTCTCGGTCGGGCCGAGCACAAGACTGCGGTCGAACAACATGTGTGGCGAAACAGGCGTGAGCAGCATCGCTTTATGTCGTGGAGAAACAACCGGACCGCGTGCAGACATTGAATATGCAGTTGACCCGGTAGGTGTTGCAACGATTACGCCGTCAGCAGAATATCGAGCAAAAACTTCATGATTGATAGTTACGTCAAGCCACACAGTGTGTCCAGATTGCTGTCGCTCGATAACTGCTTCGTTCAGTGCACGCCAGGTCTGGCTCTTATTTTGTGATTTCAAAGTGACCGCCAACATCATTCGCTCGTCGAGAACGATCACACTCTTGTCGTCACGCTTGATCCATTGCTCGAGACGTTCAATCAATTCTTCGGGTTCAATTTCGGTTAGATAACCCAGAGTCCCCATGTTCACACCCAAAATTGGCACGGGCGCCCCACCCAGCAGTTCGACCGAACGCAAAATCGTGCCGTCTCCGCCGAGGCTGACCAACAAATCTGCATCTTGCGCCGAGCGATCGGCACCAAACTCGCTCAACCCGAGCGCAGCCGCATCGGCAGTTGGCATCCATGAGTTATGACCGTTTTTGTCTAGCCACTTTTTTGCCTCGCGGATAATCGGCACCACTTCAGGGCGTGTGTGGTGCGCCACGAAAATGATGTTCAACGATTCAGCCATAACTAACAATCTATTAACTTCAAGACGCAACTCGGGCGCATTTAGCAACCATCAGAAACTCGCGATTGCCGTCGTGCCCGTGGATAGGCGAATCGATCACTCCCAAAATCTCACAACCCAATTGGCGTACGAACTCGGTCATCTCATCATTAACTCGTTTATGAACTGCTGAATCAACAATCACACCAGCACCACGATCAGACTCTGCTTTTGTGGCTTCAAACTGGGGCTTAACCAAGAGCACCAAAATGCCGTCATCTTTTAGTGCGGATTTCACCGCCGGCAAAACCTCGCGTGCCGAAATAAACGAGAGGTCGACTGTCGCGATATCAAATCGTGGCCCGAAAACTTTGCCGCCTTTTTTTACAAGTCTCTTAATCTCGCGCCCATTTGTGTTTTCGATAACGACTACTCGTGGGTCACGTGCCAACTTCTCGTGCAATAGGTTTTTGCCAATGTCAAGGGCCACAACTTGGCGAGCGCCATGTTGAAGCGCGCAGTCAGTGAACCCGCCAGTTGAAGCACCGACATCTAGCACGCGCTTTTCTGCGAGATTAATCGCGAATTCGCGAATCGCGGCTTCAAGTTTTAAACCTCCACGACTCACATACTTCGGCGCAACGATCAACAACAATTCGTCACCAGGCGCGACCATGTAACCGTGCGAAACTGCAATCGAACCATTAACCGTTATTTTTCGCTCGTCAATCGCTAGTTGCGCTTCGGCAACAGAGTCAAATAGTTTCTTGGCGACCAATGCTTGGTCGAGACGGACACGTTTCAAATTGCGATGCCTAGTTGCTTTGCTAAATCAATCAAGTCTTCAACAACAAGTTCGAACTTGTGCTCGCTTTGCAATTTATTGGCACCGACACGATCAATCACACCAGATGAAGCAAGGGCGAATTTTGCGCCGATTGTTTTTGCAAACGCACCGTCAGTTGAATATCTATCGCCCACCATCCAACATGAACTTAAATCGCTGATGTTGAGCGCTCGTCGCACCAAATCGCCCATTGGTGCAAAAGGTTTGCCCGCAATGATTGGCGCAACGCCACTCGCAGTCGCAATTGCCGCCAAGATCGAACCGCCACCAGGTATCACACCTGTCGATGTCGGGTATGTCGCATCATCGTTTGTACCAATCAAAGTCGCACCAGCACGAACCGCAGCCGATGCTCGACGCATCGACTCAAAGTTAAACGTCTTGTGAAACCCGACAATCACAGCATCAATATTCGCATCGCTAATTTTTTGTGCTTCGTGTGACGAGTTGTCATCGGTTCGCCCTGCAACGATTGCACCAACACTCTCAACTGCCTCGACAACACCCGGACCACCAGCCACCAAAACACGCTGACCCGACTTCAACAAAGTCGCCGCTGCCCCCGACGAAGTAAGCACATCGCCAACTGCCGGAATGCCAATTGAACTGAGAGTTTCTTCTTGTTGTGCAACTTTGGCGTACGAATTATTCGTCACAAACAAAACTCGATGACCAGCACTACGCAAAGCCGCAATCGCCTCTACCGAGCCAGCAATCGGCTCATGCGACAACCACACAACACCGTCTAGATCGCAGAGAATCGGTGCAAGTCGTGTTTCAGGCATTAGTTTTTGCCCTCGGGTTGTCGTTTGTCAATGCCAATGCCACCCTTTCAGTGTGCCTCAGTTTGAACCCTTCCGCGCACTTCGATATTCGGCGAAATATTCGCTAGGCGATGTTTGCGCTCAACCTTACGACGTGCAAAGCGACGCCGATCGTGAAAATTATGCCCGTCGCAGCTCGTACAACATCGTGCATCTCGATTTACCAGTTGGTGCAGACCCATATCGCGAGGCTGCGAAAACTCTTTCTTCATGGATTGAATCAAGCGCACTACAACTTGACGCCGAGCCAAGTTTTACCCTCTATCGCATGAAGTTCGTCGATAGTGCCGGCCGCACGCGTGAAACCGTCGGTGTCATCGGTGCGCTTCAAATCGAAGAACCAGACTCGAAACAAGTGTTGCCTCACGAGCAAACAACACCAAAAGCCAAAACTGATCGCCTTGACTTGACCCGTGCGACACAAGCGAACCTCTCACCTATTTGGGGTCTCTCGTTGACACCACAACTTTCGACAGCACTCGTCGAACCAGGCGAATTGCTCGGTGCGTTCACTGACGAAAATAGCGTGCAACACATCGTCGAACGTGTCAGCAATCGCGCACGATGTGCAGTGATCAGCAAACTAATTGCACAAAATCCCGTAGTCATTGCCGACGGCCACCATCGCTACGCAATAAGTCGCACCTACCGCGACGAAAACCCACAACTTGTTGCAGCCAAATCAACTCTTTGTTATATCAACGAACTAATTGACGAACAATTGAGCGTTGCGGCAATTCATCGACTTTATTCAGATGTTGAAATCAGCTCGCTTTTAAACCAAATTGAAAAGTTTTTTGATGTCAAAGATTTGCCAACACTCACACCAGCAATCATTGCGAAAATGTCCCAAGAAGATCACTTAACTTTTATCGCGCCGAATGACCAAGCCAAATCTTTAAAACCAAAGTCAGAGATGTTTACTGGTGTGCGTAACCTCGACAGCGTCTTTCTTGAGCACGCACTTGCCGACATCAACAAATCAGTCTCGTATCAACACGGCTTTACCGAAGTCACTGCTCAACTTAAAACTGGCAAATACACGGCGGCCATCTTGATTCGACCTGTGAGCGTCTCAGAGATTCAGCGCACGGCGGCTGAAGGTTTACTCATGCCACCAAAATCAACTTTTTTTACACCAAAGCTGCAAACCGGACTCGTCATTCGCCCACTTGCCAATTAGACAACCCGAAACACTTCTCGAATTGTTTGGCGCCAAGCGCGCAGACTTATTCGCCGAGGGTGTTTAGACGATCAGCGATATCGGCAAATTTTGCGTCGCTGTTTTGAATC
>Ga0129342_1001474_pt1 | contig 10521 bp, 17 predicted proteins | sample CPBDNA_5_FD_94426 | JGI IMG/M metagenome (GOLD analysis project Ga0129342, IMG submission 94426) | Freshwater to marine salinity gradient microbial communities from Chesapeake Bay, USA - CPBay_Sum_15_0.2_DNA | ecosystem: Environmental > Aquatic > Marine > Coastal | place: USA: Chesapeake Bay...
CGATTTTTTATTTGTCTTTTTAGGTAATCAGTTCTTATGTGTGGAAATACATTTTTGTATTTCTTAAAAATAGACCAGATGTTATCGAAGTCTTTTAATGTCGCTTTATTCATTAAACTACTTCTCTTTCTTCATTTTTGTAATTTTCAAAATTGAAATAATTACCAAACTCATCGATATGCTTTTGATGACTAGAACAATCCTTTTGAGTAATTGAATCGTGACTCGCTAACGAAACTTTATTATCCGCCCAATTATTTTTTTTAAAAAACTCCTCAAGTTCATTTTTCTTTTTCAATTTATCTTTTGCTAAACTTAATTTTTTGAAAAAGTTGAGTGGAACAATGTGAGTATTACCAGAATAAGTTTCTTGGACTTCAACACCTTGATGAATGTCGTCTGGAACATACCAATTATTTCTGGATTGATAAAATTCAGTTAATGGGTCGAATGTTTTTTGAGGATAAAAATATATTTCATCTTCAAATTCGTTTTTACTAAATGTTACATCAACATATTTACCCTCTGGTGATAACCAAATTGAATGATGTAATAAAACAGTTGAGTTAATTTTATCTAATCTTTGGACATAATAACCAGTGACTTGTTTACCACCCAAATGTTTAACTACTTCACAAACATTGTTATGACACTTACCAAGAACACCATTACTTAATTTACCTTTTTTTCTAACTGAAACTTTAATTGGTCTTTCTAAATCTAAAGCGTCTACAATTTTTTCTAATTTTCTTAAATGTTTTTTTTCTACTTTATCTGTCATTTAATATCTCCTTATTTTAAATAGCTGACGACGAGTCGTCGTTTAATTGATGACTCGTCGTCTTTGTCATTTACGCTACTGTTTGGTTTGAATTGATTGAATTATTAGATTCAGAAACTTCTTTCTTATCTTCTTTAAGAACAAGTTTTAAATCACCAACTAATTCGTAGTCAGGATAATTTCTTGTGAAATATCCCGAACCATTTTCTTTAAGAATGTCTAATATAGATTTCTCTTGTACTTGGTCATTCGTACAACCTATATCGCCACTATAAAACGAAAAGTCGTCTTTGAAGTGATACTCAATATCGGTATCTGGTATCGCTTCTTTTGGATCTTCTTTAATATTGTCAATCCATTCGTCTGCTTCGTTTCTGTTTAAGAAAGTTTTAGTACTTTCAAAAGTGTCAAAACATTCAATGTTTTGGTCAGCGTGTGGTGAAGAAAATTCACCATTCACATCAATATCAACAGTTGCTTCATAAACTGTATCAATTGTCTTCGGTTTGTTTGTGTCATTAGTCATAAAGACCTCCTTTTTTTTGACATTGTTATTATTTGAATATGACGACGACTCGTCGCTAAGTCTGTTTCGACTTGTTGTTAAATTTTTAACTGTACTAATCATCGTCATATACACATAGAATATCAGAAAATCGTTTGGTAACACGATGATGTAAATTCGTATGAATTTACTGTTACATAAAAAAATACGAAAAAAGATGAAGCCTCAACTCCATTGTCGTTATGTAACAGTTTTTAACATTTAATTTGATGATTTTTGTTACATTTGGGCGGTATTACCTTGATTACCTATCCATTCCTGTTAGCGTTAAGTGTCATAGTTTCATTTGAAAGTATGACAGAAAGGAAAAACACTATGAAAAACTTAGGTTATGTAAGGGTTTCACATTTAGAGTCTTTAAATGGCGATAGTTTTGAAACTCAATCAAAGAAAATAGAAAACTACAGTTCATTACACGATTTTAAAATAAATCGTATTTGGACAGAGGTTGTTTCTGGTGGAATCGAAGTAAGAAAGAGAAAAACATTAAGTGATGTTGTTTCTCAATTATCTCGTGGCGATAGATTAGTTGTCGCTAGATTAGATAGATTATCCAGAAACATTTTAGACACTCTTAAATTTGTAAATGATTGTCGAAAAAAAGGTATCGATATTCATATCGTTGATTTAGGTTGTGTTACAAATGGTGGCGTTGGACAGATAGTTCTTAATGTCCTTACTTGTCTCGCTGAAACTGAAAGAATCCAAATATCTGAAAGAATAAAAGCACAAAAACATTTCGCTAAAAAAGAACGAAAGTTTTTAGGTGGCGCTTTAGAGTTTGGTTATAAAAAAGATGAAAAAGGTAAGTTAATACCAGACGAAAAAGAACAAATCATCTTACAGTCAATGTTTAATCTTCGTAATCAAGGACTTGGTTACAGAAAAATTAGCGACGAAATCAAAAAAAAATATGGTCGTAAAATTTTCTTCCAACAAGTTCATAAGATTATGACCAGAGAACATAATCAAAAATTCTTCAATCAAGCCTCTACAACATCGTCGTTAAATGAAAGGAGAGTAGCGTAATGACAGTTCAAACAGTACCAACTTGTAACGATTGTAATGAAGAACTAACTAACTTTGAAATATTTTTAGAAAGAAAATATCCAAGAGGTCGTGGTTATTTTGTCTGTATTAAATGTCAGGAAGTTAGGGATAAAAAGATAATCAAAGAATTAGCGGATAGTGTTTCTGATTTAAGTTTCTACGATTATCCAAAGACAATCGCCAAATATAAAAAACAAGAAGAAGAAGAATCTAACCTTAAAGACTTTGAGGAAGATGTAACGAAAGGGGGTAAATTATAATGAAGTTAATTAAGACAATTATTTTTTTATTTCTGATTAGTTTTACCACTCACGCTTTTGGTAAATCAAATGACTATTATCAAATGGTCATTACGAATGTCTTAACCAATTGTAAAACTGATGAATGTAAAAAATCTATTTTTGAGAAAGAGGTTCATATCGCCTTTTTCAATTTAATGGAAGTTATACTCAATCAATTACAGTTTGAATTAAGTCAAAAGAAAAAAGAGAAGTTATGGTCAAAAGATTTGTAATTATTCTTTTTTTATTCATTCAATCAGTAAACGCTGATGAATGTTCCTTTAAAACAGAAACGATTACTGAAAACGGAGTAATCGTTTCAACAAAAGAAATCAAAGTGTGTAATGAAACAGTACAGATGAGTAACGGTTTTTGGTACGACTTAATGTACTCAAAAGAAGGTAATGAATTGTTTTGGAACACCGTGATTTTTATTTTCTCAATAACAGGAGGTTAATTAGATGAAAATAATAACAGTAATAATTGTTAGTTTACTTTTGACAAATTGTACTAACTCTTATGTTAATAATAAAAAGACAATTAACTCACCAAACGATTTAATGAAATTCACTAATGTTTGGTGTGAAAAAAATAAGTCGACAGATAAAGAAATAAAAATGTGTGGACAAGGTTGGAGTAAAGATTTGTCGATTAGTGAAAGTAAAGCGATATTAGACGCCAAACTTAAAATCGCCGACATTACTCAACACTCGTTAATTCGTTCTGAAAAAATAACTCATAAAGATGACAACAAAGGTGTTGTTAAATCTTATGAAATGAACGCTGATAATACTTTAACTGACGCCACTATTTCTGGTTACAAAATAGTCTCTAAAAAAGTTCTGAAAGAAAAGAATGGTTGGCGAACAATGGTATTGATTTCATACAGCCTAATTTAAGTCGTCGTAATAAAAAAGGGGAAAGACAAAGGAATCTTTCCCCTTTCTACTCTAAAAATGAAAGTTCATAATATGAAATACTTTGATACTAATATTTATCTAAACATAGAACTAATCTTTGAAAGATTACTTTTTTGTTCTTCTATTTTAATATCGTATTTTTCTTTAAAATCTTTTACTGCTCTATCAACAATATTCGATTTAAAAGTACCGTATTCATTCGCTAGTTGATTAACTAAACTATTTGTAGTTTCTGTTATTCTAAATGACCTTGTTATTCTCATTTCTACTCCTTAATCTTTAACATCGTATGCTAATTTTACATCACCAATCATTTCATCGACTATTCTTGTCCATAGTCTTAATGAATGAGCGTCTGTTGTTGAATGACCTAATGATTTTAAATGGTCTAAAAAGTTTTGTTTTTTAGTTATCAATCTATTGTAAGTCATCATATCTTCAAATTCAGCGTTTACTTTATTTGTATCAAAATAAACTTTTTGTTCTTTAAACTGATTTGATTTTTTAATCGCTCTTATGTCGTATAAACCACCAACATTATGTTTAGACATTTGTTCTACTTTCGCCTGATACTGTCGTTCTTGTTCTCGTCTATCTTCAGCGTTCTTAATCGCTTGTCGTCTCAACTGTTCTGTATTCATAGGAATTAAACTCATATCTTTTTCTCCTGTTTTGCTTTGGTCATCTGTTCTTTTGTTATTTTATCAAGTTCTTCTTTAATATCTTCGACCTTTGATATTGCTTTCAGTCTTTCTTTTTTAGAAATGTGTTTATCAACTTCGCTCATCATCTGTTTAATTTTTGGTGTTATCATCTTTTTCCTTTTCTACTCTTTTTTCAAATTCTTTGTCTGTTTCATTGTCTAGTTTGTTGTTCCACAAATTAACTATTGTTTGTGCTAACTCTTTGTTATTTTGTTTATCATCACTCATTAAGCTCTTACTCCTTCGTCGTTAATAAAACGCTAAAAAGTTATCTAAACTTTTATTTAAATCTTTGGTGGCGTATCTAACCCACTTTGATTTTGATTTAATATTGTCTTCATAAATCGCTGATTGTTTTGACTGTTTTGTTATCTTATTCCAATATTGAGTAATTAAATTCATTACTATTTCAAACTTATGTTTAACTGTGTCTATCAGTAAATTGATATGAGTTTGATTTACCCCTTGTTCTACAAACCCATAAAACTTTACACGGTTGTTATCGTGTCGCCACTTGTTCTTTGTAAGTAGTTTTCTATTCACACAACCGTGTAAATGATTTAGACTTTTTTCAACATTAAACATATTAAGTTTACGATTGAAGTTTAAAACAATCGCTGTCTTTATCTTATCATTACGAATAAGGAAGTTTCTCAACCGTCTAACAAAAAGAAATTTATAATCATCGTCAATAGCCTCTTTCATACCGTCGTACCTTTCATTTTAGAAAAAAATTTTAAACCGATAAATGTTTCTCTTTAATCCACTCGCTATACTATTTTTTTTACTATTTCTTTTAAGTGTACGCTGGAGAGTTTTTATTACTAATGTAATAAATTTTTACGATATTCAGCGTATCGTGTTTCGTAAAGTGACGATATTTTGCGCCAACTTTACGCCAACAGCGTAAAAGAAATCAAATAGTATTAAATCAATGAATTGTAATCGTTGACCACATATCAATTTAAAACTTTATTACTGATTATTTATAATTATTACATTTTTCATATCGTGGTTCGTTCATAGATTGACGAGGATTAACGAAATCGAATTGATACGATGTATCTATCATACGAATTTTGATGATTAGATATGATGAATTTTACTCTACCGAGTCTCTATAGAATAATAGAGTCTAGTAAGACTCTGGAGTCTATTGAGTCTAATAAGACTCTGGAGTCTAATAAGACTCTGGAGTCTATTGAGTCTCTAAAGTCTTACTACTATCTATAATTAAGACTACGACGACTCGTCGTTACTAATTGTCACTCTTGGAAAGTGTCGCTCTCTCTTACAGCCTCGACAGAATAGTCGTTATTTTTTGTTAAAACCTAAAACTTTGGCGCCAATCTTTTTTCTATCTACTTGTCTGTTGTAAAATCTTCTCAACATATCTGGCGATGTTCTAGCGTTTGATGAAATATCTTCTTCACTAGCGTTTGAGGATTCTCGTCTTCTTGTTAATGCTGTGTTTCTTAAACATCTTAATGAACGATTTTGACCAGTTCTTTTACAAAGTCGAGTATCAGTCGCTTCTAATACTTCTCTAAACTTATCACTTAACCATTTACCAAATGTCTTTCTTCTTTTGAATGACGGATAATCAGAATTAAAAAATATAAAATCGTCTGGTTTATACTTCTCATTTCTAATCATACAATTTCTAAAGATATTAACGGCGAAAGACATTGAGTAAGTATCGTAATCATAAGACCTTACTTTTGAAGTAATTGGTTTTAATCTTAAAACTTTCTGTCTTTTTCCATCAATTATTAAGTCATCAATTGAAACATCTTTAAATCTCATTTCTGTAAATTCATTACCTGCTCTTAAAAATGTTCCATAGATAAACAGTACAGCGTCATAAACTTCGTACCAAATTTCTTGGTGGTTCTTTAATTGATTGTTTTTAAATTTTTCTAAAAATGTATCTTTTAAATCTTTGTACTTTGTTTTGTTCTTTTTAATTTTTTCAAAGTCTTCAACCGAAACATCATAAAATCTTGTTCTGAAATTATCCATAATTCTATCCATTTCGTCTTGTGTGAATGGTGGATTATAATTTTGAGTAATATTTCTCGTTGTTGGAATGTCTGGTAATGAAGTTATAAAGAATTGGTCTTTATCATCTTTATTTTCGAGAGCGAATTTAAGTATTTGTTTAGCGACAGTTCTATACTTGTTTTGAGTAGAGTCTGACAATTTATAACCTGTCTTGTTATTCTTTAAACTGTCGACAAAGAAAACAACATCTTGTTTGGTAATATCTTTAATATCTTTCTTACCAAAGATAGAACACATTTTACTAAACAATATTCTTTGATTTTTAATCTGTTTATCTTTTTCTTCTTTTAATTTGATTTTGTAATCGTCTTTCTGTTCTTGTGTCCAAGTTGGATTCTTTTGAAAAGACTTAACACAATCAGCCTCAACTTCGTTGTCGTATTCTCTTTTTCTATTACTGAAAAACAATTCGCCAACATATTCGAAAGAGTTTTCAACTTTCTTATTTGTGATTTTACCAATCGCTTTTACATTGTTTGTTTTTTTCGCTGTTTGATAAGCGATATAGTTCTCAATCGCTATATCTTTAGCGATAGTAAACGATGTTTGAAAAGTCGACTTTCGTTCTCTTTTACCTTTTGGGTAAGACGAACATTTTTTAATCCAAAATTCATAATACCAAAATTCTGAAGCGGGTATTTTATACATCTTACACTTACCCATTACATAAGTGACTGTATCAGTAATGGGTGTAGCGTAATTTTTCTTTCTTGTCGTCTTCATTAGTTTAATTCTTTCAAATAAGATTTACCTAATTCAGTTTCGTAAAAGTTTTGACCAAGTTCTTCAAATCTTTTTGTTGATTGAGGACTTGTAAATATTGACTTACTTTCACCTGTTGTTTTTCTTTGTTGTATTAGTTCAACCATAGAAACTACTTTAAGGTCTTCTATTTTCATACCGTGTAAGTTAAGTCTTTCTTCAAAAACTTTTACATTACATTGAGAACAACATCTGTAGTTCTCACCACTTTCAAACGCTTCTTTAGCAGATTGTAATTTCGCTAAAGGAAAAGCGTTATGAGTATCGTGTATTGAAAACATTTCTTCGCCACACAAATAACAGTCAGTAACTTCATATTTGTTTTCGTGTATCATATTTGGTGCTGAGTTATAGATTTCTCTTAAACTCATTTTTATTTTAGGTGCTTTCGCTAATCTTTCTTCGAAAGTACCTCTTCGTTTTGCTTGACCCATAATTATATCCTTTTTGTTAGAGTTAATTTAACTGACGACGACTCGTCGTTGGCTGTTTTTAAGATGAATGAAAAGAGGTCTTTAACAGTTTCTAAATATTTAAAAGGTTGATTAGTTCTTTTAACTTTAGAAACTATCTCGCTACTTTCAGTTACTAAACTTATCGTCGTCATAATTACATACTATCAAAAATCTGATTGGTAACACGATTACAAAAATTCATATGAATTTACTGTTACACATTTAAATGGTAATTTTAAGTTTTAAAATGGAATTGTTTGACAGTCTGTTCTGTTTGACAGTTGTTTGACAGTCTGATTTGAAATCTAATAGTTAAAAAAGTGAAACAAATAAAAGACTATTTTACTTTTGTTCTTTTTTCGTGTTCGTTTTTGAGTCGTACACGCTTTTTCGATTAACCTTATCCTTTCTTGTTATTTTACTATTATGTTTGTAATTGTTTGACAGTCAATACTTTGATTTTTAACGATGTTTGACAGTCATATGATGAATGATACTTGTTTTTAATTTTCGTCAAAAATTGATACGGTTGTGTCGTTTCGTCGACTATGACATAGACACTTTGAAACTCGATTTTTTAGATTAGTTTATCGGTAATTGGAAATTGACCTTTACAAAGATTTAAAATCAAAATTTTCGCCTGTCTTACATCTCTTTGTGTCATTCTTATCTGACTCTCATAATCCTGAATATTTGTTTTTGTTCTTTTAAAGTTTTCATCACTTATATTGTCTTCTTTTATTATTTTAATTTGGACTAATGGTCTTTTGTTAATTTGATTTTCATAATTATTCCAAACATCAAAAAATGTAAAATCTTCATTACTCATACATTGGTGAATTCTAAACATATGGAATAATCTTTTAAGGACTAAATCTTTGGCGCCATATAAAACTACATCAGCCTTAAACTGACCGTCGTTTTGACCTGTCTTTTTTCTTCCTCTTTTTTTTGAAACTAAAACTTTTTCATCTGAATTTAATAAGTTTATAAAACTAGACTTTTTTGAAGTAAAATTAAGGTGTTTTGGAATAGCGACTAGGTCGTACTTATTTGTATCTACTTCACTAGGCGAATTAACAAACATTGTCTGTGGTTCAATAAACAATGGTCGATACTTTGTGAAAAAATAATTATCAAAATACCTCTTTGTATCTCTATTATAATTCTCGTATTTAAATCTTAAAAACTTTAACGACTTTGGTAACTCGTTAACTTTTATTTTTTTAAACCAACTTTTTGAAGTATCAATTTTTATTTGATGTGTTTTACCATACAATTCAAATTTAGTTTTTTTGTCCTCTAATTCCTTTGTTAATTTAAGAAACATTGAAAACCACCTAACAATATGAATATCAGTAGACATATAGGTTTGGTCTCTACCTATTCGTCTAAATTCTTGTCTCTTATTTGTTCTTTGATACGCCATTATTATTAACCAATTTAAAATACTTTTGAATTTAATGTAACAAAAAAGTTTATTTTCATAGTTGTTAGCGTTACATTAAAACTATGACAAAGGACATTATTAAACAAGAACAACTAATCACTAAAAATTTCTCTATCGCTATGAGAGATAAAAATATGTCTGTCGATGATTTTTATTCTCGTATTAGGGAAAACGCTGAGATTACTTTTGAGGCGATGTTAAAAGAACGATTAGGTTTTTGGAAGTGTGGACAATTATTAAACAAAGCGAAATCAGAATTAAGACAAGGTTTTAAAAAATTACAAAGACGACTTATTAACGATAAGATTTTAAGTTTAAGACAACAACAAAGGTTTATGAAAATTAGTAGTAGTAAACGAATTTCAAAAATCATAATGAGATTACCACCTTATTGGACATTCGCCGAATGGATAGATAGTTTACCTGACAATCAATACAAACTTATTGAAGATAAAATAAATCGTAAGGTTGAGAAAAATGAATTGTTACAAGTTTTACCTCAACTAAAAAATTTTAAACCTGTTGGAAGATTTAATCCTTTAAGAAATGAAATCTTATCTATTCTAATTGATGAAAATAAAATTGATAAAAAGGATAATGAGAATTTAAAAAGATTTGTAAACGACATTAAAAAGTTAACGAAAAAGTATTCTTTTTTAAAATATTTTGAGAAAGATTATTTAAAACAAACTTATGAATATCTTTCTGGACAAAAGTTAAGAGATGATACAAAAGTGTCGAAAAAGAAATTGAAAAATTATAACTCTAAAACTAAAATCAATTTATAATTTTTTCTTTGGGGGTGTGTTGGAACTGGTAGACAAGTTAGACTCAAAATCTAGTGCTTCACGGCGTAACGGTTCGAGTCCGTTCACCCCCACCAAATAGCCTACGACGAGTCGTCGTTAAATAAATCCTAATTTTCTGTATCTTTCGTTAAGGTGTTTGTCCTTAACTTTGTCTTGTAATGAATAGAAGTTTTTAACTCCTTGTCTATGAAACTCATTCGTTGGTTTGAAATAATAATTTAAATGTTTGTATTGAAACTGAATAACATTTCTTTTGAAAAACAATTTATAATCATTTGGTAACATTCTATTGATTAACTTTCTCTCAACAATGTATCTAAACTTATTATTAACTTTATCTTTTTTAACAATTAGTTTGTCGTCTTCATCTCTCCACCAATCCCAAATATGATTTTGAAATCTATAATAAAGAGTTTTGTCTTCGGAAATAAAATTTATAAACTCGTACTTATTTGTTTTAGATGAATTGAGTAATTGAATATCTTTAAAACTAAAATCAACAAAATCTAATAAATGACCACCTTCAAAAAACTTCTTATCATCATCTGTTGGTAAGAATAAATTGTCTTTATCAGTAATTAGTTTTTCACTATCAATTGTAAATTTGTTTGAAGTAAGAAACGATTTTAAATCTGGTATTGGATAATCAAAATCAATCGAACTATGTAAATTAAATGTGA
>Ga0129342_1001476_pt1 | contig 10518 bp, 7 predicted proteins | sample CPBDNA_5_FD_94426 | JGI IMG/M metagenome (GOLD analysis project Ga0129342, IMG submission 94426) | Freshwater to marine salinity gradient microbial communities from Chesapeake Bay, USA - CPBay_Sum_15_0.2_DNA | ecosystem: Environmental > Aquatic > Marine > Coastal | place: USA: Chesapeake Bay...
AACTTCATATGCTCTAGGACTTCCACCTTCTCCAGCAAGATCCATTATTCCATTAATTGCTTCTTGTCCCTTTTCAATTAATGAATAGAGATTAGCTCTAGTATATTCGTAGTCTTTTTTAATATCATCTGGTTTTATAGGTGAAACCGTTATATCCAAATTTTTTTCATCGCCCTTCACAATACTACTTTCAATATTGAGAGATTGGTCCAATTTATCATAATTATTGTTCATAATCTACTAAATGTCCTGCTGTTGAGTTGGGCTATATGTTTTACTATCGAAGAACATTTCTGTAGTTTCACTAAATCCAAAATCATCATCTGGACCAGCATCGATTGGATCTGGAACAACCGTATAACGCATTTCTCTTTTAGCTGTGGTAGTATCTGCTCCAGAATAGTAATCAACCTGCACTTTACGAATAAGTCCATCTGTGGATTCTGCAATTGGACCAAATAGATAGGTTTTTGCAGTAAAATTAAATGTATAAATTAAAACTCTTCTTGTAGAAAAATCACCCTCGTAATCATCAGTGAATGATACATTATCCAAAACTATTGGAATATCTTTTTTTTCTCCAATAGAATCGATTAAATCGACTGTTAAATTAAAAGAGGGTTGGAAATATGGTAAAATTTGCTCCACTACTTGTAAAGCATCATCTTGTAACTTTGACATTAAATTCAATTGAAATCCAATATTATATGGAACTGGCATATAAACTTTTTTTACATTTCCACCATCACAAGCTTTGAATGTTTGTGTAACATTGGATTTTCTTGTTGGATCATACTGAATAGATGTCATTTCAAATGATAATCTAGGTAAAGTTATTGCAATTGGTTTGTTCAATTCTGGTTGCTGCTCAATTCTAGCTAAGAATTTTTGAACGGGACCATACGCTAAAGGAACTTTTATTTGACTAATACTGTTTCCAGATGAATCTTTATGCTTTACGTTGATATCATTAAACAATGTACCAAATGCAATAACAGTTCTTCTGATTATTTCGTGATAAAAATAAGTTCCTAACATTAATAAGTGCCGAATGGGTTTGATTGAGAAAAATCTATAATCTGTTCTGCTTGATCTTGAATTTCTTTATTGTCTCCATATTTATCATATAAATCCCATTCATTTACTAGGGATATGGCATAAGTTGCAGAGGAAGATGATCCGATAACAATTTCTCCGGGATAAAATCCAGAATTATTTTCTCCAATATTTGCAAAAGATACTTTTAAAATTTTAGTATCATAATCCCAAGATTTAACTCTTGCTTGAGTTCCGGAAGTAGAACCTGTAATAATTTCATTAAATATATAGGTTCCAACCCCAGATAATGAGGGTGGTGGTTCTATTAAAACAGTTGGAGATAAAGTATATCCAACTCCGGGATTAGAAATCCTAATTGCAGAAATTTGATTGTTTGTCCCCAAAGAGGCAATTCCAACTGCAGTTTCTCCGACCCCAACAGAACCTACAATTGTTATTGATGGTTTATTTTTGTACCCACTACCAACATTTAACATATTGAATGAAATAATTCCATTATTAACTGTTTCTATAGAACACGTTGCAGCAGCTCCAGATCCACCTCCTCCAGTTATCGTAACAGTTGGTGCTACTGTATATCCAGATCCAGCATTAGTTAAGAGTATTTCTTTAAGTGATCTAACTCCACCTAATGATGAGGTTATTGCAACTGCCGTTGCATTTATTCCTCCTGGAGGAGCAGTGGATATAGAAACTGTAGGGGCACTAGTATATCCATAACCATCATTATTTAAGTAAATTTTTCTTATGTATCCCGTGCCAATTGTTGCGGATGCTGTTGCAGTAGATCCACTGCCGATTAATGTTAATGTTGTAATATATCCTTCATCTTGAACTTGAGTGTCAATCTCGTCGATACTAGTATCAATAACTTCATCTTCATATTCAAACAATTCACATTTTAATTCATAAACATATAATTTTCCTAGTTGATAAAATGGTTGTTCATTTTCAACATATTTAACTTCAAATAATCTTTGTCCCAATGGAAAATAAACTAAATCTCCCTCCTTTGGGCGAGATGACAGTTCAATATCTTCAACACTTCCACTTCCCAGAAATGGAGCAATAAAGTCTTCAAATCTTTCTTTTGAAATAACTAAATTTACTTCATCCTTTAAAGTAACGCCAAACTTTGTTAAAATATCTCCCTGTCCAGTATATCCATCATAATTATTTACATAAGCTTCTATGGCATAATTATCATCAAATTTTGAAGATGATACTTCTTTGAGAATGCTTTCTTTCCTCACAAATTTTCTTGGAATGTAAATAACTTCTACACCATAAATTTTAAGCTGCTCATTAATTAACTCTTGAACAAGTCTTTGTTCGTTTGGGGATCCTTGTAAAAAGAAGGGATTGAGTGCCATTATCCAATAAAATCGTAAGGTGGTAGCTCATAATCCATTGCCATTCTTTGTCTTATACTTTCAAGTTCTTTTTCAGCATCATCATACATTTCTCTACCATTTAGTTCAATTCCACCAGGAAGTTTTACTCCCCTAAACTTAATTAAATTTTGTCCCCACTGTCTCTTCATTAAAGAAGTTAAATATTTTTTCAAAAAACTATCATTATAAACTTTAGTAAAATCATTTGGATTTAAAATTCTATAACAGTCTATAACAATAAAAGTATCTTTAGATTTTGAATTCCAATCTATATCTAAATACAGTCTATTCTGCCTTTTATTAAATCTAATTTGTTTGTCAGTGGAAAGTAAAAAATCAATATCCTCCAAATAAGTTTTTACCATAGCATACTGCAAGAGTTCAACCGAATTGAAATAATATAAGTCATTTAAAAATAATTGATATTTAATACTCCACATTCCGGAAGAAATGGAACTAGTGTCAAATTTAAAAACTTTTTCAATCCCTATAACAGAATCTGGAATTTGGATAAAGTTTGAATTCTCATAAAAATTAAAAGTTGTAGTTCCTATGCCAGAAATATTTGCAGTTCAAGTTGTAGTGACAATACCAATGCCATTATTTCCTTGTGCCTTTCCTCTATTCAAATCATTATCAGTAATTTTATACTTTAAATACATTCTTTCAACACCATCAAAATGTCTTTCTTGAAAATACTGTAACGCATCATCTACTAAATCATCTATTTGCTCATCGGCCAAATTAATTTCTAAAACAGGAGCTCCTAGTTTCCTTAGACAATAATCTACTAATTCTTGTCTGCTACTTGGTTTGGACATCAATAGACTCCTCCATCTATAGTACTTGCCCAGGTTGGAATTCCTGATGAATCTGTTGAAACTATATAGTTGGTTTCTGTTATTGATGTAGAAGTAGATCCAGTAGAAACTAATTTATCATCAAGATCAAAGTATGCAATTCCGAATGGTTCGCCAATTGCATAATAAATTGAATCAGAAACAGTAAGAATTCCACTAATATTTCCATTACGAGCAGTAAATTCATCAAATACTAAATCATCTGAAATATATAAATCACCACCAACATAAAGATCTCCGCCTGTCGTTGTAATTCCACCGTTGGCGGCAAGGGTAGAAATTCCAGAAACATAAAGAGTTCCTGATAATGACGCATCATTGGCAGTAAGATCGTCAAAAACGATATCATCTTGAACGTATAAATCTCCTCCAATATATACGTCATTTTGAAAAGTTGCTAAACCAACAAAAGTTGATACGCCACTTACGCTTATTTGAGTTACGGAGGCAATTCCTCCAATTACATTTTCCGCATTTATTGCATTTCCACCAGGAGACCCAGAAACACTAGAAACAACTTTTATAGCATTTTGTTGTCCGACTCTGACTTTAATATCTGCCATCAGCGGGTAACTCCCTCTCTTACGAGAACCATTCCTTCAATAACTCTGTTTTTATATCCTAATGGATCCGTAACAAGAACATCGTACACATATCTTCCAGGTTTTAAGTCTGTAGTTTGGGTAGAACCAAGAGAAACAAGAACCTGTCCCGAAGATGGTGGGTCTATTATTTCAGTGTTAAAAGAAGTTGCAGTAGATCCACCCGCCCATTTTCTCATCTGAGATTCTACAGTATATCCGTTCAAATCAAGAGCCGAATTATTTTCGGAAGCTTCTAAAGTAAAAGATTGACTAAAATCGGAACCAGCATTAATAACTAAATTATTTACATATACTGATGCCATTTATTTTTTAAAGCTCTACTGTTTATTTATGTCCCAAAAACTCCAGAGGAACCTAAAGAACTAATTACTTCTTGTTGCTTTAAATACAACTTACAATATAATTTTGAAAAATTTTTTAATTCTTCTAAATTCAATTCGTCTATTAGACGAGAATGTTTTTCAAATTCAAACATTCTATCGATAGTATTAAGTTCTATTTTATTTGGATCCATTTATAATCTCCCTCAATAAAGATTTAATTTCATTTATATCTTCTTTTATTTTTTCAATTTCATTTTTTTGTGATTCCTTATTTGATTTCATAATCATATATTGATTGTATGCGATAGAATCGCAGTTTACGATAGCACCTGTTCTATCATCCCTGTATAAATTTGGATGTCCTTCTACTGGTATCATTATGCTAAAGCAATTACTCTTATGTCTTTAAATCTTGGTGCTTGTGATTGATCTGTGCCAGACATCACTATCTTAATTATATATCCAGTAAAAGATCCTAGATCATTTACACTATATTCATACTCTAAAAATTGATTTTCTTGACTTGGTGGAATAAAAATGTCTGGTAAACCGCTATTTTTAGATTGATCTACAACATTAAGAAATCCATCTTGATTAGTATCAATCGTTAAATTATTATATCCAGGGAATAATTCAAATGTTGGTTCAACCTCACTTGAATCTGGACGAATTAAAGCATATAAAACTCTAAAATCTGCTGTAAAATGTCTGTAAGCACTTAGAATAACTTTTAGAGAGGTTGCTGGTTGTCTTAGTTCTACTGTATTTGATACATATGTAGCTGCGTGTGGATCATTAGCAATTCCGCTTATTCTATTATCAGTAATATAATTTGATATTGGCGAATTTAATCTATTATTAAATAATTCAACAGAAGTTTCTTTCCAAAAGATCATGGGAGATATATTAGGATCTTTTGTCTCCAAATCAACTTTTAAAGTAAAAGACTTGTTTCTCAATAAAGAATCGAGATATTCTTCTTCATTGACACTGGAAGAAATAATTCTAACGGAACTTAATTTATTTTCAACTCCAAGTTCTACAGGTTCAAATCCCTGATCTACAAATGGGGTTTCATTTCCATTTACACTAGTTCCACTCACAGTTCTAATTTGTGCATTAATTGTTGTTAAAGATCCGGGATTAAGTAATGAAACATGAGGATTAACACCACTAAACTGAATATTTTCAGTTGCTTTTACAAGTTCACCACCACAAGAAATTTCTCTATTGAAAGAAATTTGTGGATAATCAGTTGGTGTATTATCAGTTGATCTATCTATCCCATTAAATGTTCTATCAAATTCAATAAAGTAACCATCTATATCAATATCAGTATTACTTATATTATGTGTAGTATTAATCCTTCTTAGAGAAACGCCGCCAATTTCATACTTATAAACTGGGGTGTTAACATCATGATCAGTAACTAGTGTTGAATCTATTCCTCTGTTACTAATACTTAAAAATTCGTTACCAACATTATTGTATTCAATAATTTCATTATCAATTTTTATGTATCCTGGATTATTTACACCTACTTCTTTCCCTTCAAAAACACCAAAGTTTTCTGTTGATCCAACACTTACTGTTGCTTGTTGCAGAGAGACTGGTTGTGTTAATACTACTTGTTCTGAATCAGATTCAACATCATATATTACTACTTTATTTGAACTGGAATTCATTCCATGTTCTGGGTGATTAACTCTAAAGAAATTTCCTGAATAGAATGATCCAACTGGTGTGGAACTTGTTATAGTAGTGCCAGACAAAGATACGAGTGTTCCTGAGTCATCAAAGTATATTAAATTACCGCCAAAAGAATTTCCTTGAACATCGGAAAGATATAAGGTATCAATTCCTGTTCCAATACCAGTGATGGTAAGTCTAGCATCATTGCCAGTTGGGGGGCTTACTGTAGACGTTACTATACCAACCACATCACCAACACTATATCCATTTCCTGGATTTACTACAGTTGCAATTCCAATAACTCCATTAGATGCAGTAATATTTAATGTGAGATTTTTTCCAGATCCAGTAATGTTATAAGTTTCTACTACCCCAGAAGAATAATTAAACCCACCCGTAGTGACTCCTATTGTCGAAGATGAACTTCCAGTTCCAACTATAAATCCATAATTATAATTGTTCGAGGATCCAGAAACTCTTCTTCCATTACTTAAAGTATTAATTAATGAAGAATTGAATACTGTAGTAATTCCTAATGAAATTTGTCTAGGGAATATTGTTATTGGATTAGATTGTAGTGTAGGAACATAACTATTACTTTCATCTAATTTTGGATTATGGAATAAAACACTTCCATTTGTCGTTGTAAATTTGCTCTTATATAATTTAAATTTCAAATCTTGATATTGATTTGCAGTCCAAATAGATCCATTCTGAGACTTAAATAAACTTCCAATAGCAAATTGTTTTGAATATCTCTCTACTTGAGAATCTGGAAGGAATGCAGTTTCTATAGTTTTTTCCCCCATTTCAGCAATCCAAACTTCATATTGATCACTTTGGGGAGATAAAAGAACTATCGCATATTCTCTATTTGGCTCTAAGTAAATTGGATATTCAAAAGTTACTTTTGTTGAAACTGATGCATCATCAGATATTGAAATATCTTCTGGATTTAAAACTGCAGGTTTTCCTAAAACATTACGAGTTGGAGTTCCCAATTCCATTGTTCTAACTTCAACCGTTAAAGGTGAATTATTAGAATCTTTACTTGCAAAGAATAAATCTACCTCACTTAAATAAACTCCATTAGCATCTTCATTTGGCTTATTACCATTTTGCTCCTCTGTTAACCCTCCAACAGTAAAAGATTGTGCCAGTGGATCACTATAGACGGTAACTGTAGTGATTCTAGTAATATTTCTTCTTCTTGATTCCCATGTTCCTTCAGATCTATAAAGGGTTTCCCCAGAAGAAATAAGAGCACTTCCTGGTAAAGGAGTTGCATTTGTTGAACTAGATGATAATTTATAAACTTTAGAACCAGTAGAAATTCTAACTGCAGGTGGCGGGGAAGTATTTGGATTTCTTAAGAAAAATGAACCAGCCAAAAATCCATTAACATCACTAATTAATCTAAGATCTTTTACATATGAAACAGATCCACTTGTTTGTCCAACTAACTTCATTCCAACTGTAAGATATCCAGAATAGATACCTTGAGATTGAGTACATAGGGAGTCAATATCAATATTTAAAACTTTAGAAGAGGAACTATAATTTTCTGAAATAGACTCAGAACTAAAGTATGGATTTCTTGTAAAAACTGAACTAGGATTATTAAAGGCACCTTTTTTATGGTTTGATTTTGCAACTCTAAATTTAATTAATTCCACACCATTAACTGATCCTATTACAGTCTCGCCTACAATAAAAGAAGAGGAAGATCCATAATTTTGTAAGGATTTGTCACCGGCAATTTCTATGAGTTTTGGAATAAAATCCACACCACTATTTCCATCTAAAAATTGATAATATCTAGTTAAAGGTTTTAAATTTGTAGCAGTAAATCCAGTATTTCTGGAACGCATATAAATTTCATTACCTCTACCTATTACAACTTCCTGTGATGTTTCTCTAGTTCTTGGTGGTGGAAGTGGATTCCTAACAATTTGCCACCATCCAAAGAAAAATGGCAACCGCGGTCCCCTGTTCCATTGCTGCCACCCAACATTTCCAGGTATTGAATTCCATGGCCGCGGCCATGGTCTCCAAACTAGACTAGTTGGGGGTGGACCGGCAACATTTTCTGTTCGGTTTTCTACTACAGCATCTGGAAGTCTAATTGTTCTGACCCAACTATCGCTTTCTGGATTTAATTTTATGGTTCCATTATATGAAATAACATTAAATGGGTTTACATTTTCAACTCTTGTTGCAAAATTTTGAGATATCCAATCTACAGATTCATATCTTAAAGTTATCACATCACCCGATTTTTGTACATTCGGATCAAACAAAGTAAAATTAGATTCTAAATCTATATCTTCATCTATTATATTTTCAGAAGAAACTGGTCTTAAATCAATACTATTTCTAGATACTATTGGACGCATTTCATTTTGATCAGTATCAATTTCAATAGAAGAAACTCTAAAGTTAATAAAATTACTATCTCTAAAATCATCTACAAAAAAACCAGTTTTAAATCTATTTAATCCTTGTGCATCTTGAATTTGTAAAGTTTGGGTATTTACTTCTAATAGTGATAAGGAGGTTACTCTTTCTAAGTTTTCTACCCTATCTTCAATTCTACCAATATCTCTCATTGTATATCTTCTATTTTCGGCAAGTGATATAATAGATTGCTTTGGATCATAAAGATATGGTGCTAATACTATAGTTGCTATTTCCATTAGACCATCTGGTTTAGTTGGTTCTTTTGGATCTAATGCTGGCGTTCCCTGAATAACAGAAAAAACACCATATCTATCTAAATATAACTTGTCAATTCGTCCCAAATAAAAATCATATCCAATTAAAGCACTTTCATTAGGTGACAACATAATTTTAGGTTCATTTGCAAATGTTCTAGATGAAAAATCAAATGGAGATGAAGAAGAACCAGAAAAAACAGATACTCTTGGTCTAAAATCCAAAATATCAGTTACTCTTTGCTGCCTGTTTCTGCCAACATTTGCAATATTTGAAGGAGATTTTTGTACCGAATAACTGTTTGCAGTAAACACATCGCCATTATCTCCAGAAGGAACTGAATAATAATCAAATACTACTAAGAGTTGTCTAGAGGGTGAAGATTCTCCAGAATTTCTTACCAGTTTTGAATAATCATAATATTGTTCCTTTTGCCCACGATCTAATGAAAATTTATTTGTTACGTCTCTATAAATTCCATTTATAATAGAAGATATATCCGTACTAATATTTGATTCCTCAAAAATTACAGTTTCATTTAATAAAAATCTATTTTTGTTTAAATAAACGATACCTAAAGTATTTGGAGATGGTTTTGATACAACTCTAGCAACAGTATTACTACGACTTCCGATAATATTCTCACCAATAATTGCATTAGTATCTACATTTACTACAGAACTGAAAGTAATTTTATCTAGAACTGGTTGACTGGTATTTAAAGATTCATATACACAAATAATTTTAGATACATCTGGATAATTAAGACTTATCTCCTCATCCTGTACTCTTAATCCATAATATTGATTATAAACTAATCCATCATTAGTGGAAGTGTTAATACCAGTACCAGATTGGGGATCTTTTGAATAAGTTATATTAATAGTTTTTGACTTATTAAATTGTTTTGACTTACTTTGAATTCCATTTTTAACGAACGTAGCATTTATAACTGCTATTTGCGTATTCGAACTAAGATTTGAAAAAGTAACTTGATCTGCATTTGCACTTATAGAAACCTTGTCTGGAGTTAAATTTTCAATAGTTCCATTTGAATAAAAAATAGAATATCTTTCCTCATCAAAAGCTTCAAATTTTGCTAAAGTTGAATTAGTACCTAAGTCAAAATCTTGAAGATTTACAGTTAAACTATTTGCTGTTGGTGTAAATGTTGTATTTGATTGTGCAGAAAAAGTTATAGTAGATGATGATAAATCTACTGATGCAATATTAGAATTCGGCAACTCTGCATATAAAAATCCATCTTGCTCATTTCTAATAGCAGAAACTCCAAGAGAGTATGAACCACTAAACTGTGTAGTGGGAAGTGTCCCATTGCAAACTCCATTAACAGTATTGACTGCTTCTAGAGTCATAGATGTTAATGAGGGAGATACTGATACTACTCTATTATAAGTTTCTGTAGATAATCCTGCTACTTGATACCTAATTATACTATCTGCTTTAATATTACTAAATGAAAATGGAGATGATACAGTAGCTGTACTTATACCTCCACTACCGGGAGATATTGTAATAATTTCTTGGCGATTAATTCTATTGAGTTGAGTATCACATAAGAAAGAAGTATTAAATCCAGAAATAGATGTTGGTTGATGAATAGATTTAATATCCTCTGAAGTATAAACTTTAATTGAAGAAATACTAAATGAATATAAATCAGATCCATTTACTAAAATTTGTTCACCAACAAAGAAATTTCCTGAAGTTTGGTTGATAACTAGTGAAGTGGTATTAGATCCTGAATAAACTGCATATCCAACAGATCCACTATTTTTTCCTTTTATGTGTGAAGTCGCTGGTATTTCTGTAGGAGATGCAGATCTATTTAAAGTTATTTCGGTGTAAG
>Ga0129342_1001478_pt1 | contig 10516 bp, 12 predicted proteins | sample CPBDNA_5_FD_94426 | JGI IMG/M metagenome (GOLD analysis project Ga0129342, IMG submission 94426) | Freshwater to marine salinity gradient microbial communities from Chesapeake Bay, USA - CPBay_Sum_15_0.2_DNA | ecosystem: Environmental > Aquatic > Marine > Coastal | place: USA: Chesapeake Bay...
CCCCATAAAAAGGTTGCTAGTAGAAGTATTTCGATTGTCATCGAATCTTGATACACGATGTATGAGACAACAAGGCCGATTGCGGCGCGAGCGATGTTTCCCAGGAATAATGCTTTTCTTCTATCGACTCGATCTACAACCGCTCCAATGGGGACGGCGAAGAATAACCAGGGCAGTAGTGAAAGCGCAGATAAAAGTGAAATCAATACTGGATCTCGAGTCAACGTTATGGCGAGAAGTGGCGCAGCAAGGCGAAGTACGCCATCTGCAAGATTTGTAATAAGACCTGCGCTCCAGATGCGATTGAAGTCGGGCCCAAGTCCTTTGCTCACAAGGAGTGGATACTAGCGCTAGAGTTTAGGGGTGATGGCACAATCAATCACTGATTTTGATTTAGCATCAGAATTTCTGAAAAATGATGAGCGAGCTCTGATCCTTTTCAGGACATGGATACCCAGGGATAAATTCATTGAACTTTTGCATCATCATGGTGGAATCTCGATGTATCGAGAGGACCACAAACCGATTGCATTCTCGGTCGGAACTAATCCACCAGTAAAGGATTCGTGGCCGCGGATTAATTTTGAGAGGGAAGCCGAAGGAATTGAGCGGATTAAGGCTAAGGAAACATCGGATTGGCAGACCTACTATCTTCACTTAAGGAAAGAGGTGGATACAGCACCTTTACCGAATCTATTTTCAGATGGAGAGATAGATTTTTTTCTAAAGCTACATGCACCAAAGTCTTCGGTTTTCCCCGGGCATAAAGAGATAGTTAAGTGGGCTTGCGTTAGCCATGAGAGTCAATTGGCTGGTGTAGCTGCTATCTCTCGCTGGGAATCTGGCGAACATGTGGTTGCATCTGTTGCGGTTCACAGTGATCTGAGGGGATTAGGTATCGGCGCCAAAGTAATGAAAGAGGTAGAGCGGGTCGCAACAAATGAGGGGATTAAGACTCTTTGTCTAGGCGTGAATGGCGACAATCTCTCAGCCATTGCCCTATATGAAAAGTTGAATTGGCAACCACTTTATAAGTTCACATACGTCGAGCGGGCTTAGTTCCGCTCATTTAACCCTTCGTTAACCCGTCGTTTCAGTTATTTGCTGCGCCGGACGTTATCTTTCGAGCGTGCATAAACTGGTTGCTGAATTCACGGGAACAGCTTTTATTACTGCCGCTGTAATCGGCTCAGCCATTATGGCTACAAATTTAACCGATGATGACGCTATTTGGTTACTAGTAAATATGTTAAGTACCGTCTCAGTTCTCTATCTATCAATTGTCCTTTTTGTGTCTATTAGCGGATCCCATTTCAACCCAGTAGTTTCATTAGTAAAGGCAATCCAAAAGGAAATCAATTGGAGTGAATTCACTCAATATGCGGTAGCACAAATTATTGGATCTATCTTTGGTGCTGGCTTGGCACATTTTCTCTTTGGCTATTCGATCTTAAGCATCTCACAAGTTGAGCGTTTTGGTTCAAACATATTTGTTTCCGAAGTTGTCGCAAGTTTTGGCTTGGTACTGATCGCGATTGCTAGCTGGAGGAAGTTCAAGGTAAGAAATCGTGCTTCGTTAATCTCACTATGGATTGCCTCTGCATACTTCTTCACTTCATCAACTTCTTTTGCAAATCCAGCTGTCTCGCTGGGTAGAGCCCTCACCGACTCGCTAGCAGGACTTTCACCAGCTTCGCTTGGTTTATTTGTCCCTGCTCAAATTCTCGGTGGATTGCTCGCCTATTCTTTCTCTAACTACCTATCAAGGAGTAATCGTGGCTAATAAACCAACAGTTCTCTTTGTCTGCGTGCATAACGCTGGACGCTCACAAATGGCTGCAGGTTTCATGGAGCATCACGGACAAGGTCGGATAGAAGTACTTTCGGCTGGAAGTGCACCAAAAGAGAGTATTAATCCTGTGGCTGTCGAGGCTATGAAGGAAAAAGGAATTGATATCGCAAATCGCAAGCCAAAGGTGCTTACCAATGAATCTGTCCTAGCAAGCGATGTCGTTATCACCATGGGATGCGGAGATGCCTGCCCGTTCTATCCAGGAAAGCGATATGAGGATTGGTCCCTTGAGGATCCAGCAGGTCAAGATATTGAGTTTGTGCGAAAAGTCCGTGATGATATTGAGAAGCGTGTAACGCAACTCTTATCTGAAATACTGTAAATTCACAGAAATCACTCATATTCTAAAGAAATGTCTATAGCCACAACTCCGGTCTTTTCCGGCGGAGTAGGGCGAAGTGGCACCACGATAGTTGGGCGAATTCTTCGTCAAAGTCCTGATCTATTTGCGGGATCTCCAAATGAAATTAAGTTCATAACAGAGACTTATGGGTTAATTGATCTCGTCTTTGGCATGCGGGACTTCATGCCGACTCAAATGACGAAGACTGGAAAGATTGCGGTTTCAAATCCACTTAATGTTTCACAGAAATTTCGATTTCTTCAGTTCCGAAAGAGAGTTCTCTCTCATTGGTGGCGTAGAACAAATCGATTAGGCGTAGAGAGTGGTTTACACCGTTCCATGAAGAGAACCACAATTACCGAGTTGCTAGATAAATTGGAACAAGATTTGAAACGGGATGCAGTTGAAGCTGGACGAAACTTTGTTTTTGGATTCATTCAGAATCACAAGAAGTTTGCCGGCCAGAAATTTTGGATGGATACGACCCCGCCAAACATGATGTATGCGGATTGGATTTATAGATTGCTGCCTGAAGCAAGTTTCATTGAGATGCGTCGACATCCGCTTGATAATCTCTCATCTGTTTTGAAAGAGCCTTGGGGACCTAACGATTTCGATGTCTCGCTTCCTTGGATACGAGATCGCCTAATTCTTGCAACTAATGCCAAGAAAAATATCCCAGCAAGTCAGCATCTAACGCTATGGCTGGAGGACTTGGTTCTCTTAAAAAGGGAGGAAAGTTATCGAAGCCTCATTAATATCGTTGGAATTGAAGATCACCGCGCAATGCAGGATTACTTCAAGAACGAGGTTTCTGCAGAGCGCGCACATATCGGTAGATGGAAAAAGGACTTTAAAGATCCTGATTCAGCAAAGTTAAAGTTTGAACGCATTGTTGGTCAAATTGAAATGGAGCAATAGACTGTCGGAATGAAAGCGGCAAGAGATGTACAAGAAAGAATCTTAGCCCTTCAACAATTGGATTCCGATTTGATTCAGATCAGGCACAAAATGGCGACACTTCCCAGCACTCGTCAATATGAAGATTTCTCTAATGAATTGATCGCGAAGCGGGACTTACTTGTTGCGGCCCAAACTGAGCGAGATGACATCAAACACGAGCTCACCCGCGCAGAAGTTGATGTAGAGCAAGTTGTGGGTCGTATTGAAAAGGACGAGAAGCGGCTAGCCTCAGGACTTGGTAGTCCCAAAGAACTCGAGCAGTTACAGCATGAGTTGGGATCGCTAGCCAAGAGACGTGCTGAATTAGAAGATGTTGAGCTTGAAATTATGGTCAGAGTCGAAGGCATCGATTTAAGAATTAAAGAACTAGCGGAGGAAACCAAATCTCTTGAGATTCGCTTAGGTGATTTGAAATTGAAGAAGGAAGAAGAGATAGCCGAACTTGAGAAAGCTATAAATACTACAAACCAATCGAGATCCGATTTAGCCCCAAAGATTGATGGTGAACTTCTCGCTCTATACGAGAAGATAAGAGCTAGTGGCGACGGTGTTGGAGCCGCAAAATTAGTCGGTAATCAATGTAATGGTTGCCACCTGACAATGAATGCCGCTGAATTAACCAGAGTCAAGTCTTTAGCTGATGACGAAGTTGTTAGGTGCGAGGAATGCCGTCGAATTCTGATTAGGTTTTAGCATGCCGCGAAACTTCCTGCTTTACGCCGATGGTGGCTCAAGGGGTAATCCAGGTGAGGCTGCATTTGGCGCTGTAATTAGCGAAGATGGAAAAGTAATCGTCGAATTGTCAGAGCGAATTGGCGTAGCTACCAACAACGTCGCTGAATACAGCGGGTTGATTGCGGGCCTAAGGGCAATCCATCAATTGGATCCAGAGGCAGAGGTTTTGGCTCGAATGGACTCCAAGTTAATTGTCGAGCAGATGAGCGGCAATTGGAAGATAAAGAATCATGAGATGAAGAAGATGGCGTTGATGGCACGCGATGCTCATCCGGCAAACCTAATTAAGTACGAATGGATCCCGCGCGAAATGAACTCGCATGCCGACGCGCTTGTAAATAGAGCTTTAGATTACTTCTAGTTACCCGGGCTAACCGTTGACATATTGAAGTCACCAATCACCATCGGTGGAACATGCATATGTGTGGCGTACTCAGCCCATTCACGAGGTTGGGTCCACTCACTCGAGCCTGCAGCCTTAATTCGTGAAAGTGCATTTACGGGTGAGTCATTCCAACGGAAGTTATTTGTAGCTCCTTGAACTTCACCACCCTTTACATAGTAAACGCCATCACGAGTTAAGCCGGTAAGAAGAAGGGTATTTGGATCAACCATTCGGATATACCAGAGCGTTGTCAGCAGTAAGCCGTTATCAACCTTCTTAATCAAGTCTTCAAGGTTCCCGCTACCACCTTGAACTTCCATGAAGTAGTTATCTCCCATAGGAGTAAATGGGAGAGAGGTGAGTTTTGCAGAGGCGCGAGTTTGAATCAGGCTCTGCAGCACACCATCTTTCATCCAATCAACGCGAACGCTCTTCTGGCCATTGTCGAATATCGAACCGAGTGGACTTGAAGAGGTATGAGCGACGAAAGGCGAGCCAGGAAGTAGTTTGCTTGCAGGATCGCTATAAAGATTAAGCGGAACATTGGCAAACTTCTCACCTACGCGAGTGCCACCACCCTTCTTTGAAAATACGCTCTGGCCTTCAAATGCATCGCGACCAGCTGAGACCCAGACCATGTAGGTATAGAGATCGGCTACCGCGCCGGATGGAAAAATCGTGTCGTACTTTCCAGCGGGAAGATCGATTTTCTTAGCCTGCCATTCAAGGCGTTGGCGAATAGCTTTATCAATTGCAGAAACTGAAACATTAGAAAAGTCGTGGGTCTCAATTCCTTCCCAAGTAGATCGAGAGCGCTCGTGGGATTTTGCAGTCATCTCAACTCGACCGATAGGCGAGTCATTGCGAAGCCTTAAGCCACCTTTTGAACCAACCCAGGTAGTGGAATGCGTGTGCTCGGCATAACCAAACAATTCGATTTTGTCGGCGACTGAACGCTGCATCATTTCACCTAGGTCAGGCGCAAATTTGTTAAAGACCTCCGGCCCAGTCGGATTATGAGCAGTGCTCCAATCGCCCAGCGTTAAATCTTTTGCGATCGGTGCGTAATCATCAGCAGGTCCGGCCGCCTTTGCTGCGGAAACAGCTTCGGCAAGAAGTGCATCAATATCTTTCTCATCAACATTTGTGCGAGTAACTCCGCCAGCAGCCATTGAACCATCCATGGAAACAAATGCGAGAACCGTGACGCTCCGCTCCTGGATAACGCCATTTGTGGTGAGCGTGCTACTTGCCCAACGTAAATTCGCTTGAGTTTTATCCTTAACAATTACTATGCACTCATCGCTTGTTGCGCGAGCGAGAACTTTTTCGATTAGGTCTTGTGCAGAGATCATTTGCCGGCCTCCGCGACTGTGTTGAGGATATTTATCTTGTCGAATACCGCAGCTGGGCAACCATGACTTACGGCTGCGACTTGTCCAGGTTGAGCCTTTCCGCAATTAAATGCACCACCTAATACATAAGTGGAGGGGCCACCAACCGCCTTCATTGAGCCCCAGAAATCAGTAGTGGTTGCTTGATATGCAACGTCTTTAAGCTGGCCAGCAAGCTTGCCATTCTTGATTCGATGGAATTGTTGGCCTGTGAATTGGAAGTTGTAGCGCTGCATATCAATCGACCACGACTTATCGCCGAGAATATAGATGCCATCTTCAACAGATGAAATCAGTTCATCCAGGCTTGGCCCGGTGGGATTCGGCTGAAGGGAAACATTTGGCATTCGCTGGATCGGAACATGTGCGGGGGAGTCTGCGAAAGCGCAACCATTGCTTCGCTCTTGATTTACGCGAGCTGCGATACGACGGTCTAATTGGTAACCAACGAGAACACCATCTTTGACGATGTCCCAACGCTGCGCCGCTACACCTTCATCATCCCAACCAACCGTGCTTAATCCATGCTCAGTGAGTCGGTCACCGGTCACATTCATCAACTTCGATCCATATTTCAAATTACCAAGCTTCTCCGGGGTAGCGAATGATGTACCTGCGTAATTGGCTTCATAACCAATCGCGCGATCCAACTCAGTTGCATGTCCGATTGATTCATGAATCGTGAGCCAGAGATTTGAAGGATGAATAAGTAAGTCGTAGCGACCAGGTTCAACCGAGGGGGCCTTTACCTTCTCGGCAAGTAGCGAAGGAAGTTCATCAATCTCTTTATCCCAATTCCAAATTGAATTACCCATCCACTCCCAACCATAACCAGCAGGTTGCGCAAGGGTTCGCATGGATTCAAAACCATGTTCGCCAATCGAAATCGCTTCAATCTGGGTTTGGATTCGCACCCGCTGTTGGGTAGTGCTTGTGCCGTTTGAGTCTGCGTAATGTTTCTGCTCTTTTACATACATCGTCATGGCGCTGGTGTGATTAACCGCGCTTGTTGAAAGCAACTTAGAACTTAGTGATGCCAAACGATCCTTTCGTTCGGCATCCGAGACTGAGAAAGGATCAATTTCGTAAGAAGAAACCCAAGTCTTGTTTGGGTAGGAAGGTTCGGGAGCAAGCGAGACTTCTTCAGTTGAGAGCGGCTTAGAGGTTTTCGCCATAGCAACAGCGGTATTGGCTAGTCGTCTAGCGGTATCAGCCGATAAATCAGGCGAAGAAGCAAAGCCCCAAGCGCCATTCACAATTACTCGTACGCCAATTCCAATGATCGTCTCATCGCTCTGGGTTTCTGGTTTTGCATCGCGCAATGAAAGAAGTCCGGTTCGAGTCCGCTCAATTCGCACATCTACATGCGAGGCCCCAAGTGACTTGCCGGTGGAGATAACGGCATCACTTAGAGCGGAGAGCGGAAGGGCTAGAAAATCTGCATCAACTGTTTTGCTCACCCGGGAACCCTATAGTCTCTTTCTAAAGATGTCATCGGGGTAAGGTTTATTCGTGTCAAAGGAAACGGGGCTCGTTGATCTTCATGTAAATGGCCATGCCGGAGTCGATTTTCTTACTGCTAGAAATCCTGAGGAAATACGAAAGGCAAGCCGCTCCCTTAAGTCCCACGGAGTCGGCGGATTTCTGGCTTCGCTTATTACAAGTGAAATGAATGACTTAAGTCGTGCGGTTGCACTTATTAAAGAGGTAGCCGATTCACAAGGCGAAGATGAAGCAAAGGTACTTGGATTTCACTTCGAAGGACCCTGTCTTTCTCACGAGAGACGTGGAGTGCACTCGCCGAATCTCTTGAAGAATCCAACGCCGACACTTGTTTCGCAATTACTTAATTTTCCAAATGTAAAGATGATTACCCTCGCACCAGAACTTCCCAGGGGAATTGAGGCAATCAAGGAAATTTCACGCGCCGGAGTTGTTGTATCTCTCGGACACACAACCGCAGGACGCGATATCGCTGAAAAGGCATTTGATGCAGGAGCTAAAACTGTCACACATCTAAACAACGGCATGGAAAAAGATGGCGGATTGGTAGAAGTTGTTTTTGAACGTGAAGATATTCTGTTTCAGATGATTGTTGATGATGTTCACGTCTCGCGAGACTTGGTGAAGAAAGCCTGCGATAAAGCTCTCGATCGATTGATAGTCACAACCGATGCACTTGCGCCCGCTGGACTCGGCCCAGGGCGCTATCCCTTTGGCGATATGGAGATAGAGATTAAGGATGGAAAGGCGCTTCGCCTAGATGGAAAGCTTGCCGGCGGTATCGGAACGCTTAATCGCTCTCTGGAAATTCTTGATGAAATGGGTTATCCACGTGAGAAAACGTTGCCCGCAGTCACTTCTCGCCCTTTAAAACTGATTAACGCCCGCCTCTAATTCAAGGGTAAAATTCGCGACGAAGAGTCGCCCGGATCACCGCGTTACTTAAGAGCCTAATTAACTTTTAAGCACCGAGGAAAGTCCGGACTCCAAAGAGCAAAGTGGTGGATAACGTCCACCCGGAGCAATCCGCGGGAGAAGTGCAACAGAAAGTAAACCGCCAATAGCAATATTGGTAAGGGTGAAACGGTGGTGTAAGAGACCACCAGTGCCGGTAGTGATATCGGTAGCTATGAAAACCCCACTTGGAGCAAGACCACGTAGGCCAGCGTTAAGAACTGCTCGTTCGTGCTGGTGGGTAGGTTGCTTGAATCTGTAAGTAATTACAGATCTAGATGGATGGTGATCTCGCTAGCAATAGCAAGACAGAATCCGGCTTACAGGGCGACTCTTCTTTTTATTGTTTAATAATGCAGAACGGATGACCTTCAGGGTCAATAAAGACCCAGAAAGTGTCACTGGACTTTGAAAGTAATCGTCCTCCAAGAGTTTCAATCTCCTTAAGAGCAAGATCAAAATCGTCCACTCTAATGTCGAAGTGCACTTGAGTAGGAATATCCCCATCGGGCCATGACGGTGCGACATAGTTCGAGATCTGTTGAAAAGCTATCCCTGGCAGATCCTGTGAAATTCCTATTACAGACCAATCAGATTCAGATTGAACAACCGTATACCCAAGAATTTCTGCATAGAATTTTGACAATCCAATTGGGTCCTTGCAATCAATAACAGTCCCGTGCAGTTTCCCGATCATGGGCAAACGTTATGGTTCGGTCAAAGCGTGGTCAAGGACTACCGGCCTCGCAGATACCCGGCTTATAGGGCGACTCTTCTTTCGAACTATTGAGCCATGATGGCATCGTGAACGAACTGGGCTAGGCCGTTTGCGCGATCATCGTAATATTTCTTAAATCTTTCATCGGCAATATACATGATTGCAAGATTCTTCTGCATCTCAATTGAGCAGTCGTAAAACCATTTGCTGATAGCTTCTCTATGCGCAATAACGGCTTGCTGTGCCTCGTGCGAAGTAACAGACATGCCGTTACCGAAGCAGAATGCAAAAGCTTCAGTGGCAGCTTCTTGATCCACTTTTGCCTTTTGAAAATCTTCAGCTGAATACTTAGAAGTGCGTAAAGTACTTTGCTTGTACGCATCGGTGTTGCCCCAGCGTTCTTGAACTTCTTTCTCGTACTCATTCACAATAATAGTCTATAAGTTCATTCTCTATCATTACAATTATCAAATGAGAGTCCTCCTTGCGGTTTATCGAGGCGCTAAGAAATCTAGGAACTTATGATTGGCTCAATCGCGCTCGTTGGTTCGGGCGAGTATTTGCCAGCGATGTCCGAGTTTGAGAACTCTCTTATAGAAGATGGAAAAAGAAATCAGAAGGCGTCAGTTTTTGTACAGATTCCAACAGCGGCGGGTCGAGAGAGCAGAGATCGAATCCTTTATTGGCAGGAGTTAGGACGCGCGCAAGCTGATTTACTCGGAGTTGAACCTAGATTTCTTCCGATATTCGATAGAGAAGCAGCTCATAACCCTGAATTCATAGCGCAGATTAATGACAGCGCATTGATTTATATGTCTGGTGGCGATCCACATTACTTGGCCAATACATTAAGAGATACACCGGTTTTAGATGCCATTGTGGAGAACTGGAATTCGGGCAGCTCTCTTGCCGGATGTAGCGCTGGGGCTATGGTTATGAGTTCTAAGATTCCGAATTTCAGAATCTCTAGAAGTTCTCCCACGGAGGGATTCAATCTTCTGCCAGATATACGAGTGATTCCACACTTCAATAAGTTCTTCAAATGGATTCCTGATAGCGCAGCAAAGGTCCTTCTTGATACACCTGGAGATTCAGTATTGGTAGGTATAGATGAATTAACTGCGATGGTTCGCCGAAGTGGCGAGCCAGAATGGCAAGTACATGGGGAGGCAAAGGTTCATATTCTCAAAGGACTGCCAACCCAGCAGTTGTCTCACAGCGAAAAAGTTTCCATTCAGTAGGCTCACGCTATGACAATAGGACTAGATCGACTTCTCGCTCATATGAAGTGGGCAAATCAACTCACCATCGAACATCTTCAAACTCTTCCCGATGAGGCGTTAAAGGCATATGCAACAAACCCGGAATGGTTTGTAGGAGAGATCATGCATCACATAGTTGATGCTGCTGATGCCTATGTTTATAGAATCACAGAAAAGCGCTGCGAATTGCCTGGAGAAGGTATTCAAGAACTAGAGAGCATCGCCGATCTGGCCAACTTGAAGATTCAGGCAGAGCTTGTTGATTCTGCGCTACAGGAGTGCTCAAAACTAGATGATGTTCAATTGGAATTTAAGAATTATTCGGGAAATCTTGTTAAGAGATGGCGTTCTACGATTTTGTCGCAGGCGATTCATCATGCAACAGAACATCGCGCCCAAATCGCATC
>Ga0129342_1001481_pt1 | contig 10511 bp, 8 predicted proteins | sample CPBDNA_5_FD_94426 | JGI IMG/M metagenome (GOLD analysis project Ga0129342, IMG submission 94426) | Freshwater to marine salinity gradient microbial communities from Chesapeake Bay, USA - CPBay_Sum_15_0.2_DNA | ecosystem: Environmental > Aquatic > Marine > Coastal | place: USA: Chesapeake Bay...
AAGACTTTGAAAATAATAAAATTACTTTAAATACTGCTAGAGATAATAATCTTCAATTAGAAAATAAAATAGATACGCTGATGCAGAAAAAACTGGAACAACTTGAATCAGTAAAAAAATGACATTAGAACTGTTTGTATCTGCTTACACAACAACATCACTCGTTATGTTTCCAATTTTAGTATTTATAGTTATTTTATTGATAAGAGATTTAGGTAAATACTCAAAATTATCAGATAAAATAAATAATGTTCTTAAAAATCTCTCTGAAGATATTGAAGACAAGGGTTTTAGGAAAGATAAGCAAGAATCAAATCTATCTCATATATCTAGATTCATAAATAAATAATATTTTATATATACTTGAACACTAGTTCCGGAGATAAATCTATCATGCATCTATTTTCTTTACATTTTTTAATTGCATCTGTGTTATAGCAAGGAGAACACTTCAACTTAATATTTGCCTCTATGATTTGATTTTTAGAATTTCCATATGGCCCTGTTTCACTGAATGGAGTTGGACCATGAAGTGATATTACTTTTTTGCAGCTTACACCTGCCACATGCACAGCACCACTATCATTAGCAATGACACAATCACTGTTTTTCATTACTTCATATAGGTCTGGAAGATCAGTCTTTCCACACAAGTTATGAATCCTTTCGTTATTAAAATTAATTTGACTAATAAAATCTTTTTCATTCTCTCCACCTGTTATTACTATATCAATATTAGTTTTATTTAGGACTATCTTGATAAGATTATTCCAGTTTTCTATTGGCCATGCTCTATAGCCTCTATAATTCTTTTTTTTGAATTTACTATTAGTTGGACATAAAACAATATAATTATTTTTTATGTTATATTTTTTTTCTATATTAATATCAGAACCCATCAGGTATGGATACGCTCTATTAGATTGGTTGATTTTGAAATGAGATTTAATAATTCTCAACTGATGATGCACTCTATGTTCACCTGTTCTATCTTCGGCAATATATTTATACGGCATTCCAACTTTGATAGGTGATCTTATAAACTTTGCAAGACTTACAAACTTAGTGCCTACTTCTAGATTTATTACAGCATCGTATGGGTTCAGATAGGAATTAAGTATAATTTTTAACTTTCCGAAATTAATTAATAATGGTAGTCTTGTAAACTTTAATAATATAGGCGAAATTCTTTTATCATACTTGAAAAGATTTTTTATATTAGGTTTAGTTACCCAGTCTATTTCCAAATCATCACCATAGTGATCAACCAATGGTTTTACAACTGCAGTTGAGTCAATCGTATCACCTAATAGACCGCATCTGATTATTAATATTCTTGGCTTTTTTTTATTCATTAATTCGTTTAGAATACCTTCACAAATAATTATATAACATAATGTCGAACTGGATAAGATTTACAAATAATAAAATTAGTTCTTTTGGGTTAATTGAGAATAATATTATCACCGTTTATGAAGGCGATATGTTTAATAATCCATCGAAGACTGATGCTAGATTAAAAGTCGAAGATGTCACTATAGTCAATCCATGTAAGCCATCTAAAATTATAGCTTTATGGAATAATTATCAATCATTAGCGACTGAAAAAGGTTTGTCCAAGCCAAATAATCCGCTTTATTTAAATAAAGCAGTTTCTTGTATTATCGAACAAGGAGACAATATAATTCGCCCCAAAACATATTCTGAAAACATTTTTTTTGAAGGTGAACTGGGAATTGTAATAGGCAAGACTTGTAAAGATGTGTCTGTAGAGGCCTCTTCAGAATATATTTTTGGTTATACATGTATAAATGACGTTACAGCAATGGATTTAGTTAAAAAAGATCCTACTTTTGATCAGTGGACAAGATCTAAGAGTTATGACACATTCGGAATATTCGGCCCTTGTATTGCTACTGATGTCGATCCTATGGCTCTAACAGTAAAAACAACTGTCGATGGTCAGATTAAACAAGATTATAATACTAGCGATATGTTCTTTAATGTTTATGAAATTGTCAGCTTCTTGTCACATGACATGACATTGAACCCTGGAGATATAATTGCCTGTGGAACAAATTCAGGCCTTGGCCCTATAAATTCAGGTGAATCAGTTACTGTAAGTATCGAGCACATAGGAAAAATCACAAATACTCTCATGTAAGATATGATCTCTTTAAGAGACAAAATCATAAATCATTTTAAGAAAAGAGAATATGAGGCTGTTCTTACTGACTTCGAAAAAAAAGCATTCCTTTTTGAAAATGATGACGAAATTTTATGTATCGTTGCACTAGCATACTCATGTTTAAAAAAATATGATCAAGCAATATCTTATTTTATTAAAGCGTTTAAGATCTCTGATAAAGTAGAATATAAGTATAATCTAGCTAAAACATACGCATATGCTAATCAAGTAGAATCTGCGAAAGAAACCTATAAGCAAATCATTTCTGGTAAAGAAGATCATTTACCATCATTAATAAATTTAAGTGATTTATTAATAAAAGATGGAGAATATGATGCAGCTTTAAATACTCTTCAAAAGCATATTTCTGAGAACGAAGAAAATACATTGATTAACTATAACTATGCTCTCGCACTCTCACAGAGTAGAAAATTTGCTGAGGCCATAAAACACTATAACAAGGTCATAGAAATAGAACCATTAAATCGTGATGCTCTTTACAATATGGCAAATTGCTATTATATGATTGCTCAATTTGATCAAGCAATTGACATCTACCAAAAGATAGTTTCTGAGCACCCTGAAGATCATGAAGCTAAGTTTAATTTAGGGATTTCATTTTTTATGGTTGGTGACCATGCAAAGGGTCTCGAATTATATGAAAGTAGACACAAACTTAATAATCATTCGAGCCCCAATCTTAATCTACGCGGTAAATCTCTATTAAATAATTTAAATGTCGAAAAAAATTCTCCAATACTGATTATTTACGAGCAAGGGTTTGGTGACACTATAAACTTCTCATATTTACTCAATGAGCTTAATAATATGTTTAGTAATATTCAAGTTCTAGTACAGAATGAGCTGTATGATCTTTTTAAGCAATCATTTAAGAATAATTTTATTACTGACATAAATAAAATATCTAATTATGATTATTATATTTTTACAAGCAGTTTGCCTTTATTTTTCTTTAAACAAAATTTAACTCTTCAAAGCAAACCGCCTTTTCTAAAGACTTCGGATGAATATCAACAAAAATGGAGATCTCATTTAGTAGATAGAGATAGAAGAAAAATTGGAATTTCCTGGAGATCAAAAAATAGAAATATGATACATCGAGATATTGATTATCATAATTTCTTACATGCTTTACCGGAGTCAAATGATTATTATTGTTTGCAGAAAGATGTTTCTCCAGATGAAATAGAATTTATGAAAAATAGAGATAATTTTTTTGATTTTTCAAATAAATTAAACAACTTTCATGACACTGCATCGCTGTGCTTATGCATGGACGAGATCATATCAGTTGATACAGTCACAGCGCACCTATCTTTAGGACTAGGTTTGAAAACTACATTATTATTATCCCGTGTACCTGATTGGAGATGGGGTTTTATGGGTAATAATTCAATCTGGTATCCAAAAATAGAAATCTTGCGACAAACTCAGTTAGATAATTGGAACCATGTAATAGACGAAGTTTGCGAATATTTAAAGTAAATTATCTTCTCTTCCATACATCTGACGCTCCTTGTGGGCGAGGCTCAGGAACAGCATCAAAGTTTATTTTATCTTTGCCATTATAAACCAGAAAATGTTTTCCTTTTGCTCTACCCAACAAGGTTACATTTGTCTCTTTAGCAACATTTAGTCCCATCTCAGTAATACCTGATCGTGATAGTAATGTAGGTATATTCATTTGCGCTACTTTTATTACCATCTCAGATGTCAATCTCCCTGTGGTATAAAACAATTTGTTATTACCATTGATGTTATTGAGCCACATATGACCTGCTATAGCATCGACTGCATTATGTCTTCCAACATCTTCAACAAAATCCAAAATTTTATTATCATCACATAATGCACAACCATGAACGGCACCAGATGTCCTATAAATCTCATTTTTGTCATGGAGAAGTTTTAGCAGATGATAAATTGTTGACTGTTTAACCATAAAATCATTTACCTTATTCGATTTGAGCTCATTCATTATCCCGCCGAAAGTTGTCCCTTGACCACATCCTGATGTAACAACTCGATGTTTTAATTTATTGTTTACTTTAGACAGGTCTAATGAATTTGTTGTCACTGCCGCTGCATTTACTGACCAATCAACATGTACAGACTTTAATTGAGATATACTTTCTACGATGCCTTGATTCCTCAAATAACCAATGACTAGTGCTTCGGGATAGTGACCAAGTGTCATAAGAGTAACTATTTCTTTTTTATCAACATAAATAGTAAGAGGCAGTTCTCCTGTAATAGGAAAACGCCTCTCAGTATTATACTCATCAGTTACTGTAATCTCTGATGTATCCGGTCTCTTTGAATTGGTGAGTTCTATTTTGCTTTTATTATCCATATGAGTTCAATTATATTACAATACAATGATGAGAAAATTTGTTTTTTTATTTTTAATTATTCTATCAACTAATATTTATGCAGATATCATTAAAATTACTATCTTAGGCAGCGGAACTCCTAGAGTGAATATAGATAGGTTTTCTCAATCAATACTTGTAGAACATAAAAATGATAAATTTCTCTTTGATACGGGACGAGGAGCACTTCTTAGACTAAACCAATCAAATATTTATCCTCATGAGATAGATAATATCTTTTTCACACACTTGCATTCTGATCACATACTTGGATTTTCTGATATTTTAATGACTGGTTGGATTTATCATAGACCATCACCTTTGAATGTATTTGGACCGAAAGGCACAAGAAACTTTATTGATAGTACTGTAAAAGCGTTTGAGGAAGATATTAAAGTAAGAAGTATGGCTCCAGAAGAACTTGATAAGAATAATTTAAAAGCAAACATAAAAATTATTTCTGACGGCTATGTTCACAAAGAAAATGGATTAACTATTGAAGCATTTTCAGTAAAACATGAACCATTTACAGATGCATTTGGATTTAAAATATCTAATAATAATTACTGCATGGTTATATCAGGAGATACTACGTACTCTGAGAAGCTTTTAGAAAAAGCAAAAAATTGTGATTTACTGATTCATGAAATTGCTCACGCATCAGAGCATACTTTAAAAAAATATCCTAAAGCTAAAGGTGTAATTTCTTACCACACTGACACTCAACAAATTTCAAAAATTATTAATACCGTTAAGCCAAGGCTTACTATTTTAAATCATGTTCTATCTCTTGACGGCACTTCAGATAATGAAATATTAAAACAAATTAAAAAGAATACTTCGCATGAAGTTATTATAGCTAAAGATTTGATGTCTATTGACCTTAAAAAAGAAATTTATATTTATAAGCAAAAAAAATTATGACAAAAATAATAGGTATTCTAAATTTAACTATGGATAGCTTTTCTGATGGAGGAATGTACTATGACTTATCCTCTGCTAAAAAACATATTTCAGAGATGATAGAGCAGGGTACTGATGTTATTGATATCGGAGCTGAATCTACCAGATCTGGTTTCTCAGATGTAGATGAAGACAGTCAAATTAAAACGCTAAAACCTATAATAGAGTTTATAACAAATAAATATACTATCGACATAAGTATTGACACTAGATCAAGTAAAGTTGTTGATGCATTTTCTGATAAGAATATTTCATTCATTAATGATGTGTCATCAGGAACTCATGATCAAAATATGTTGGAGATTGTATCAAAACTTGGTTGTAATTACATAATGACACATATGCCTCATGAACATCAAAAGGGTATCAATAAAGATTACACAAATATACTTAAGGAGTTAGATACATATTTTAATGAACGTATAAAATTGTGCTTAGATAAGGGGATTGATAAAGATAAAATAATAATAGATCCAGGCATAGGTTTTGGAAAATCTGGTGATGATAATATTACAATTCTTCAGAACATAGACTTTCTTCAGAAAATACATAATAAAATTTGTATAGGAACGAGTAATAAAAGATACTCTTCAACCTTATTCAATGGAATTGAAACGAAAGATGACCTTAAGGTTGCAAATGTAGCATCATTTACATTGTGTGCATTAAAAGGAACTACATACTTGCGTGTTCATGATGTTGGAATCACAAAAGACGCTATACTAATAGTCAATAAAGCTAAAAGCGTTTAGAGATAGCATCTAAGATAATCTTTTCAAATTCTTTAGTAAAATAATTGATATCTAATAATCGAGAAGTCTGCATTTTGTTTTTGATTAAATCTTTAATACCTTGACGTTTTTCATTATTAATAAGAGATACAATTTTATTTTTGTATCCATCATAATTTTTCGTAATAAGCTCTTCTATCTCTAATGTTTTTAAAATACTCGCGCTAACTCTTGATGCGAAATGATTGCCTTCGAGTGTAACAAGTGGAATTCCAGCTTGCAACATTTCAATAGTTGTTGTGTGACCATTGTAAATTCTGGTATCTAGAGCTATATCAATGTGTTGAATACGTTTAAGGTGCTCACCATAGTCAATTCTATCAGCAAATATAATTCTTTCCTTATCAATTCTATTATTTATAAATTTATAAATATTTTCTTTCATATCTTTACCATGATTTAAAATCCATAGACATGTTTTACTGAAGTCCTCTAGAATATTTATCCAAATATCAAAAAAAATAGGATCTAGTTTAAAGGACTGATTAAGACAGCCCAAAACTATTTGATCATTTGGTAAATTAAAATTATCTCTTGTAGTTTTAGTATCAAAATTTGTTTCACCATTATTAATTTGATATGTATTGGGCATGTATAAAAACTGTTCACTATAGTACTTTTGCTGCTCTATTGGTGTAACAACTTTGTCAGTAATCATATAATCATATGAACTGCTCCCAGTAGTCCCTGGAAAAGCAAGATATGAAATTATAATTTTCGATAAACTTTTTTCAATAATGTCTGAACGATTATGAGAAATGATTGTTGTTAGATCAATTAAGATATCTAATTTATGTTTTTTAATTATTTTTTTTGAATCGTCTGTACTTAAGTCTGTTATATCAATAAAATCATCTATATCTTTTTCTACATATCTTTTTTCGTCAGCAGCATGATTATATGAAAACATATATATGGAAAAAGTATCTCTATTTAAGTTTTTAAAAAGGTTTTTAATTAAATAGAATGTTGGATGATTTCGTATCTCACCACAAAAAAAACCTAAAATAATTTTATCTGAATGATTTTTATCATTTCTTTCTATTACATTAGTCTTGCTCTCATTATTCCATAACAAAGAGTTTTTATAATTAGATTCTTCATCATCAATGCTAGATATGTGTAAGAATGGATGAGTCATGACTTGATTTGATATCAGTAACTTATTGTTTTTTTCATACTCCGACCAATCGCATATGTTTTGTTGAATTCTCAACTTCAACTCATATGCTTTATTAGAGTAAAAATTATCTTCTTTTAATTTCTCACACAAAGATAAAGATTCATTGAATTCTTTATTTTCAAATAGCGCTATTGCAAGGTTATACCTAGCATCATTATAGTTTTCATTAATCATTAATGCTTCGCGAGAATGACGAATGGATTCCTCATAATCACCATTTTCTAACAGTATCAGCGATAAATTATTATGTGCTATCAGACCAAGAGATGTCTGTAAAAGAGACTTATAAGTAATAACTGCATCATTAGTCCTTCCAAGTAATTTATATATATTACCTAAATTAAGCTTTAACTTATATTCATCAGGGTATTGCTCAATAGCAGATAATAAGATAGGAATGCATTCAGTATAATTTTTAGAATCTAAGTTAGTTTTAAGTTCAGCTATGAATTCATTGAGAGCTTTTTTGAACACGCTCGTTAATGTTTTGTGTTGCTCTTAATATTGACTGCACAGAATTTAAATTCTGGAATTTTTGCAAATGGATCAAGTGCGGCATTGGTTAACAAATTAGCGGCAGACTCAACATAACAAAATGGTATAAATATTTGTCCTGACTGAAGCATATCATCTCGCCTCGCATAGACATCTATTTTGCCTCTCCTAGATTCTACAGTAATAAGATCGCCATCTTTTATGTTGAACTTATTCATATCTTCCTGACATAGGTTAGCATTTGGATCCGGTTCTATTTCATGCAGCATGCTTGCTCTTCGAGTCATTGACCCAGTGTGCCAATGTTCCAACTGTCTTCCAGTGATTAATACAAATGGATATGCTTCATCTGGCAACTCAGCAGCATTAATGAGTGGCGATTTAACAAATTTAGCTTTTCCAGATTCTGTTGGGAAACCATCTATAAATATGACAGGTTGACCAGGATCATTAGAATCATCGCACGGATAGGTTATTGAGTGGCTTTCTTCAAGTCTTTCCCATGTAATGCCTTGTATACTTGGCATACATTTTGTCATTTCTGTAAAAACTTCTTTTGGATGCTTGTATTTCCAATCCAATCCTAGACCCCTAGCAATTTCTTGAATGATCCACAGATCTTGTTTAGCATCTCCGGGAGGGTTTACTGCTTGATTACCTAATTGAACACGTCGATCTGTATTGGTGAAGGTCCCCGTTTTTTCTGGAAACGCAGAAGCTGGTAAAATAATGTCTGCATACATAGCAGTTTCAGTTAAGAAAATATCTTGCACAACAAGGTGCTCTAGTTTTGAGAGAGCATTTCTTGCATGATTTAAATCTGGATCTGACATCGCGGGATTTTCACCCATTACATACAAACCTTTAATTTTACCTTTGGTAATTTCATCCATTATTTCTACAACCGTTAAACCTGGTTCGGAATCTAATGACATACCCCAAAACTTTTCAAAGAAATTATTGATTTTAGGATCATCTACTCTTTGATAATCTGGATATACCATTGGAATCAGTCCAGAATCAGATGCTCCTTGAACATTATTTTGTCCTCTTAATGGATGCAAACCAGTTCCAGGTCTACCTACTTGCCCGGTCATCAACGCTAATGAAATAAGAGCTCTTGCATTATCAGTTCCATGAATATGTTGCGAGACGCCCATGCCCCAAAAAATAATTGATGCAGGAGATGAGGCATAGATTCTTGCTACTTCATTAATCATACCAGCACTGATTCCACAAATTGATGACATTTTCTCAGGAGTAAAGTCATTTAGATGCTCTTTTAATTCATTAAAGTCAGTCGTGCGCTCATCAATGAACTTTTGATCTAATAAGTTTTGATCGATAATTGATTTCATAATTGCATTAAGTAGAGCCACATCTGTATCCGGTTTAAATTGCAAATAATGTGTGGCATGTCTCGCTAAATCATTTTTTCTTGGATCAAGTACGATTAAATTTTTGCCAGCTTTAGCCGCATTCTTAATAAAGGTTGCAGCAACTGGATGATTAACTGTAGGGTTAGCACCAATGACTATTATAGTATCGGCTTCAGCTACATCCGCTACTTGATTTGAAACTGCACCGGACCCTATCATCTCTAGTAACGCAACAACAGACGACGCATGGCATAATCGTGTACAGTGGTCTACATTATTATTTTTGAAACCCGTTCTGATAAGCTTTTGGAATAAATAGGCTTCTTCATTAGATCCTTTTGCGCAACCAAATCCGGCGGTAGATTTAGCGTCCTTCTCAATAAGTGATTTAAATTTTTCACTGGTTCGCGTGATAGCGTCATCCCAAGTAATAGGCTCAAAGTACTCTTCAATATTATCCATGTTAAAATCTTCAGGATTAATATTTTTACTAACACCTCTTTTTCGTGCAAGTGGTGTAGTAAGCCTTTGGTCGCTGTTGACATAATTGAAACCGTATCTACCTTTCACACATAACCTACTCATATTTGCAGGACCATCTCTTCCTTCTGCAAAGAGTATCTTGTCATCTTTTATATTGTAGGTTAGGAGACACCCGACACCACAGTATGGACAAACACTATCAACTTTTTTATCAGGTGATACTTGTCCGACTTCTTTGGACGGCATAAGCGCACCTGTTGGACAAGCTTGTACGCATTCACCACAACCTACACAGGTGCTTGTACCCATTGGATCGTCTAAGTCAAATATAATCTCAGATGATAGACCTCTCCTAGCATAACCAATAACATCATTAACCTGTTCCTCGCGGCAAGCTCTTACACATCTGGTGCATTGAATGCATGCATCTAAATTAACTGCAATTGCAGGGTGAGATAAATCGTGTTTGTTTTGTATCTTAGATGGAAATCTAGATTCTGTAACTTCTAATTTATTTGACCAATATTTTAGTTCTGAATTTGGATCATATTGTTCCTTTGAAATATCTGATTTAAGTAATTCCAGTACAACTTTTTGCGAGTGAATCACACGTTCATTATTGGTATTGATAACCAT
>Ga0129342_1001484_pt1 | contig 10499 bp, 11 predicted proteins | sample CPBDNA_5_FD_94426 | JGI IMG/M metagenome (GOLD analysis project Ga0129342, IMG submission 94426) | Freshwater to marine salinity gradient microbial communities from Chesapeake Bay, USA - CPBay_Sum_15_0.2_DNA | ecosystem: Environmental > Aquatic > Marine > Coastal | place: USA: Chesapeake Bay...
CCATAAGCCGGATTCTGTCGTGCCTTATCATTAATCTAGACGTTACATTACTGCAACGCTCCATCCGCCTACCCTCCAACTTGGGCGCGCTACCCTTAGCGTTGGTTTACATGGCGTTTCACCGCATAGAGTTTACCTGATTTCACTACAGCCAAACTGTACTTGCTTTCTGTTGCACTAGTCCTGTCCGTCAAAGACGGACGACGGGTGTTACCCGCTATGCTGCGCTATGGTGTCCGGACTTTCCTCTCCGCAAGCGGAGCGATAAGGTGGCCTGCGCTGCAAAAATACACTATTCCTGCATTAACCTCTATTTTTTACATAGGTCAAAAAGATGAGTTTATGTATCTTTACCTCATGGGTGAATTTGTTGTATCGGCCTTAAAATACAGACCGCAAACTTTTGCGGATGTTGTGGGTCAACAAGCCATAACGCAAACATTGCAAAATGCCATTGATTTAGGAAAAATTGCCAAAGCCATGCTTTTTTGCGGTCCCAGAGGTGTTGGTAAAACTACTTGTGCACGCATTTTTGCCAAAAAAATAAACAGTGGCTCAGCACCCATTGACCCAAACGAAGATTTTGCCTTTAATGTTTTTGAGCTGGATGCAGCTTCTAACAATTCGGTGGCAGATATTCGTAGCTTGATTGAACAAGTTCGTATTCCTCCTCAAAAAGGGAATTACAAGGTGTATATCATTGATGAGGTGCACATGCTTAGTTCTGCGGCGTTTAATGCCTTTTTAAAAACGCTGGAAGAACCCCCTCAGCACGCTATTTTTATTTTAGCTACTACCGAAAAGCAAAAAATCATACCAACTATTTTATCAAGATGTCAAATTTTTGATTTTAGACGTATTAGCATCAAAGACGCACAAGCGTATTTAAAAACCATCGCTGAACGCGAGGGCATCACTGCCGAAGACGATGCGCTCCATTTGATTGCTCAAAAAGCAGATGGTGCTATGCGCGATGCACTCTCTATTTTTGACCGCATGGTAAGTTACTCTGGCGATACGCTAACCGCCAAGCACGTATCCTTGAATCTAAATATTCTTGATCACGACAGCTATTTAGTCTTGACTGATTTACTCAAAAAAGGAGATTTGCACGGAAGTATCTTGCAATTTAATTCGCTTATAGATTTAGGTTTTGATGGTTATCATATTATCAATGGACTGTCAAAACATTTTCGTGATTTGTTGATGTGTCAAAATGATGGGACAACAAAATTGTTAGAAGTTGGTGCCGAGACAGAAGCCAAATTTCACGCTCAGGCGAAAGAGATTTCTGCAACGTTTTTACTTCAAGCATTGGAACTTACCAATACTTATGCGCTACAATACAAAAGCAGCTTACATCCGCATTTGCAAGTAGAGCTTTGCTTGATGCAAATTGCCTCACTTACCGAAGGCGAAAAAAAAAAGCATAGCCCTTATATAAAACCAAAAGAACAGGTAGGTTCGACAACCCTGCCTGCCGAAACGGTTACTGAGCCTACCCTATTGGCAGACAAGCCTGAACTATCGGCAGACAAGCCTGCCGAAAATAAGGTTGATGAGCCTGCACTATTGGCAGACGAGCCTGTTGAAGCAACTCCCATTCAATTAGACTTATCAGCACAAGGGGTATCTGGGTTTTCTTTATCAAGCTTACGCCTACAAAAAGAGCATCAAACGAAGATGGTTGACGCTGCTGAGGAGGAAAAAATCAACAATCATGAAATACAACAAGAGGCGTTAACCGAACAATGGCAAAGCTACACCAATCAAATGACTGAAAAAGGAGAGCGCAACATGGTGGCATTGCTTCAATTGGATACACCAAGACTTAAAAACAAAACTGAAATACACCTCAGTGTACCCAACGAAACTAACAAGTTAGAATTGGAAAAAAACAGCACACTATTGTTGCAATTTTTAAGAAAACAGTTGATTAACGATCATCTAAGTTTAGAGGTTCATGTTGACGTTAAAGAAGAAAAAAAGTTTGTTTACGCGGCAGAGGATAAATACCAAGAACTAATAAAGAAAAACCCGATGATTGAAACGTTCAAAAAGAATTTTAATCTGGAGTATTAATGTAATTCTTTGTAGAGCAATTTTATCATGCCGTCTGCAAGCCCAACTTTTGGTACATAAATTTTATTTGAACCACTATATTTCATAGCCGTAAGGTATATTTGAACAGCTGGAACAATCACGTCTGCTCTATCAGGATTCAGCTGTAAATCGATTATAAGCTCTTTTTGAGTACGCTTTTTTAAGTATTCATGTTGTTCAGATAGGAGCATAAACGAAAGAGGTTTACCAATTTTTCTCCCTGTCATTTTAAATACTTTATTAATAGTTCCGCCCGAGCCAACAACGGAAACACGACTAAGTGACTTGGTGTGTGTGGAAATCCAGTTTTTATAGTTTTCCAATTCGTTGTCATGCACCATTTTATTTAGTAAACGAACGGTTCCAATTTTAAATGACTTTGACGCAACGGTTTCCCCTTGGCTAATAAGTGTAAGCTCTGTACTTCCCCCTCCAACATCAACAAAAAGATACGACTTGTGTGGTTTTACAACGTTGTATAAATCTGTCATAGCAATAATCTCCGCTTCCCGATTTCCATCAATAAGCTCTACTGAAACTTCTGTTTCTTTACGAATACGTTCAATAAGTTCTTTTCCATTTTTGGCTTCCCGCAATGCCGAAGTGGCACACGCCATATAGTGCGAAACACCATGAACACCCATCAACAATTTAAACGAATGCATTGCGTCTATCATGCGCTGCTGATTTGGCATGCCAATTGAGCCGTGACCAAATGTATCTTGACCCAATCGAATAGGCACTCGTACCATAGCATTCTTAGTAAAAATGGTAGGTTTATTTTTTCGTTCAATTACATTGCTCACAAGAAGTCTAATTGCATTAGAACCAATATCTATTGCGGCGTATTTGGATATTCTCATGGAGCTTCGATTTTATTATGATAATACGCGTACGTTGCTTCCTGAGAACGCAGAGGAGTTGCGCCATTAGTACGGTATGTTATAGTTTCGCTACTGTTTACCCAACGAGATTTTACATTGTCATTCCAACTTAATTCAAATGTATCTATCATTTCTTGTTGAATGTCTTTGTCGTAAATAGGGCAAGAAACCTCTACGCGGTTGTCCAAATTTCGTGTCATCCAATCGGATGATGATATAAAAATATCGCGGTTACCTCCATTTTCGAAAATGACCATTCTAGGATGCTCCAAAAATCGATCAACCACACTTACCACTTCAATATTTTCGCTAAAGCCTTTAATACCAGGAACCAAACAGCATATCCCTCGAACAATCATACGAATTTGCACACCCGCCTGACTTGCCTTGTACAAAGCTTCGACCATTTCGTAATTTGTTAGATTATTGATTTTAATACGAATAAGCGCATTCTTTCCATCTTTGGCGAAAGCAATTTCTCTTTCAATGCGTTCCTTTAATCCACTTGATGTTGTAAAAGGTGAAATGAGCAAGTGTTTGTGTGCTGGCACTTTATAGCTTTTCTCCAAAAAAGTAAATACCCGATTTACCTCTTTTAGAATGGATTGGTCTGCCGTAAAAAGGGTATAATCGGTATAGATTCGAGCTGTGGATTCGTTAAAATTTCCTGTGCTTATAAATCCATAGCGCATAAGCTTGTCATCCTCTTGACGTTGAATCAAGCAAATTTTAGAGTGTACTTTTAAACTTGGGATTCCAAAAACCAGTCGGACACCTTCATTTTTGAGCATCTCGGCATAACGAATATTAGACTCCTCATCAAATCTGGCTTGAAGCTCAATTTGTACTGTTACCCGTTTTCCGTTTCGCGCTGCTTGAATTAGGGCATTAGCTACTTGAGAGTCGTTAGACAAGCGGTAAATAGTTATGAAAACACTTTTGACTTTTGGGTCTAAAGCTGCCTCGCGCAAAAACTTAATCACATATGCAAAAGAGTGGTAAGGCGTATATTGCAAGTAGTCGCGCTGGGCAATTTGAGTAAGGATACTATGATCTAAAGAAAAATCTTTTATAGGAAGTGGTGGCTTTTTGTCATAAATCAAATCTGTGCGACCAAGACTAGGAAATTTAATGTAATCACGGCGGTTGTGGTAGCGTCCACTAGGTATAATACTATCACGGGAACCTATTTGAAATTTTTCTAAAAGGAGTTCTAATGTATCGGGAGCTATATTTTTATCGTAAACAAAACGGACGGGGTCTCCATCAACTCGTTCTCTAACACTTGAAGCAATTTTATCTACATAGCTTTTATTGATGTCATCATCAAAATCCAATTCTGCATCACGGGTAAACTTAACCATATGCGCCGAAAAGGATGTAGGTGAAAATATGGAAAAAATATACTGCATTTGATGCCTAATCAGGTCATCCAAAAGCATAATGTATTTTTTGTCGCCACGTGCTGGAAGCACTACAATTCGGTCTAAATGTGTTGGAATTTGAATTAAGGCATACAAGGGTTTTTCAGTATCTGCTTGCGTCATTTTAACACCAAGAAACACATCGCTCCCTTTGGTATTTGGTATTCGAGTTTCCTCGCTAATGATGACCGTGATAAGTGAGGGACTGACTTTTTCATCAAAATAATTGTGAACAAACGACGCATGTTCTGCATCTAACACATGCTCGTCCAAAACATAGATTTGCTCACTCTTAAGTTCTTCAGTTAATTGCTTTATAGTAGTAAAACTTTCGTCTTGTAATGCTCTAGTTTTTTGGGTGATTTGTTGCAGTAACTGCTCTGCTTTTTGTATTTCTACTGGGGGTAGCTCCGCTTCCATTTGCGCAATACGCTTAACCGTAGCATAGCGGACCTTATAAAACTCATCCAGGTTATTTGAGAAAATTCCAATAAAACGAATCCGCTCAATTAAGGGGACGCTGACATCTTGTGCTTCTTGTAAAACACGACGGTTGAAATCTAACCAACTCAATTCACGATTTACAAATGGAATTTCCAATTTATGCTAACATTTTAGGGGGAAAGCACTCGGCTGTTCCGGTTTTTATTGATGCCCATAAAGATACGTCAAAGCGAAAAAGTACGGCACTTGCCGTAGGAATGTTGTTTCCTTGAAATCCACCCAATGAATGTGCCAGCGCTGTGCATGCATGATTGTGTCCAAAAGTCATTATGGCGTTTTGCTCATCTGGAAGACAACGCACAAACTCCAGTACATCTTCACCGCTAAAATCATACAACATAGTACTCACCGAAAGTTTATGAAGTGGCACATCTAATTCTTTTAAAACTATGAGTGCCGTGTGCGCTGCTCTATTGGCAGGACTGGTGTAAGCTGCATCTACTTTTATGTTTTTAGTTGCCAAAAAAGCACCCATACGGTGTGCATCGTTAATACCGCGTTCGTTTAGCGGACGATCGGCATCAGAAACCTGCAGTTCCCAAGACGATTTACCGTGACGCATCATAATCCAAGTTTTCATAAATAGCAAAGATTAAGGTGCTAAACGTTCTCGTGTCCATGAATCATTAGATTTGGTGTAAACAATGCGGTCGTGAAGGCGGTTTGGTCTTCCTTGCCAAAACTCGATGCGTTGCGGATGAACAATAATTCCTCCCCAGTGCTTGGGTCTGGGTACATTTTTGCCTTCAAATTTTTTAGTTAGAATTTCAAGTCGTTCTTCCAAAACGTCTCTTGATGCTATCGGCTGACTTTGAGGCGAAACGTGCGCACCCAATTGGCTTCCACGAGGGCGAGAAGAAAAATAAGCGTCAGAGACGGCATCAGAAGTCTTTTTTGCTACCCCAGAAATAATAACTTGACGTTCCAAATTAGACCAAAAAAAAGACAAACTCACCTTTGGATGCGTAAATAAGGCTTCACATTTGTCGCTTTGGTAATTGGAGTAAAACACAAAGCCATCATCTAAAATATCTTTTAATAGCACTACCCTACCTCGCAAATCGCCAATTGCATCAACCGTGCTTAGGGTCATGGCGTTGGGTTCTTCTGTGCCTCCTGCTTGGGTTACTTCGTCAAACCATTGTGTGAATAACTCAAGAGGTGTATTTGGGGTGTTCACTTCGTCCAGAGTGTTTGCGGTGTAATTTTTACGTAGGTGTCCTAACTCTTTTTTCATTTTCTAAAAATACGAATAAAGCTTAGGAAATCACAGCACCATCTGCTGCAAGTATCACGTTTGGGAAGATTGCTTTGGCTTCTTGAGTAAAAAGGTCGAGATTTTTATATCGTGCGGAGTAATGCCCCAAAATCAAACGTCCCACATCTGCGTCACGTGCGATGGTTGCCGCTTCCTGTGCGGTGCTATGCTGCGTTTGTTGGGCAAGGTCGGCGTGTTGCTGCAAAAATGTTGACTCATGATATAGCCAATCTGCGCCTTGAATAATGGGAACAATTGACGGAAGAAAGGCGGTATCGCTGCAATAGGCATATTTTTTTGGTGGATGAGGATTGAGGGTCACCGAATCGTTTTTTACCAAAGCACCATCAACCAAAACATCCTGCCCGAGTTGCAACAATCGGAATTGGCTTTTATCAATTCCTGCTGCGTGTGCTGCATCTGCATTTATACGCCGAAAGCCTTCTTTCTCAGCAAACAAAAAACCATTGGTAAATACACGGTGTTTGAGCGGAATAGTGTGAACAGTAACGCTGTCATCATCAAAAATACATTCAGAATTACTGCTTTCGAGTTCATGAAAATGCAGCGGGAAATTTGTCCATGAATTGGCAAGTTTTAACAAAAGTGTCAAGGCTTCTTTGATGCCTTTTGGACCATAAATATGTAGCGGTGCCTCACGACCCAACAACCGAAAAGAAGAAATCAATCCTGGTAATCCATAAAAGTGATCACCGTGAAGGTGTGAGATAAAAATGTGTTTAATGTGAACAAAAGATACTTTTGCCTTGCGCAGTTGCACTTGAGTACCCTCACCGCAATCGATTAAAAAACGATGCCCTTTTATATCTAATAGTTGAGCCGTAGGATTTTTGTTTTCGTGCGGACTTGCAGAGTGGCAACCTAAAATTGTGAGTTTCATCAGTAGCCTAAATCGCGTTCTATCTCTTCCATGTCAATCAAATCTAGGGCTTCTTGAAGAGTTGGCGCCACTGAAATATCATCTGGAAGTGCTTTAATTTCCATAATGCCAATTACCACAACAAATGACTTATTGACTTGATCTTTGTTATATATACTAAGTTCAGAAAACTCCAAAATATGGTTAGACTGCAATTTTTCAAAAGGTGACAAATCCACCACAATGTTTTGGTCTTGCATATTCTTGTAATGGGCTTTTACAAGGTTTCGAAAATCTACTCCGATGGGGTCAGTAGTTTCCCATGAAAATATGGTTGTATTTTCCTGTTGTGTAATCTGCATAACTTACTTTTTTGCTGCCAAAAGATACAACACTGCCATACGAATGGCAACACCGTTTTCTACTTGATCTAAGATAATGGCTTGATTAGAATCTACTACTTCGCTGGAAAGCTCCACGCCTCTGTTGATAGGTCCTGGGTGCATAATGACAATTTCCTTGTCTAGTGTTTTAAGCATGGGCTTTGTAATGCCATAAAAGGCTGCGTATTCTCTGTTGGAAGGGAAGTAGCTCGCCGACATACGCTCAAACTGCACACGTAGTACATTTGCTACATCACACCATGCTAATGCCTTTTTTACATCCGTTTCTACGGTCACGCCCAAACTTGTAATGTGCTTAGGAATCAACGTTGATGGTCCGCAAACCTTAACCTCTGCGCCCAATTTTTGTAGTGCAAAAATGTTTGACAGTGCCACACGAGAGTGCAAAATATCACCGATAATCACCACTTTTTTTCCTGTCACATTTCCGAGGCGTTCGGCTATAGAAAACGTATCAAGCAGGGCTTGTGTTGGGTGTTCGTGTGCACCGTCTCCAGCGTTGATTATGGTAGCGTTAACGTGTTGTGCCAAAAAGCTGGCTGCCCCTGCACTAGAATGGCGCATCACCACCATATCTACCTTCATGGACAAAATGTTATTTACCGTATCGATGAGTGTTTCGCCTTTTTTCAGAGAAGACATAGACGCCGCGAAATTAATCACATCGGCAGAGAGGCGTTTTTGCGCCAATTCAAACGAAAGTTTGGTACGTGTACTGTTTTCAAAAAACAGATTGGCTATGGTTATGTCACGCAGCGAAGGCACTTTTTTTATGGGGCGGTTAATAACCTCCTTAAACTGGGTAGCAGTTTCAAAAATCAACCGAATATCTGCCTCGTTGAGGTATTTGATTCCCAGTAAATGCTTTACACTCAGTTCACTCATATTATTTATTTACCAGATAAACTGCATCTTCATTATCATCTTCTTTCCAACATACTACCACACGCTCATTTTGGATAGCATCTACTTGATGTCCGCAAAAATCGGGTTGTATGGGCAGGTGTCTTGAAAACCTGCGATCAATTAGATTGAGCAGCTGGATTTCTGCCGGACGTCCATAAGAGTCTATGGCAGTAAGTGCAGCACGAATACTGCGCCCTGTGTATAACACATCGTCAATTAGTACAATACGTTTGTTTTCTACTCCGAATTCCATGCTGTTATTGTTTGCATTTAGCACTTTATCGCTACGTCGGAAATCGTCTCTAAAAAAGGTAATATCAAGTTTGCTTAGCTGTACATTCGGAACTTTGTAGTGTTGTGTTAGAATATGCAACAGGCGTTCGGCAAGGCGTACACCTCGTGGTTGCAGCCCCACCAACAGCGTATTTTCAAAATTTCCGTGGGTTTCTTTAAGTTGACAAGCTAAACGAAAAAGGATGATGTGGAGGTCTTCGGCACTAAGTAGTAGCTTTTGGGTCATCCAATAATTTTTACAAAAGTAAAAAAAATTGATGGTTTATAACGATTTGCCATAATTTCAAAAAAATTCCTACTTTTGAGTGAACCTTAAATCTTACTAATATGCTTTCAAAAGCCTACCGTTATTTTGCTGGGAGTTATTTCCAACTTATTCCACTAACTATTATTATTCAAGCGTGCATTGGTTCAATTGTGGTGTACTTTTTATTGCAAAGAGTGCCTACTGTTGGGGATATGATTCAACTGCTTGTTTGCGTGGCTGCCACCACAGCGTATTTGGGTGCCATTTTGGGACAAATTCATGTTAAAAAAGTATTTGCGCTTTTTATTATTGGCTTGGTTGTAAATATCTTATTGTTAGCCATACAACTTGCTGGTTAGCAGAGTTGTTACTGATGTTTAAACCAATAGTTAAAACCTCTTGGTGCGTGTCTACGGGCAAAATAAGTCTTAGCAACGATTTGGTAAAATATAGTACATTAGATAAAAATTAAGCGATGTTTTTACGCCCGTTAATCCTTTTAATCTGTGTTTTGCTTATGAGTTGTACCCCTTCATCATCAGAAAAAACGCCAAAAGCCGTGTTGGTTATTCACGGTGGTGCCGGTTGGATTTCACGCGGAAGCGTTTCCGACAGCATGGAACAGGCATATGTCAATACCCTAAAAGAATCTTTGCTTAAAGGCAGAGCACTTATAAAAAGTGGCGGTTCAAGCTTAGATGCGGTGCAAATTGCCATTGAGCATTTAGAAGATTCGCCCTTGTTTAATGCAGGAAAAGGCTCTGTGTTTACCTACAACGAAACCAACGAAATGGACAGTGCCATTATGGACGGCGCAACAGGCAACGCAGGTGCTGCCACGGGAATTGCTACCATCAAAAATCCTATTCAAGTGGCGCGAGCGGTACTTGACCATTCCGTGCACGTGTTTTTAAGCGGTGCTGGAGCCGAAGAATTTGCCCTTGAGCAAGGACTTACACAAGTAGATTCTTCCTACTTTTTTACACAGAATAACTTTGATAAACTCTTAGAGGCAAAAGCCTCCATGAAAGAAGTTAAGCAAGACAAATTAGGTACGGTGGGTGCTGTGGCATTAGACCAAAACGGAAATCTTGCCGCAGGCACTTCTACTGGGGGCATGACCAACAAACGTTATGGGCGAATTGGTGATGTTCCTGTAATTGGTGCAGGCACTTATGCCGAAAACGGCGTTTGTGGTATTTCTGCTACTGGACACGGAGAGTATTTTATCCGTTATGTGGTGGCACACGACATCGCTGCACGTATAAAATATGCCAATCAAAGCATTGAAAAAGCCTCCTCAGAAGTGATTGAAAACTTAAAAACCAACGGAGGTTGGGGCGGTGTTATCGGGTTAGATGCCACAGGAACTGTGGTGATGCCTTTTAACACCAAAGGCATGTTTAGGGGGTATATTTCGTTAGATGGCGAACCAGTGGTAGCGTTATACTCAGACGATTAAGCATCTACACCCACTGCCACATTTTGCGACAAGCGTTCATAAACTCCCGAAGTGAGTTTCTCACGAATAGCAGAAAAAGCAGCTAAGGTTTCTTCAACGTCTTCTAAAGTATGTGATGCCGTAGGAATAAGAC
>Ga0129342_1001485_pt1 | contig 10494 bp, 10 predicted proteins | sample CPBDNA_5_FD_94426 | JGI IMG/M metagenome (GOLD analysis project Ga0129342, IMG submission 94426) | Freshwater to marine salinity gradient microbial communities from Chesapeake Bay, USA - CPBay_Sum_15_0.2_DNA | ecosystem: Environmental > Aquatic > Marine > Coastal | place: USA: Chesapeake Bay...
ATCAAAATCGGAGATCCGGTAAAGCAGAGCGCTTCCCATGCCGTAAGTCGCGATCAACGCACCGAGGATAAAGGCAAGCGGGATGAGAACCGCAAATATTGGAAATGTAATCGCGCCAATGACGCTAAGGGCAAGGACAACCATCAAGCCAATCATTAGGGCGAGGGTTAGTGCGCCCATCCACACGGATCCAAACGGCTGATGTCTTAGTTGATCTGCTGCACGCGCAGTTCGTGCCGGCATAAGTACGCTGAATATTCCTATCAAGGCTGTTAGGAAAGCAACTTTTTTGAGCATGTTCAATGCTCCGTTCAGGAGCCCGTTTTTTTCAACGTAGGCACTCGCCCTTGTTTCGAGTGCTCTTTCGGTCAAAGGCGCTAATCAGACACGCGCACCGCAGTTATTACATCTGGCACATCCGTGACGGCGCCATTTGACCCGCGACCTCGTTTGATCGCATCGACGACCTCCATCCCCGATGTCACGCGTCCGACCACAGTATATTGCCCGTTGAGGAAATACCCCGGCTCAAACATAATGAAAAACTGGCTATTTGCGCTGTTGGGTGATTGGGAGCGTGCCATGCCGACGATGCCGCGATCATAGGGCACTTCTGAAAACTCAGCCGGCAAATCAGGTAATTGTGATCCACCATAGCCCGCTCTACTGAGATCCGCAGTGGCCTTTCCAAATTGCACGTCCCCCGTTTGGGCCATGAAGCCGTCGATCACCCGGTGGAATACTACATTGTCATATGCCCCCTCGTTGGCGAGCGTTTTGATACGCTCCACATGTAAAGGCGCAACGTCCTCAAGAAGATCAATTACAATATCGCCGTTTGCCTGTCCCAGCACGGTAATCGTCATTTCTGAGGCTTGAGCCATACCTGCGCTGAGAGCACCCAACAACGCCATAACCTTACGCATCGGCGGCGACCTTCACACTGATCATGCGATCTGGGCTAGCCGGCGGTTCTCCGCGCGTAATGGCGTCCACATGTTCCATTCCATCAATCACCCGTCCATAGACAGTGTATTGGCGGTTCAGAAAATGATTGTCCTGAAAGTTGATAAAAAACTGACTGTTTGCACTGTCGGGGTTTTGGCTTCTGGCGGCGCCAAGGGTGCCCCTGTCATGCGGGATACCTGAAAATTCCGCCTTTAGATCAGGAAGATCAGACCCGCCTGTGCCGGCCATTCGAAGATTGAAATCTTTTTCCATGTTACCGTTTCGTACATCACCACTTTGCGCCATGAAGCCATCGATCACCCTGTGAAAACAGACGTTGTCGTACGAACCACTTCTGGCAAGTTCCTTCATACGTTCACAATGTCCTGGCGCGATATCTGGCAATAGCTCAATGACGACGGTCCCGTCTTTGAGTTCCATCAAAATTGTATTCTCTGGATCTTTGATGTCAGCCATCCCGTTCTCCTGTCGTTTTCTGTTGTGACCTACCTATGCTGCTTTTGTGCGAGCGGCAAGGTCTGCTGTTGACGTGATAGCCCAGATGATCGCATAAGCAGCACAAATTTTCAAAAAGGGATCATAGAATGAACTGGCGCACACTGGATGATATGGATCTTGCAGGAAAACGGGTGTTGATCAGGGTTGACATAAACGTTCCTATGGAAAACGGAAGGGTCACGGATGCGACGCGGATCGAGAAAATCGTTCCGACGGTCAAGGATATCCTTGCAGCAAAGGGCCACCCAGTTTTGCTTGCTCATTTTGGTCGGCCAAAAGGTGCGGTAAAACCAGAATTCAGTTTGAACCAATTGATCCCTGCCTTGGAAGAGGCGTTTGGAAGTGAGGTCATATTTGTTGCGGATTGTATTGGGCCAGCGGCTGAAACGGCGGTAAAATTACTACAGGGTGATCAAATAGTTTTGCTTGAAAATACCAGATTTTATTCCGAGGAAGAGGGAAATAATCAGGATTTTGCAAAAAAAATCGCAAATCTCGGAGATGTTTTTTGCAATGACGCCTTTTCCGCGGCCCACCGCGCGCATGCAAGCACCGAGGGGCTCGCGCATATATTGCCCTCCTGTGCTGGGCGCCTGATGGAGGCAGAGTTAATTGCTTTGGAGCGCGCGTTGGGCAACCCCCAAAAACCCGTTGCTGCCGTGGTTGGTGGTGCGAAAGTATCAACCAAACTCGAACTGCTGGCCAATCTGGTAGAAAAGGTTGACCACCTTATTATTGGGGGGGGGATGGCGAATACGTTTCTGGCTGCTGAAGGGTATGGTGTGGGAAATTCCCTTGCAGAGCATGATATGACAGACACAGCGCGCGCCATTTTAAAAAAGGCAGCATTGGTCGGTTGCGACATTATTTTACCAAGCGATATTGTTGTGGCTCAAGAACTCAAAGCACATGCTGCATTTAGCATTCATCCTGCTGATGCTTGCCCGAAGGACGGAATGATCTTGGACGCGGGGCCGCTGACGACCCAGCGCATTGAAAAGGTATTAGAAGCTGCCCGTACTTTGATTTGGAACGGGCCACTTGGGGCGTTTGAAATTGAACCCTTTGATGCGGCTACGAATTCTGCTGCGCGAAAGGCCGCAGAGCTTACGGTAAAGGGGGGTTTAGTCTCTGTGGCAGGGGGCGGAGACACGGTCGCCGCGCTCAATAAATCTGGTGCTGCCGAAGATTTTAGCTATGTGTCGACCGCAGGAGGGGCATTTCTGGAATGGATGGAAGGTAAAATCCTTCCGGGTGTGGCTGCACTTAATTCCAACTAGCCTCAGCATCGGCATTTGCAGCTATTAGCGCTAACATATTTGCAAGCGCAGAGACAGTCTATTAAGACGCATCTAAAAGGAGCCATGGGGCTCTTTGAGCAAAGATATATTATTTTCAAAGGACCTGACCATGATCAACGAAGAGCAAGCCAAACAAATGTCAAACGCCCCGGGATTTGTGGCCGCTTTGGATCAAAGCGGCGGGTCTACGCCCAAGGCGCTTGGTCTTTATGGGATTGGAGAGGACCAATATTCCAATGATGAGGACATGTTCACGCTGATGCATGAAATGCGTAGTCGGATTATGCGCGCCCCTGCTTTTCAAGGGGATAAGGTGATCGGAGCGATCCTTTTTGAAAACACCATGGACCGTTCAGTTGATGGTATACCGGCAGCCGATTATTTGTGGGAAAAACGTGGCGTTGTACCGTTCCTTAAGGTTGATAAAGGATTGGCCGACATAGAAAACGACGCGCAAATCCTTAAACCTATGCCGGAACTCGATACCCTTTTGATGCGCGCGAAAAAGGCAAATATCTTTGGGACAAAAATGCGCTCTGTAATCCATAGGGCAAACCGCAGCGGTATAGAGGCCGTCGTTGCGCAGCAATTCGACATTGCCCGTCAGATATTAGCCCATGGGTTGATTCCGATCATCGAGCCTGAGGTCAATATCCATGCCGAAGACAAACAGGCGGCAGAAGATCTTTTGCTTGAATGTCTGAAGATTCATCTCGACAAGCTCGATGACGGGGCACAGGTGATGTTAAAGCTGACCCTACCAGAAAAAAACAATCACTATCACGGCTTGGCAGAGCATCCGCGCGTTATGAGGGTTGTTGCACTATCCGGAGGCTATTCGCGCGAGGAAGCCAATTCACGGCTGGCTCAGAACAAGAATATGATTGCAAGTTTTTCCAGAGCTTTGACAGAAGGTTTGAATGCCAATCAAAGTGACGCGGAATTTCAACACATTTTGGGTCAGACAATCGACGCCATCAGCACTGCGTCTGCATCAGGATAATTTTCTAGTCTGCTAAAAGGGCGGTTAATTCAATTCCCTCAATTCGGCGAAAAATATTCTTTTTGAAATATTTGGGGGATTCACAAATTTAAATTCCTGTGCCATAAACAGGGAAACTCCCGACAATATAACGGGGAAAAGAGGCAGATATGGCAAGACGGACATCCTATCCCGGTTGGGGCATGCTTTTTGGCTTTGCCATTTCTCTTTGTCTGTGCCTTTATTTCACTTTTGCCGCCGTGCAAGGGGATTATGGGCTTTTTCGGCGCGCCGAAATACTCGGTGACACGGCAAAGCTCAGAGTAGAGCTTGCTGGTCTGGAAGCTGAGGTGGCGCGTATGGAAAATCTGACAAAACGGATGTCAGATGAATACCTTGACCTGGATTTGCTCGATCAGCAGGCACGTGATATTTTGGGGTATATCGGAAACAATGACGTAGTTATCCGATAACTATCTGTAATCACTTTAAAAATAGGAAAAGAGGTTTTTTTAATTTTCCTCTCGCAATTGCCCTGCGTTTCATGATATAGATAGTTTAATATTAAACTATTTTTGGGAATGATGCATATGGCGGCGCGTAAAAGCAGTTCAAAGCCGAATGTCTCTGCAGAAGAGCTCCTCAAATACTACAAAGATATGCTGTTGATCCGGCGCTTTGAGGAAAAGGCAGGTCAACTCTACGGAATGGGGCTGATCGGGGGATTTTGTCACTTATATATTGGACAGGAAGCTGTTGTTGTCGGCCTTGAGGCCGCAGCAGAAGAAGGTGATAAGCGGATCACGTCTTATCGTGATCATGGTCATATGCTGGCGGCCGGTATGGATGCGGGTGGCGTAATGGCCGAGCTCACTGGGCGCATTGGCGGCTATTCCAAAGGCAAGGGCGGCTCCATGCATATGTTCAGCAAGGAAAAGCACTTTTATGGGGGTCATGGTATTGTCGGTGCACAGGTGCCTCTGGGTGCGGGTCTGGCCTTTGCGGACAAATACCAAGAAAACGGTCGTGTGACTTTTACCTATTTTGGGGATGGTGCAGCGAACCAGGGTCAGGTCTATGAAACCTTCAATATGGCGGCCATTTGGCAACTGCCGGTGGTTTTTGTGATTGAAAACAATCAATATGCCATGGGAACAGCACAAAATCGGTCCACCTCTACACCAGATCTCTACACCCGCGGCGAAGCATTCGGAATCCCAGGGGAAACTGTGGACGGTATGGATGTTCTTGCGGTGAAAGACGCAGGCGACAGGGCCGTAAAACACTGCAGGTCTGGCAATGGCCCTTACATCCTTGAGATTAAAACCTACCGCTATCGTGGCCATTCGATGTCTGATCCCGCAAAATATCGTACCCGTGAGGAAGTGCAGAAAATGCGCGAAGAACGCGATTCGATTGAACAGGTCCGCTCGATGTTACTGACTGGAAAATATGCCAGCGAAGACGAATTGAAGGCCATCGACAAAGAAGTGAAGGCGGTCGTAAATGCTGCGGCGGAATTTGCCAAAGAAAGCCCAGAGCCTCCCGTCGAAGAGCTTTGGACAGATATCTACGTATAACGCAGGAGACACGAAATATGGCAACTGAAATCCTTATGCCTGCGCTATCACCAACGATGGAAGAAGGCACATTGGCAAAATGGCTGGTAAAAGAAGGCGACACAGTCTCTTCCGGTGACATTATTGCCGAAATTGAAACCGACAAAGCGACTATGGAATTTGAAGCAGTTGATGAAGGCGTCATCGGCAAGATCCTTGTCGCAGAGGGTACAGAGCATGTTCAGGTGAACGCGCCGATTGCAATTTTGATCGAAGAAGGCGAAAGCGCAGATGCGCTCCCCAGTGTTGCTCCGCCGGCAAGTGCATCCGTTGTTGCATCCGAGCCCGCAGCAGCCCCAGTAACCGCAGCAGTACCCGCCACACCTGCGGCTGTTTTGACATCAACCGCTGTTGAGTTTGACTGGCCCGATGGCACAGAGCTGCGTCAGCAAACGGTGCGCGAGGCGCTGCGCGATGCAATGTCCGAAGAGATGCGGCGCGATGAAACCGTATTTTTGATGGGCGAAGAAGTCGGCGAATATCAAGGTGCCTATAAAATCTCGCAAGGGATGTTGGATGAGTTTGGCAGCAAACGCGTCATAGATACCCCAATTACGGAACATGGCTTTGCCGGTATTGCCGTGGGTGCGGCCTTTGGTGGGCTGCGTCCTATCGTTGAATTTATGACATTCAACTTCGCCATGCAGGCAATGGACCAAATCGTCAATTCCGCGGCTAAAACGCTTTATATGTCTGGTGGTCAAATGGGCGCACCGATGGTGTTTCGGGGCCCAAATGGTGCCGCGGCGCGGGTTGCCGCACAACACAGTCAGGATTATGCGGCGTGGTATGCGCATGTTCCCGGTCTAAAGGTCGTGATGCCATATTCCGCCTCTGATGCCAAAGGTTTGATGAAAAGCGCAATCCGCGACCCCAACCCTGTGATTTTCTTGGAAAATGAAATTCTTTACGGGCGCAGCTTTGACGTTCCGGTGATGGATGACTTCACTATTCCGATTGGTAGGGCGCGTGTGTGGCGTGAAGGAAGCGATGTAACACTCCTGAGTTTCGGGATAGGGATGCAATATGCGCTTGAGGCCGCCGAGGTTCTCGCGGCAGATGGAATTGACGCCGAAGTGATTGATTTGCGCAGCCTGCGTCCCATTGACTATGATACGGTCATAGCCTCTGTGCGTAAAACCAACCGCTGTGTGACTGTCGAAGAAGGTTTTCCGGTTGGCTCCATTGGCAACCATCTTTCGGCCGTGATCATGGAACGCGCCTTTGATTATCTCGATGCGCCTGTGATAAATTGCACAGGCAAAGACGTGCCAATGCCCTACGCGACAAATTTGGAAAAATTGTCGCTTGTGACGACGGATGAAGTGGTGGCCGCCGTCAAATCCGTAACATATCGTTAACAGGAAAATATCATGGCGACAGAAATTCTAATGCCTGCGCTTTCTCCGACGATGGAAGAAGGGACGCTCGCAAAATGGTTGGTCAAAGAGGGCGATACCGTATCCTCCGGTGATCTATTGGCAGAGATTGAAACGGATAAGGCGACGATGGAATTCGAAGCCGTTGATGAAGGCATTATCGGCAAAATCCTTGTGGCCGAGGGTTCCGAGCATGTGGCGGTAAACACAGCGATTGCCATTCTTATCGAAGAAGGCGAAACGTTGCCCGACAGTGCGACAGCCGCGCCGAAACCGGCTGTGCAGGCAACGCCCGAACCAACATCCAACGCCTCTGCGTCCGTTCCTCAAAATTCGCCGGCGTCACAGTCCACCGTCCAAGCAACGGCAGGCGCACGTGTGTTTGCCACACCTCTGGCGCGCCGACTTGCCGCTGACAAAGGGATTGATCTGAGCACGATTGCCGGCACAGGTCCAAATGGACGTATTGTCAAAGCTGACGTATTAAGTGCCAGTGCTTCCCCCAAAGCTGCAGTTGTGGCGACGGCAAGCTTTACACAGGGCCAGACCGCAACGGCGGCGCCGGTGGCGACAGGAGCTTCAAGCGATGCGGTCAAAAAACTATATGAAGGGCGCGATTATAGCGAAGTCTCTCTCGATGGAATGCGCAAGACCATCGCCGCACGGTTGAGCGAGTCAAAACAAACCATCCCGCATTTTTATCTGAGGCGGGACATCAACATCGATGCGCTTATTTCGTTGCGCGCGATGGTGAATAAAGATCTTTCAGAGCGTAACGTCAAATTGTCGGTCAATGATTTCATAATAAAGGCCTGTGCGCTGGCGTTGCAAAACGTGAAAACTGCGAATGTGGTTTGGGCAGGAGATCGGGTGTTGCAATTTGACGCGTCCGATATCGCTGTTGCTGTTGCCATTGACGGGGGATTGATCACGCCTGTCCTGCGCGATGCAGAGCAAAAATCCTTGTCAGTTCTTAGCGCTGAAATGAAAGATCTTGCCGCGCGAGCCCGTGATAAAAAGCTCATGCCGCAGGAATATCAGGGTGGTAGTTTTTCAATCTCTAATCTTGGCATGTATGGCATTGACAATTTTGATGCGGTCATAAATCCGCCACATGCCGCCATTCTTGCAGTAGGTGCAGGTAAGAAAAAACCAATCGTCAAAGAGGATGGAGAACTCGGCTCCGCAACGATCATGTCCGTCACTTTGTCTGTGGATCACCGGGCTGTTGACGGGGCACTCGGGGCCCTTCTGCTGGACGATATTGTCAAAAATCTTGAAAATCCGTTTGTTCTAATGGTCTAGGCAAACGATTATTACAGAAAACGACGCCGCCAGATATTGGCGGCGTTTTCTATTCTGCGACTTTTTTATAATGTATTAAAGGCCCATCGATTGGGCAAGAAGTTGGTCCATCGTGACCGAGGGCGTATGACAGCCTGCTTCCCCCACGACTCTTGCGGGAACACCGGCGACGGTGCTTTTAGGTGGAACGTCATGCAGCACGACCGAACCCGCAGCAATCCGTGAACAATGGCCAACACGGATGTTGCCCAAAACTTTGGCCCCTGCACCGATCAGAACTCCATGTTCGATTTTAGGATGTCTGTCTTCTTCTTCTTTGCCTGTGCCGCCAAGCGTTACAGAATGCAACATAGACACGTTGTCCCCGACAACCGCGGTTTCCCCTATGACGATGGAATGGGCGTGATCAATCATCAGGCCCTGTCCAATTTTTGCACCGGGATGAATGTCTATCCCAAACACCTCAGATACCCGAGATTGCATAAAATAGGCGATATCACGTTTGCCATTTTCCCACATGAAATGTCCCACACGGTAAGCTTGAACCGCCTGAAAGCCTTTGAAGTACAAGAGCGGTTGAAGAAACCGATGGCAGGCGGGATCACGGTCAAAAGTTGCCATAATATCGGCACGAGCAGATGTCGCCAGTGAAACATCCTCTGTATAGGCACGGTTACAAAATTCGCGCAAATATTGCTCTGACATTTCGAGCGATGCCAATTTCAGGGAAATCCGATGTGCCAACGCATTTTCAATGCTTGTGTGTTGCAAGACATTTTTATGTAAAAACGCGCCCAAAAGAGGTTCGTCCTTCACAGCCTTTTCCGCCTCTTCGCGGATTTTTTCCCAGACCGGATCGAGTTTTGTAACCTCTGCTTTGGCGATTTTTGCTTTGGTGCCAGCCATACCCTTGCCTTTCTTAAACGCATTGGTTGTATTCATACGGGGTTCTTATAACATAGTCACGAGGAAACAGAATAAAATGGCAAATAGGTCATAAAAATCATGAATCCACCTGACATACACGAATTCAGTGACCTGATCCGCCAGAGGTTGGAGGAACTTACCAACGAAGATCAACTTGGAGTTGGAGCCCAGAAAGTTGTTGAGTTGGATCAACAATCTGTGGGGCGTTTAAGTCGAATGGATGCGCTTCAATCGCAAGCCATGGCCCAAGCCCAACAGCGCCGTCGCGATGGGCAAAGATTGGCCTTGCGCCAAGCTTTGCGGCGCATCAAAGAGGGCGAATTTGGCGACTGCATCGACTGCGGCGAAGCGATAGATGCCGCCCGCCTACGGGCCAATCCTACGCTCCTTCGTTGCATGAGCTGCGCAGCTGGCTGAGTTTTTCGCCAAGCCGGTGATGCAGGCTAGGCTCTGATCCCAACCAAAGCATGGCGTTTCTTCCCCGCGCTGAGTTTGACGGTGCCTTTTAACGTATCCAGATCAATCAATTGTCCAGCATCACTAAGCGGAGCGTCGTTCAATTTCGCGCCGTTTTCAGCAATAAGCCGTTTCGCTTCTTTACCCGAGTTTACAAGACCCGCTTTGACGATCAGTTGCACGACGGAAATTCCTTCACCGACGTCTTCGGCACTCAGCAAGAAAGTGGGTAAATCTTCCCCAATCCCGCCCTTTTCGAACACTTCGCGCGCCGTGGCTTCTGCCTTTGCCGCCGCGTCTTTCCCGTGAAGGAGCGATGTGACCTCATTGGCAAGAATAACTTTCGCATCGTTGATTTCTGAGCCTTCCAACGCGCCAAGGCGGTCGCATTCGTCGATCGGCAATTCGGTATAGAGTTTTAAAAACCGTCCCACATCCGCATCGGTTGTGTTGCGCCAGAATTGCCAGAATTCATAAGGGCTAAGCATATCGGCGTTGAGCCATATCGCCCCGTTTTGGGATTTTCCCATTTTCTTACCGTCCGAGGTCGTCAAAAGAGGGGAGGTCAGCCCAAAAATCCACCCGTCCATCGCGCGCCGCGTCAGATCGATACCGTTGACAATATTGCCCCATTGATCCGAGCCGCCCATCTGAAGCTTGCAGCCATACCTTTTGTGAAGCTCAAGAAAATCATAGGCCTGCAGGATCATATAGTTGAATTCAAGAAAAGACAGGGATTGTTCCCGATCCAGCCGCGATTTCACGCTTTCAAAGCTGAGCATACGGTTTACAGAAAAATGTCGCCCGATGTCGCGCAGAAAATCAAGATAGTTCAGCTCATCAAGCCATTCGGCATTATTGATCATCAAAGCATCGCTGGGACCGTCGCCATAGGTCATATAGGCGGCAAAAACGTTTTGAATGCCTGCAATATTCTGATCAATTTTTTCGGGCGTCAGTAAAGGGCGTTCGTCGGCGCGAAAGCTTGGATCGCCAACCTTGGTCGTTCCACCACCCATCAGCGTGATGGGTTTGCCGCCCGTTTTTTGCAACCAGCG
>Ga0129342_1001487_pt1 | contig 10488 bp, 11 predicted proteins | sample CPBDNA_5_FD_94426 | JGI IMG/M metagenome (GOLD analysis project Ga0129342, IMG submission 94426) | Freshwater to marine salinity gradient microbial communities from Chesapeake Bay, USA - CPBay_Sum_15_0.2_DNA | ecosystem: Environmental > Aquatic > Marine > Coastal | place: USA: Chesapeake Bay...
AATCTTAATCCCCCAGCGTCTCCGGCGACTGGAGTACCATAGGTACTAATTACTTTGAATCGTTTTGTGGGTAAATCAAAAACATCCCCTAATGTATCAGAATATAACATATTTGGCATAGCAGTTTCATCGTCTACATTTTCATAGTAAAGGCTACCTTTAATATATTCTGAAGTAGTATTAGTTATGCCAGTGTTAATTTTTTCTTCTACAAATATTCCACTTCCGGTAATTCCAACTGGGAAGGTTTCTGCGGCAGCCCCATCATTTAAAACAATTAAATTAGTTTTTGGACCTGTAGCGGTTTCTACGGAAATTGAAACACCACTATAGGTTCCATCAGACTTTAGACCACCATTATAACCAGCACCAGGATATAAAGATTCAATAAAGTATCTTAAAGTATCATCAGCTCCTTCAGACGATATGGTGCCTCCATAACATCTAAGAGAAGATACAAAATCTCCAGAAACTCCAAAATCAGCACCTGCTGTTGCTGAGGGGTGAAGTAGCCTTAGTATTGGGGCGGCGCTGGCAGCAATATAAGACGTTGCGCTAACGGCTGTAACATCCATATAAGCTCCAGACCCTGCGAAATTAGAAAGAACTATTCCAGATAAAGGAGCTAATGTTGTATCTACATAAACTTTGTCGGAATCTAAAGCTCCTCCAATTCTAGAACGCAAAGCTCTTGCCTGATATTGAGCAGTTGCTTCTGTTGACACTGGAATTGTAAAGTCTTTTCCTGGAGAAGTAAACTGTGCTACCCCTTCATTATTATAAACTTGAATTCTAAGGGTTAGGGGAGAACCAACACCAAATCCAACAGCATTTTCAGCGTCTGCGTCACCAGCACCTGAAACAATAAATCCAGGAGGATTTCCAAGCTGTAAAGAAGTAGAAGCCTCCGTCGCAGAAGATCCCGCTGCTCTTACAAAATAAAGAGCATTAGTTTGTTCTAAAATCTCTAAAGCGCCCTCTAGCCCCTGGCCTGGGATATTTTCAGAAGGCTCTCCGAACAGATCCACTAATGCTTGTTGACTAGTAATTAAAGTAGCTTCATTTGTTGGACCTCTATCAGCAAATCCAACAATACCCATAGTGGTGCTAGTTAATGAGGGTAAGTATTGAGAAATATCTTTCTCAATTACATAAACACCAGGACTAACAAAATTTGCCATAATTATTCTCCTACTCGTTTATAAGTTTAAGTAATCTTCTTTTTGTAAGATTATTGATCTGCTTTGTGATATACTCATCAGGAACTACGACAGATTCTTTGGGTCTAAGCCACTTTTCTTGGATTCCTTGATCAGTGTTTAAGTAAATAAAAAAAGCTTGTAAGCTATCATTTTTTATTCTTTTCATAATTTTGTCCTCTTATATATTTACATTAGCTATTTTATTTTTTGAGAAACTTTTTTTGTGATTTATTATAAAGACGTACCAGCAAAAACAGTTTGTTGTGTTGAAACTAGGGTTGCTGTATGTGCAGTATCCCCTACTGTGTGAGGTGCAACTGTATCGTTTTCTAAAGCTATACCATATCCTTGAACAAAAACCTTAGCAGTGGTTCCTAAAACTCCGTTAATTACAGCCCCATGAACCGTATCTAACCCTTCTCTAGCTACTGGTTTATTATTTATATAAACAGAAGGAAGAGGGGGCACTATAGCTTGTGTTACAGGTCCACCACAACTTGCGATCTCTTCAATAATAACTACTTTAGGCATAACTAATATCTAAAATTTGGATCTTGGTCAAAGTCTCCCATGTAACCTCCAACCTCATCACTGGTTTGGGTTAAAGGCTCATCTTGAATATCTGAAGAATCGCGGAGTAGTTTAGCAGAGCAAACAAGGTGATAAACTCCATACGCCTCGAAACTGTCTTCAACAACTTCAAATATTTCATAACGCTGATTTTGGAAGGCTGGCTTTACTACATCTCCAGGAATAACGGGTCTTCCTAACTTTCTTTCAATGTAGCTCTTATTGAAAGTGAAAAGCTGATCATTTTTCAACTCAATACCAAACTGAGTTAGCTCTTCACTCATGGAGACGGGATCGTAGTGCCCATAGATTGCTATTGCTTGCTTTGCTATAGGCTTACTACGAGACTCCATATAAACAGGATCGTAGTCCTGAGTTTGATAGTATTTGTAAAAATACATCTTTGATCCACCTAGGCGAATCATTTCTTCGTCTACAAGATTTAGAAGGTTGATATCAGCATTTTGCTGATCAAACATATCAAGAAGCCTTTCTCCCTCATCTAAATCAGGGAGTTCTGGCATCTTGGTTGTAACCTTCCAGTTCTTTTTAGACATTACTTCTCACCACGACTTTTACTTGCGTACTTTTGGTTTGCTTTTTCTGCTTCTATTTTTTTACCTTTTTCAATAGAACGCTTAGTAACAGGTCGAGACAGACCAGAACCGCCCCGTGATCTGGGCTTTCCGATAAAGTTCTTACCTCTAGCGCCACCAGATAATCCTCTAGCTACTTCCCTACCAGATGCTTTAGTAATTCGGGTATACCGACCATTAGTTTCTTCTGGCCTTCTAGCTCTAGCAACAGCGCGTCCAGCTTCCTCAGCTTCTTTTTTAGCTTGGTCTGGATCAACGCCTCTAGCTATTTTTGCTTTTTCAAGTCCACGGGAACCGCCTTTAGTAACACTAGCTGTTCTAACTCCCATTAGTCTAGCTTGAACTGGATCAACATTACCCTTCATTACCTCTTTAGCAAGACGGGTAGCTTCTACTAGACCAAAAGCTTCAGCAATAACATGAGCCATATCTGACATTGAGTTATAAAGCCCCTCTAATAAAGTTTCTTCATTCATTTTATTTCTCCTTAGTTTTTTTCCTGTAGCATAGGATTGTCCAGTAGAAGCTTGGCATACAGCATAAGGATTTACGCCTCTACCTGATCTTTTTACTTTCTTAACACAGCGAGATACTTTTGTTCCTCTAGGCATTAGAATGTAGTGAACACTGGTGGTTCTTCGATTTCACTTAGAAGCTCTTCTTTGAGCTTTTCTTTGTCATTCTCACTCTGTTGGAGAAGTTCAGTGCCATTTAGTTGTGCTCCACCTCCAGGGGAAGGGAGTGTTTTATATTTGCCTCTAATCTCTCCAAGAATCCCCTTACAAACTGCTAAAGCATAACGCTGAATCCAGTTCTTGTAATAAGGGTGAAGAGTTTCAGAATCCAACCCTCTAAACATAAGAATTACTTCTTGGTTGTTTAGTATAGGAGTGGGGTTTAGATTTAGGACATTACCGTTTACGAGATCCCAACTACCTTCTTGGGACAGAACCTTTCTAACCATTTCCAAGTGAGATTGTAATAAATAGAAATCAGAAACGGCAAAGTTACTGAATAAGAAGTTGTCTTGGAAATACTTGATAAAGAAATCAAACTCAAGAGTGTTTGATTGGTTTTGAATCGTTAGAAGAGATTTTTTATAAACAACATAGCTTAGATTATTAGCGATATGAGATGGAAGAACATAAGAAGCTACTCCAGCTTGAGTTCCAAAGGTAGCAATCTGAGTTGTCCAAAAGGGTGCGTGATAATCTAGCTGAGAGATAGACTCATCAATAGCTGTTTTTATTTGAAAATCTGTAAGCTCGACTCTAACTACAGGATGCCCTAAGCGAACAAGAATAAAGTCCCTAATGGTTTGTTCAAAGTGTGTAAGCTCTACTGTGTCAGTTAGAGTATTATTATTGAGTTTAGTACCGTCTATAGAGGTATCATAAATATCAGTATCACCAAGGTTCCTACCTGCGTAAGTTCCAAAGGTGTCTCCAAAGCCTAATAGTTTAGGATCTACTCTCGGGGCTGCTGCTGACATCTAATACCTGCTTTTTTCTTCCTCTAGGTTTGGGTTGGTTTAGAAGCTCAAGAAATCTTGATTCTACTTCTTTTTTAGACTTGAATTGCTCTCCAGGTCTAATCTCTACTACTTCCCCATCAATATGAAGAAGCATATTCCAACGGCATTTGCTTCTATACTTGTACATAACTTCCTCTTGTATATAGTGAGAAAGAGGATCAGAGGAGCGAAAAAACCTCTGATCCTCTTTGTTTAGAGTTTATCTAACTATCAGCTACCGTAAGCAGTTGGGTTAGTTATGGTAGTGTTCTGAGCGAAGGGGGTGAACAGGTAGTTAGCGGTTGGGCCAATGATTCTAATGATACGATAGAATCTGTTGTGTGGCTCAATGTGAACCTTGCCGTAGCGGGTAAGGATACCCTTTCTTGGCTGGAAGGTTTCTGGGTCAACAACAGTGGGAAGTTGCTGGAGTGGGATGTATGGAGCGTAGACGAATCCAGAATCCATAGCGTTAGCACCCTTATAGCCCATAAGAATCTCGTCCTGGGGGAACATGGGATCTACATAGAGATCGTAGCGACCCATGAACTTACCCTTGAACTGAATAGCGTTTCCACCCATGTTAGTTGGTCCGTCCTGTGGCATAATACCTCCCTCAAGCTTGGCAGCACTCTCAAGGAGTGAAGCAACTAGGGGTGAGGTAAGAAGCCAGCTACCAGGACCACGCATGGTAGTACGGTAAATATCCTGTGAGGCGAGGTTGATTACGGCAAGAAGGTTTGCGTAGACCTCACCGACATGACGGGGAGCTAGTGAAAGGCTTGTTTGTGAGAAATCACAAACAAAAACATTTCCGATTGCGGTTGGTGCAGAACCTTTTTCCTTTGCTCCACCAGTAAAATCATAGGTGAACTGACCAGGAGTGAAAACGCCTGCGCTACGATCACCAACAAGACCTGGGAAATCTCCCATGCTGATATAATCATTGTCCATGAGACGCTGATCTGAACCACCAAGGTTAGTGGCAGATTGGTCACGGAAACCATAAGCAATCATACGAAGGTCTTCGATAAGTTCACGGTCGATTTCAAGAGCAAGCTCCTTGCTAAGTAGATCAGTAAGTTCGCGCTCAAGATCAAGGTTGTGATAAGCCTTGAGATCCTGTGAAGCCTCAAGGGTCCAGAGAGCACGCATCTTACGAGTGTTAGCAACTACTGCTTCCTGCTCGACATGGAAGGTCATCTCTGGAATACCAGTTCCAGTTAGACGCTCACCAGCAGAGAGGGTCCAACCCATTACTGCGTTAGAAACGGGCCAAGCGGCAATCTTACCACCGAAAGTTCCTGATGGAGCACCATTACCTTCTAGTCCTGAAGAACCAAAGTTAAGGACGTTAGATACGTCGAATCCGCTCTGAGCAGCATCACCGTCAAGTCCAGCACCTGTGCCACCATCAAAAGTTCCTTCACCACCAGTTCCAGAGGTAGAACCAATCTTACTAGCGGTAAGACCTCTGTAGGTTAGGTTGAACTTGCTGTAAACAGTTTGAGAGGCATCTCCTGAAACACGGCTGTTACCGAGGTAGAATACCTGGGAAACGGGTCCCTGCATGGGCTGAACGCCAACAATCTGGTTAGCAATAAGTGAAGGGTAAACTCTACGAACGAGGGGGAAAGCAAACTTTTGGAAAGTACCAAGCTGACCAGTGGTGGTAGCTCCAGTACTAAGATCCTCATTAAGCTTTTCCTCGACGATTGATTTAGCTTGGTTTTCAAGAAGTTGAGCAGTTACACGACGGGTATACTCGCTGTCAATACCCTCTAGAACGGGCTCCCACTTCTGGACAAGCTTTTCGTCTGTTTTGTGCATAATGTCCATAATAAAAATTCCTTATCTTTGGGAGAAGGGCATGTATCTCATGACCTCATCATTTAAGAACTCGTTGTTAAAGGTTTGAGTTCTTTCTTCGTTAATCTCTCTGTCCGCTTGAGAGACAACAACGGCCTGTTCAGAGGATACAAATGCCTCGTCCTTTTCGGCCACCAGATTCTCAACTTCTTCGAGAAGCTGTTCTTTTTCGCCTTCAAGCTCAGTTAGGGCTTGCTCAGTTAGAGAGAGTTTTCCACTAAGGACACGAACGGTATTTTGAAGCTTCTCGTTCTCTTCAATAATCTCGTTTAGTTGTCCAGTTAGAAGGTTGAACTCCTCTTCAAGCTCCTGGTTTTGCTCTGCGATTTCAGCAATTGCGCTGTTCTCGTCATCGCTATTAAGCTCTAAAGACATCAAAGCTCTTACTGATTCAAATAGCTGTGCGTTGCGGAAAGTTTCATTCTCCTCAGCTAGTTCAATAAGAGCTTGTTCTTTGATTTGGTCAATCTTTGTACGAAGGAAGGCGTTGACCTTAGCCTCAAGTAAACCGATCTGTTTTTCTACCTGCTCGTTTATGGTTGAATCTACCAGTTGAAAGATTTGTTCAACAGTAGATTCAGATAGTCCATCAGGAAGAATATCAGCAATATTCTCTAAATTACTCATGAGTTAACTCCGGGGTTCTAGTGTTATCTATTATAGATAATTTAAAAACTTACTTTTTTTTATAAAATGTTGAGTTATTTTGTTGTTCTTTTTGCTAAGAAGGCTCTTCTTCTAGCACGCTTCGCTTCTGTCTTTCTTTTTTCGGATGCTCTCTGGTTCTTGTTAGCCTCTCGTCCGCGTCTAGTTCCTCCTTGAGTAAGAACACCTCTACCCATTAGGATATCTTTTTGAGTTACTTCTCCATCGCCTGAAAGATCGGGAAATGAAGACTCTTTGAGTTGCTTAATACCTTTAGAAAGCTGACTCCAAATGCTCTCTTCCATTGGACAGGAGCACTTTGATTTCTTACAAGAAGAACAAGTTTTCTTTTTACTCTTACGCTTTTCTTTCATGAAAGGCTTATATGCCTCACGCATTTTACTTTCAAGAAGAGTAACTAGATTGCTTTCTCTTCCAAGCTTATCCTGTGATTGGCGAACAAACTGTGATTCAGTAGATTCAGAAAGTCCTGGGAAAGCTCCACGGGTTGAAGGGTCAGCAACTAGATCAAAGGTTACGAGGCGGAAGTCCTCGTTTACGATCTTGTTTCCCTGAGCATCCTCGGATAGCGTTCCCATGCCTCTTGAAGAAATACCAATCTTGACACCGCCTTCAATAAGAGCCTTGGCAGTAAGACCAGCAGGAGTTCTAAGAATCTCAGCCTCTCCAATAAGCTCGTTACCCTTCATCTCTAGCTTGGTAATAAGGTGAGAAGCGTTTGATAGTTTTACTGTATCATTTTGTGGGTGGTCAAGCTCTCCACACAGACGACGCTCATTGATGAGAGGTTGAACTTTCTTTAGTTGGCCCTCTAGAACGGTTGTTGGGTAGATACGACCGTTGTTGTTCTTTTCGTTACAGCGACCAAAAACTCCACGAATACGCATGGTATCGCTATTCTTGCCCTCACTGAGAACTTGTAAATTTTCTACTATAAATATATCTTGAAGTAATTGCATCACTGGTACGGTAATCCTTTTTTCTGTTTAATTGAACGACTTCCATATCGTTTAGCAAGGGCTTTAGAGCCTTTGCCATATCGAAGAATAGTTCTAGCGGCGTGCTTTTTTATGCTTCCAAACTCGGACGAGGGAGTTGAGCTACCAGGAGTAAAGCCTTTAGCAATTTTTCCTCTTCCGCTTTTCTTACCCCACTTTCCCTTAGAAATAACATAAAGGCGGTCAGCGCCCTTTGTTGTAAAAATTTGTCCAAAAGATCCATCTGATAAAGCCTGTTTTATAGTAGCATAAGTTTTTACTCTACTCTTAGTAGATTTTTCTTCGCCATCTTTTCCTTCTCTACCTTTGCGTTCGGTAAGAAGATCTAAAACCTCATCAAGTCTCATCTAAGCCCTCTTCTTTGTCTAAGAGCACTTCTAAGTGCTGATTCCTTTTTCTTTTTCTTTGGTTTTGTGGGTCCAGCTAAGTTTACACCTATACTACCTGCTGAGGTAGTTCCCATAGTCATCATCTCAGATAGAAGATTTCTCACATCCTTTAGTAAAGAAACCATCTCTTGTGCGGTTTCTTCTGTGATCATCTCTCCTTCTTGGACAACTTCCTCTACTACTTCTTCTGGCTCTTCTACAGGTTGATAACTTTCGCCTAAAATCTCTTTTCTGAATGATTCGGGGACTTTGACCTTACTTATATCTTTTCCAGCAGGAGGTAGTGATTGTTCACTAACAGAAGCTTTTGGGTGACTAGCTTTACCACTAGCAACATCAGCTACCTCCCCTAGAATAAGACTTTCAGCAAAATCTCCGATACTCTTCATACTACTCTTCGTCCTCTCCGAGTAGAAGATCAGCAACAGTGTTGTGAATTACATCTTCTACATCCTCTTCGCCTTCGTTGATTTGGGTAAGACGATCAATAAGAGTTACGACTACGTTTAGGTGCTCAAGAAGAGCCTCTTCGTCAAGAGCTTCCTCAAGGGGTGAAACACAAAGAGGGCAAACGTGAAGCTCGGCCTCATCACCTTCTTCAAGAGTTTCCTCGTCGTCTACTTCTTGAGTAGACTCCTCAATCATTTCGTCCTCTACGCGAGGGCTGATTCCAGCCTTGCCCCAGGCTGCTGCCTCCATAAGCATGTTACGGAGATCGTCACTAAGTCTCATGTGGTCCATTTTATTGGTTCCTATATATAAAGTTAAGATTTATTAATCTCTAAAGTATGTAGATGATTTCCCAGAGAATGTATATTTTATTTTTATTTTTTACCTAGTAGGTCTTGTTGGAGGGGGATCAACGATTTCACTAGAATTGAAAGTTGTTCCTGGAGGATTGACTACCTTATTATCTCTGGTGTATTTGATTTGAGTAAAGGTGTCCGCTGGAGCCCCTTCCTTTCTCTGAACTAGTCTGGTCTTCTTGGGTGCGTTAGTTCCCGCTCTAATTATGGGATTATATAATTTTACATCCTCGATAAGACCGTTTTTGAGTTGTGGAAGTATTAGTCTTGAGCTATCCTCCACTAAGAAGCGTTGGTACTCTTCCAAGGTCATTCTAGAGAAAACATCAAAGGTATTTACACCAACCCCAAGACCTTCATCATCTAATAAGTAGTTATTAGCAATCTCGGTAATGATTTCCTTAGCAACTCTAAATCCTGATTTTTTTCTAGAAGGTTCAAACTCTTGAGCAGATCTAAGAGCGTTATTCTGTCTATACCCTTCTCTAAATATCCGCTTTGTAGGAGTTATTTTTACGTTTCTTGCTAGAGAACTATATCTACCAAATACATCAGTCCCTCCTAGACCAGCAAAATCATTATCTATCATCTGAGCTATATTCTTACTAAGCTCGTTATTGATTGTAGGTCTAAAGGCTATTTCTCTGACAACCGCTCCTGAAGGATCATAACTTAGAATTCTAGATTTTATTTTCCTATAGTTATACTCGAATCTATTAGTTGGATAGATGATTATATACCAAGGAATTTGTCTAGTAAATAGGGGTATAGTTTTTGTACTTTTAGCTACATCAAAGAGTATATCGTCTTGAATATATGTTAGAGATCCAGCCTGCTCTAAGTGATCTAGAATTCTGTCCTCATCATCAATTAGCAAAGTTTTACCATTTACTTTGTACTTGATGTACTCATTGAACTCATTCAATGTAGTTTCATCACTTATGTCTACTAAATCAAACTTTATAGTTGTAGTTTTTAGTAATTGAGACTTTAGACTATTCTTTTGTACGGGAACTGTATCTATATTAGTAAGATTACAGCTAAGAACGTACAGGTTTTGTCTAGAAGTTGACAGAGAGTAATTGAACTCTACCTCATCAGATGCTAGGCTACTGGCGGTAACTTTACAAAGACCATCAGAGCCTAGAAGATTGAGAACCGTCTGTCTTTCTTCAATACCTAGAATAAATGCGTGGTCTTTTTCTGATTCGGCAAATAACCTATAAGTTCCTCCATCAACATTTACATCAAAGTAATCTCCATCGCTAAGTTTTAGAGTAGAGCGATCAATGAATTCATCAGTATCTTTGATATAGTATTTTTTAGTTTCTCCATCAACCGTGATAGGAATATACTTGGCTAGATCAGTAGCTAAAGTTTTCCAGTTTTGAATTATATACTTACTCTTACCTGGAAGTTTTGCTGTGTCTAAAGGGATACCAACTTTTTCCATATAAGCATACGCGGCAGCCTCGTTTACGCCTAGATCTTTGCTAGGTCTAAAAATAGGAGCTTTGAACTTTAGGGATTCCCTTTGAATAAGCCTAAGTCTTTCTAAGCTGATATCAGAAATAGATCCGTCTACCAGTCTATTTCTAACCATTTGGGCTATTTCTTGATCAGATAAAAAACTTCCATTTCTCTTTTTTATACTTCTACAAAGGGTTAAAAATTCCCCATTCAGACTTCTAATTATATTGTCTATTGTAAGATCAAATATAGCAGTAGAGTCCCAGTTTTGAAATCTATTTACAAAGGTTCCGATATAATGTATGGACTCATGAACAAAACTTGCGAATAGGTCGCTTCTAAGACGACCTCTAGAAATAAACCTCTTTTGTCTAGTTGATGGAGTTAGAGCGATGTCTGGATCAATAAA
>Ga0129342_1001490_pt1 | contig 10473 bp, 10 predicted proteins | sample CPBDNA_5_FD_94426 | JGI IMG/M metagenome (GOLD analysis project Ga0129342, IMG submission 94426) | Freshwater to marine salinity gradient microbial communities from Chesapeake Bay, USA - CPBay_Sum_15_0.2_DNA | ecosystem: Environmental > Aquatic > Marine > Coastal | place: USA: Chesapeake Bay...
ATTAATTCCATTAATTCCATTAATTCCATTAATTACATTTATTGCTTGAATAGACCAGAATTTAAACAGTCATTTACACCCCATCTACTATCATAATTTATAACAAGCGTATTTTTTAATAATTCATAATAATACTCTCGTTCAGCATTAGTTCTAAAATTAATATCCTCCAGTTCTGGTCTTATAAGTTCATCCAGATTAGTAATAGCTTCATTTATATATTCTAAATATTCTTTGTTTTTATTAGAGTAATTTATATCAAATAATTTCTCATAAAATAGCATTTCATAAATAAGGCATCCTAAAGTCCATATATCACTTTTCACAAAGAAATAATTACCTTTAAAGTTCTCAGGTGGTCTATAACATTTAATATGTATAGTTCCTTTGTTATATCCAAACATAGTATTTATTTCTTCTGCGTTTCCCAAATCAATAATTTTACAAACTAAGTTATCGGAAGTAATATTACTAATATTTTCAATTGAATTATGTTCTGGTAAATTCTGTTTTTTTAATTCAAGTGATACTAATTTAACTGCCAATTTATTAAAATCCTCTCTTAATGAATTCTTAAAAAGTCCTAACTCTTCTCTAGACCATGAACTATTTATACACGTTATTTTTCCATTATAAAAAACTCTTCTTGCTTCCTGAATATCTAGGGAATTCACAATTTCAATTATTTTTTTGGTGCGTTCTGGGAAAAAATTAGTCATTAAATTTTCAAGTTTCAAATCTGTATGGATTAATGAATGATGATTCAACTCTTTTATACCTATTAATGAATGATGTATCACATTTTTTACTATTATTGAAAATACTTCATTATTACAATCTACACGGTTAATTAAATCTATTACTGCTACGCCCATTAATTCAAGGACTATAAAAACTATATTGTCGTGTTCAAATTTATCATAAATTTTAATAATATGTTTACAATTATTCGTTCTATAAAGAAAACTTATCTCTAGTTGTCCTTCTTGACTATTATCATAATTCATAATCTTAATAGCACGATATTTATCAGTTTGAATATCATATGCCATATAAACCCTACAAAATGTTCCATTATCTAGGAAGTCTAATATTAAATAACGATGCTCTAATATTTTACCTATGTATTCATATTTAACTTCATCTTCTAATGAAGATACACTACTAGCTGACTCTTCTGTATCACAATCACTTGCAGAATAAGACATATTTACTAAATTATATTTGTTAATTTAATAAAGCCTTAGGTAATGGTAATTACATAAGCATATCTCTAAAATCAGCGGGAGTATATTGGATAGATTTTAATGCTTTACCGGTGTTTGCGTTTCTTACTAGATATTTTCCAGGATAAGTATCTGATGCATACGCCTTTGGTGAGTCATACCTCTTTTCATTCTCTAAATACCATTCAACTGTTTGATTAGCGATTTCTTCACTTTCACATACTTTAGACATGTTGCTTGAATGAACTATATCAAAACTCCTATCCAAATCAATCTGTAATGTGCTACCAATTGAATAGACACAATAGTTAATGTAGTGGAGTGTATTTTCGAGGTCTTCGGGTGCTGTAGAGTTATACAATATACCCTTGAGACCAGAGAGTGTCATATCAATTGAGCCTAATACACTATTCACACAATTAAGAATGTCTTCATCGGCAAAAAAGTTAGATTTAATAGTGAAATCTTCCCTTTTCATAGAAGTAATAAGTTCAAAATGTGTATAACTAGTATTGTTTAATCGTTCGCAGTCAGTCACAAGACCCTGTTTTGAAATGTAATCACGGAAACTTGATTCGAGGTCAATACCGAAAGTTGCACCAGCACCATAAACCACATACAAAATATCTGTTAGGGCATCAATTACTTCAATAAAATTGCGGTCTTTTATAGCATCCTGTAATTCTGTTACTTCCTCTCTAATAAGGTTATATCTAAGTTCTGCGGTTTTACGATGTTTTTCGAGCATGTCTCCAGAGTAGGTTTCTGGGAGAACTGTGAACATACCAAAAATTTTAATAAAATCGAGTGTTGCTTGATAATTGCTTATAGTCATTTGTTAAGTTTCTAATACTAATACTGGTTAAGTAATTAAAAAAAATATAAAATAAAAATTTTCTGCCTTTATTTTAGATATAGAATGCCTGTTTCAAAAAAGAGAAAGGAGAGGGGGCTATCAAAACCCAGAGGTGGAATTTGTGCTCCAGGAAATTTTGGAAGTTCTAGGAGAGAATTTAATAAAAAAACTAAGAAGGTTTCAGTTAAGCGTTTCACTTGTTTCGACCGTAAAAGTTTATTAAAAATAATTAAGAAATTAGACGCCGAAGAACCTTTTATTTATAATCCAAATGCTAGTGATTATGAATTATGGAACCTTATTAGAGACAAAATGAAGGGAAAGTGTAGAGATGAGATATGCTGGGCTAAGGAAGCCGATGTTGATACTACCGAAATATTTAAACCAAAGAAACCTAAGGCTTGGGAGAGCAACTCTCTTGACTGGTTAGATACAAATAATATCGAGGATGTTTTATCACAATATGAGAAAAAGCATTCTAATTTTGCTTTTATGGGTGCTGTTCCTATTGATTTCGACCATAGATTTTCAAATAATAATTGTGTTGCTAATGAATTATGTAATTTAAGTGTAAAAAGACTTGTAGATAATGGTAAAACTAGACTAGGTGTTGTATTTAACTTAGATAAACACGACCAGCCAGGAAGTCACTGGATTGCTATGTTCGCGCGTTTCGGCAGAAAATCTTTCGTTGGATACTTCGATAGTTATGGATACAAACCTCCTCGCGAAGTCCAGAAGTTAATGCGTAGAATTAAAGTCCAATGTGAAGAAATGGGCCGAGAGTGTGAAGTTCGAAGCAACGACATCCGCCATCAAAGAAAGTTTAGTGAGTGTGGAATGTATTGTATTCACTTCATAGTGAAGATGCTTGAAGGTGGAGATTTCGACCAGGTTACAAAGAACATTATTGATGACGATACCATGAATTCATATAGACAACTATTTTTCAATTAATTATTAACTACAATATATAAGTTGAGATAACTTGCAAAGCTTAGCCATAATAAGTATGGAATTAATAATAGTGCCGCGTTTCTATTAACAGGAAGCATTTTCATAAAAGCAATTATGGTTAATGCTATGATTGCGTAAATGAGAAGTAATGCCGTTTTCATCATTTTCATTCTAAAGAATACTGTTGTCCAAATTAAATTTAATATCATTTGACCTGTAAAAAATACAAGCGGACTACAAAATCCAATACACTTTGGACTTTTAATAGTTAACAAGAATGAAATGCCTAATAGTAAGTATAGAATAGGCCATACAATTCCAAAGACATATCCTGGTGGTGTAAGTTTTGATTTGTTAAGTGATAAATACCATTCTCTATCTTTAATTCTCTCCATTATTCGATAAAATAATAAAATAAATAAATAAATATTAAATTATAACAAATGAAATTAGAAAAAAGTGAATGTATAGCAAGATTTGTCCACTACGAAAAGAAAACAAAATCAGCAAAAGGAGGGATTACATCGCAAGTATTAGTTGGTGTTTCAGCAATCGATAAACCAGGATACTTTCATGCGTCGGAAAGTGATTATGGTGATTTTAATGATACTCCAAGAAAGGTTCCTAGTGGATATAAAAAATGGCCTGATTCTAAATCACAGCAGTTTGCCAAAGATTTCTATTGTAAAAGTAAAAGTAAAAGTAAGAAAACAACAGAATTAGAAGGATTAGAACATTCTAAATGGTATGATGAATCAAGGAAGTATTGGTTAACTTTAGGAGAAGTAAAATCTTTAAAACCAGGAGATAAATTGGATATTCTTTTGTTCCATAGAAATGCATTAGACGCTCCTATGACTTATTTTAAAAGTAATAAAAGTTATACTCCACAAAGTTTTTTCAAAAGTGAAAGAGATAAATATATTCATTATAAAGAATTAATGGGACATTTTGAAGTTTACCAAAAACATGACCCAACACCAGAATATTTAGATGTAGAATATAAAAAGAATAAATGGTATCCCTTAATAGACGGATTCCTTTCAGGGAAAAAGACGCATTTCACAGAATTACCTGATAAAACACCAGTTGGATTTCGTGGTCCTATGATTTTATGGAAAGACTTAAAAAAATTACCAAAAATCTATTTTTCTGATTAAAAAAATAAAAAAAGTGAAAATCCGAAAAAATTTTTGAAAAAAAAGTATTTTTTTGCCTAAAATGCCTAAAAAAGTATAAAAAAAGTATATTTTTAATGTAGCGGAAGCCGAAAAAAGTGAAATATTTTTCTTTCAAACCGCACCATAAAATCAAAAATGCCTAATTAGCACAAAAAAGTATATTTTTAATGTAGTGCACGCTGTAATTTACGCAATATTTTTCTTTTAATTCGCACCATAAATTGAAAAATGCCAATTTAGCACAAAAAAATCGGGGAGCAAAGATCCGAAATTTTCGCAAAAAAATCGCGGAATTTCGCAAGTTTTTCGCAAAACTCGGGCGTTGGTTCATTTTTGGTTCATTTTCAAAATCTACCATTTTATGGTCTCAATTGAAACAAAATAATTCAAAATAAATCAGGTTCAGTCCTTTAAGAACGATAAGGACTCATTCTTTTTTCATTCTTTTTTTTGCGAAGTTTTGCGAAAGTTTTGCGGATTTTTTCGCAACTTCGATTTCATCTGGTATTAATAAATGAATTAATTAAATTAATTAAATCAGTTAAGAAATTATAAAATTATTAAATATTAATGATATTTATAGCAAGATACTTTGCTACCTCATTTTCTTCTCATGCTTCTAGACCAGAGCAATATCGTTTAAGGAAACATTTAATAAATAATAGTGAAAACAGATGCATTATATGTAAATCACAGGCGCCAATATATTTATTAGAATGCGCCCATATTAAACCACGGAGTGTTTCAAATGAAAAGGAAAGAAACGATACTGGTATTGTATCTTGGATGTGTAGAAACTGCCACAAGTTCTATGATAAAGGTGATGTTTCAATTATAGACCCAGGAATAGTAATTGTATCTCCACAATTTAATTTTGAAGAATATCCCGAGATTTTAAGAGTAGATAATACCTTTAAAATAGGTGATTATGAGAAAAACCGTAAATATTACGATTATCATTTCCAGAAGGTTTTCAAGGAATGAAATGAGTTAATGGATTAATTGAATAAATGGAATTATTTTCTTGTATTATTGTATAAAAAAAATGTCTGCCAAAAACAATTTACCATTAGATACTCGCGATACAGTTCGTGATAAAGAAGTAGATGAAAGAGCCGCCTACCGTTCTAGACAGGCTGGATACGAAAAGGGAATATTCACAAAATCAATTGACCTTGCTCACACAAAGAAAAGATTAGACCTTTTCAAAGATTTAGCGGCAAAATTAGAAAAAACTCCAAAAACCAAGGCCAAGAAATTAAATATGATTGTTCTCGAAAACGACTTAATAAAATCCGAAGTTCATTCTCACGAACTCCCATCTTACAGTGGTCGTGTTGTTCCATTCACAAACTTAGGTATGGTTGCCAAATTCTTAAACCAAGTTCTCTTAGGTTTCCAAATGAAAGGTAAATTAAACAAAGTAGGAAACATCTTCCCAAGTGATTTATTACGCGACCCAGAAACCTCTATGAAAATAGTTAAAGACCTCTTAGCTTACCTTCAGGCAAACGCCCCAGGTTCAGACTCAATTGTAGTCCTCGACAACTATTTGAAACTCGCTGTCCCAGTTATCCAGGAAATCACAGGAAAACTCATTAAAAGAAAGTAAATAAAAATATTTTTTTATTTTTTTATTATATATGAAATTAGCTGATATTTCAAATTTCAATAAAGTAAGTGATTACTTACCTATCTTAAATGCTGTTTTGTTTACTGATTTATTTTTTATGGGTATTCTCTATTACACTCCTTTCCTCAAAAGTAAAAATTTGGCAAGATGGTATGAAACATATAGACTTAGTGGAATGCTATGCGATATTACAATAATAATGATTGGATTCGTTATAGCCCGAGCAATATATAAAAAAATATTCCGCGAGTTTTCAGCCTGGAAATTCATAGTTCTCTTAGTAGTAATCCAAGTAATCCACGACCTTCTCTTTGCTGGAGCCTTCTATAGTATTCCTAAGGGCGCTAATAAGATGATAGATATGTTTAAGGACTACGGAGACGAACACGGTGGAGGTGCTATACTAGGTGATTCTTTAATGATGGTAATGGCTGGTTTCTTGGCTATGTCCCTAGTAAATCTAGGTCAAAACGCTAATATAATTATTCTACTTGTCTTGCTCTACTTTACCCCTTATATATTATACACAAAGTAGAGCTCCCAAAGTCCGTGTGCCCTAGTAGTATCGTATCTGCTTCATTAGAGTAGACAACTTGAAGAGTGTCCTGAAGTATTCTGCGCGAGTAATTTTTTCTTTTTTGTAGTCCTGAATGATGTCTTCTTTTACTTTGCTTAGCTGGACCAGGTTGTTAGCGTATGGATTTTTTGTATCCACTTTTTTCTCTTCAAGGATTTTTTCGGTTCTCAAAAGGAGTTCTTCCATTATATTCTGGAGTTCTGGAGTTTTACCAACCCCAAGACTATCATTATGAAAGTCAATTTTATTTATCCAGTAGATTACTTGAAATTAACTACTGTTTAAAATACTTAACGTTGTATATATTATATATTAATTAGAATAATGGTTAATTATACTTGTGAGCCTTGTGGGTTCAAATCAACTATTAAAACCCACTATACAAGACATTTGAATACTAAAAAACATCAAAGAAATTGTAAGCCGTTCGTATGTGAAAGTTGTGATGAAACCTTTACACTAAAAAGTAGCTTAGACCGCCATATTGAGAAGTTCTGTAATCCAACACAAAAACTAAAAAATCAAATAGCGGAACGTGATAAAACAATTGAAGAATTGAAGAAAGCAACAACTTCTACAATTAACAACTATAATACTAATATTCAGTGTAATATTTACAATATGCCTCCTATAAAATTCCTTAATACTTTCTTCAGTAATAACCCTAGTTTTCAGCAAATAATGTCTTTTCTTCTTACAGAAAAACTTTCACAAGAAGAAATAGCCAACCTTGAAAACGCACATTCAACAGGAAATCCTGGATTTATAGGATATGAAATAGATAAAATATTAAAATCCCGCAATTGTTCTCTAATACAATCGCTAGATAATCCCGAAAAGACATGCCCTAATTTTATGTTTTCAAACGATGGTTCATTCCGGAGGTATATAGCGAAAGGTCCTAATCAGTGGGAGTTCTTTACAGACAACGATACACTAGAAACATCTACAAGTATTATTCTAGACCAAGCTACAATATCCTCTAATAATAATGAAATGATGAATACAAATAAAAGAGAAAGGGCTGTAATTGCTAAGTGTATTCAAAGGTTGAATGACTGGAATACTAGTAAATTACAATTGTTAGATAAGATTTAAGATTTTTTTTATTTTACATATATAAATGAATTACAGCGAAAAAGACTTTAATTCTCTTTATTTTACCTTGAAAAAGACAATAGGTCAAAAGACTAATTACAATTTAGACAGAGACCCTAGTTATAAGAGTTCCTTAAATATTATTATCCGTGATGTTATAAAAAAAAACCCACAGGCTTCTAATCAATTTATAAATAGTATTGTAGTTAATACAGTCACTAAGAAATTTATTGATAGAATTAATAAATCTACGAACAAAACCACTTGTAATAATTTTTCCAATTTAGCAAATAGACCACTCAATACAGACCCAAGACCTCAGTCTTCACAGTTCCCTCCCCAGAAATATGTAGAGCCTCAGTTAAATAATCCATTTAATAGTAGCCGTAATGTAAATGTTCCCGAAATGAAACCAGATATGTTTTCAAGGTCAGTAAATCAAAATAGTAGAGATGATGTAGATTTGAATACGCTTCGTGAAACACCCGAAGAAAGAATGAATAAATTAATGAAGGAACGTGGAATGGTAAATGAAAAATCACTAAATATCGCTGAAAGTAAATTGAATAATGATAAAGTATCAATTGAAAATGACAACGATTTTTTTAGAAGTTTATATGAAAATAAAATAGAAGAAAACAATCCATTTGAAAAGAAAACTACCCCCGTGGTCCCAGATAAACCAGATAAACTCAAACAATTTGGAGATCAAAGCCAGGCAAATCGTCTACCAGACTATATCTATGAAGAACCTAAACGTGAAACTCGTGATAACGCCGATATGAAACGCATAACAGAAGAAATAAAAGAAGGAGGCACAGAATTATATCGCAATACAGGATTTCATAACCAACGTGATTTAGGAAAACTTATTTATTTAGATTCAGGTAATCTAGGAGCAGATGGTGAAATAGATAAAGTTCAAGTAGAGCTAGTAGAGCCAGTTATTATTGATGGTATGGCTGATGTTTATGTAGAATATATTGGATTACATGCCTTAAAGAGTGGAACAGCTGGCTCAACAATTGAAAATATTAATCTTTTTGGTTTAAGAATTGATGAATTACCTATTAATGTAGGAACTACAAACGCAGACTTACTTGGATATTACCTTTTCCCAAATGAAACATATGGAAATAATGATAACGCAGCAGATGCCCCAGGAGCAGAAGGGGACGCAGCACAGAGCACACGTGTAGATGCAACAACATACACAGTAAAACTTAAAAGCAATTACTTAACTACTGTGACAAGTGGAAGTTATAGAAAACTTACTCTTTCCTTATTGGGACTTACCTACAACGCAGGAGATAACTATGATTTTGTAAAGGGCGCACAGGCTGGTTCAAGAATTGTAATTGGACTATTCTTCAAGAGAAGGAATTGAATAACCTACTATTAATTAATTAATACTAATATATTTAAAAAAAATTATATAATTACATAAATAATGAGTAAATACCTTTCTAAGGAAAACCTTGAAAATCTCTTTCATTTTATATCCCAAGATATCAAAAATATTGGTATAGATATTACCGAGAATGAAAAATTCAAAAAGGCTACAAAAAAATTAATGAAAAGTATTAATCGTCAGGTAAGTGAAACTGGAAAGTCATTAAATCTTCAACAGTTGAATCAATATTCTAGCCAGAAAATTAAGCCTTTTTTAGTTGAAATGTATCAACGTGAACAAGAAAAGCAGGCACCAGATTCAGGACTTAATTTAACTGGATATACTGATGGTCCACTTTTAGGTTTAAATCTTAACGAACAGGAAAACGAGGTAAGTGAATTAGACGCACTTTTTCAAAACGCAAGTATAACAAACAACCAGCCAATTCAAAATGACTCAAATTTATCAACAGAGGATTTTGCTAAACGTTTGGATGAATTCGCACGAGAAAGAGGTCAAAGCAATCCATTTGATAATCATTCAAAAATGGTTAATGAAACATCAGAATTCCGTGAAAATCTTAAAAAATCAAATGACGCTCAAGAAAAAGAAAGACAGAGACATATGGAAAGTAAGAAACGCGGTAATGAATTCTTTGCTACATTAGACCCAAACAAGAATGAGCCAATTTTAGATAGAGGTTCTTTCGCAGGAGCATACAATTCTAAACCCCTAGTAACAAAATCATCACAAGAAAAGAAAGTAATGGTTAAGGTTTCAAAAGCAGCGGAAAATAATAATAATAACCCATATTTCCAAATTAATCCAGATACTAATGCTAGGGCTCTTATTAACCAGATTACAGTAAATAATCGCGATCATTCTAATGAAAATGCTGTAGCATTTGACCCTAACAAAACTACAGCTGAAATGCTATCAGTTTATAATCGCGATGCGAAAATTCCACCTAAAATATTCGAAAACACCCAGACATTTCATGAACGCACTAATCGTCATACAGTAATTATAGATACTGGAGACTTAAGTAGTCCCTTAGTCACAAATACTGGAAGTGATACAAGCAAGGGTTGGTATAAATGGAAGGCTGATTTAGATATTACCTTAAAAGTAGAAGGTATTTCTGATATTTTCTTAGAGAGTTTTGCTATAAGAGGACAAACAGTATCGGACAACTGTGAATATTTCGTTCTTGATATTGATAAGTTTGATGTTGAATCACATAGTAATAATAGTAATTTCCGCGACCGATTAACTATACCAAATAATCATATGGCTACGGAGTTTTATAATCCTGTTGTTACATTCGATGGCAGCGGTAGCGCTCAAAGCACAACAACCGTAGAAACAACAATAGATACTAATAAGGTTGTTACAGATATAAATGTCACCGATTCAATATATTTAGGTAATGGAGACTTTATAGGAAATGTAACTGCTGTAAGAGTAGGTGGTAATAAAAAAATAACTTTAGATTCAGTAAGACACGCTATTCAGGATGGAGCATCACTTTTCGTTGGACAGCATAGAATGA
>Ga0129342_1001492_pt1 | contig 10470 bp, 8 predicted proteins | sample CPBDNA_5_FD_94426 | JGI IMG/M metagenome (GOLD analysis project Ga0129342, IMG submission 94426) | Freshwater to marine salinity gradient microbial communities from Chesapeake Bay, USA - CPBay_Sum_15_0.2_DNA | ecosystem: Environmental > Aquatic > Marine > Coastal | place: USA: Chesapeake Bay...
CGATTCCTTCCCCGATGCGCTCGCGGCCTTTCGAGCAGGAGCGATCCAGACCGATGGCCTGATCACCCACCGATTATCAGTCAATGACTACTCATCTGCACTGGACAGTCTGCGCTCGGATCGATCTGCCCACAAGATCGTCATCACGCCGTAGAGGCCTGGGGAGAACGCAGCATCCCGAAGGGAACCCCATGCGAATCCGGACAGCGATCATGGGCCTTGGCGTGGGTGCGCTCGCATGAACTGGGTGCGGCGGCTCCAGAAACTCAGATACCGCCCACTATTCTTCTCCAATGTCTTCGTTCCATACGTCAGGATTGGCATCCATCCATTCCTTGAACATCGTCTTCGTTTCATCATCGTCCAAGACGATGACTTCCACGCCGTGACTCCTTAGGAAGTTTTCGCTTGCTTGAAAATGGACGTTTTCGCCAATGACAACTCGGGGAATCTTGTACAGAACGATGGTTCCAGCGCACATGAAACACGGAGACAGGGTCGTGTACATCGTCGACTTGGAGTAGACGCGCGCCGGCAGTCGTCCAGCGTTCTCTATGCAGTTCGTTTCACCGTGATGAATCGCGCTACCGTTCTGCACCCGACGATTTCTTCCCGTCGCGATCAGCTCGCCATCGGACACCAAGGCAGCTCCGATGGGTACACCACCTTCCGCTAGCCCGATCTTGGCCTCTTCCAGGGCTCGCGCGTAGTTCATTGAATCGGACATGTAACTTCCCTTCTCCTTCTATGTTCGGCGATAAGGCTTGAGGTAGGCGCCCGGATAGCGCATCTTGCGTCCTGAAATGACGAGTCCCACGATCACAGCCACATATGGCAACGCCAAGAGAATCTCGTACGGCACTTCGGACAACTCGGGAATGAGCCGCAAACGATTCTGGGCCGCATAGACGAACGAAAAAATCAAAATTCCCACCAACATTCCACCCACACGCCAACGCGCGAAGATCACGAGTGCCAGAGCAACCCACCCTCGCCCCGCGATGATGTCGATGGTGAACGATCCGATGAAGGCCAAGGTGATAAACGCGCCACCGACAGCCATCAATGCTGCCCCGAAAGTCACCGCGCCGTAGCGAACCCTGGCAACACTAATACCCGCGGCGTCCGCTGCCTCGGGGTTCTCCCCCACCGCGCTGATTTTCAATCCAATCCCAGTCTTGTTGATGACAATCCACAGGGTGGGAATCAAAATCAAGAAAGCGAAGTAGGTCAGCCAATACTGAGACCAGGGCGCTCCGAGGTCTTGGTACATGGGTTGCCAGGGATCAACGCGAACCTGGCCGCTTCCCTCTGTGAACATGATGCGGTTTGCCGTTTCGCAGATGGCAATTAACGCCAGCGTCATACCGAGTCCGACGACATGTTGATTTACACCCAGCGTCACAGTGAGGAAGCTCATCAAGAGTCCCGCCACCAATCCAGCCACGATTGCTGCAAGCAAGCCCATTGAAAGGGAACCCGTCGATGCAGCCATCGCGATGCCGACGAACGCGCCTGCATACATCGTTCCTTCGATGCCGAGATTCAAGACGCCAGCCCGTTCCGATATCAGTTCCCCGCTTGAGGCGAAAGCCAACGGAGTTCCAACGCGAAGCGTGGCTCCCAACACATCAAACAGGCCCGTGATCATTCTTTGGCCTCTCTAGATAACACGATCTTGTAGCGACGGAACACCAGCAGTGCGACCACGCTGACCAGCAATAGAGCTTGGACAACGTCACCGACAGAACTTGGGATCTGCAAGACGCGGCTTGCGGTGAAGGACCCGACCGTCAGATCCGCAAAGAGAAGCGCAACAGCCAGGACGCCTGGGAAAGTCAGCCCTGCCAACGTTGCAATAATCACGCCGGTATATCCGAACCCAGGACTGATTCCATCCGTCAACTGGTGCTGAACTCCAGTGACCTCAAGGCCTCCTGCCAGACCTGCGATTGCCGCCGAGGAAAGTGCCGCACCGAAGAGAACTCTCTTGACGTCTACTCCAGAAGCCTCCGCCGCCTTCAGGTTCGATCCGACAGCTCGCAATCGGAGCCCGGTGGCCGTTCTGGCAACGACGAACCAACAAATCACCAAGACAATTAGACCGATGCCGAAGCCAATGTGAATCCGCGTTCCTGGGATCATGATTGGTAGATCCGTTTGCTCGGGAAATCGCAAGGTTTCCGGAAAGGCAGTTTCAGGGTTGCGCCACGGACCGTTCAATAGGCCTGAGACCAAGAGGGCAGCACACGGATTGAGAAGCAAGGTGGTAACAACCTCGTCGATTCCATACCTGACGCGAAGTATCGCTGGCACAACGCCCCAAAGCGCGCCACCGATGGCGGCAGAAACCATGATCACCGGAAGGATCACGAATCCCGGTAGGTCTCCAAGGTTCAATGCGATAAAGGTCGCGAAGACAGCACCCATCAGGAACTGTCCTTCGGCACCAATATTCCAATACCCCGCGCGGAAGGCTAAAGCTACTGCGATGCCCGTGAAGAGGATCGGCGTCGCCGAAAGAATGACTTCCCCAATACCGAAGGTCGATTGAAGCGGACTGATGAGCATCAGACGAAAGGCCGCTAATGGATTGCCTCCTGCCCATCTGATCAATCCAGCACTAATTGCGTAAGTGATCAGCACGGCAATTGCGACAAGTCCGAAGTTGCGTGCTGTGGACTGCTTTTCCCTGAGGATCATCTTCATGGGGTTCCCCCCACGCCAGCCATCAATTGGCCAATGCGCTGCGCTGTTGCATCGCCGCCTGATAGCTCTCCGATGATCTGTCCGCGGTACATCACAAGGACCCGGTGTGCCAACTCCAGTACCTCGTCCAAGTCCTCCGAAATCACCAGGACGGCCGTGCCCTTTTCTGCACCCTCTACTAGTTCCTTTCGGACCTGGGCAGTGCTCGAGACATCGAGCCCTCGGGTCGGCTGGGCAACGATCGCAACTTCTGGAGCGGCCTGAAACATGCGCGCGAGAAGGACTTTCTGCATGTTGCCGCCTGAGAGGGTCCCTGCTGCTTGAGTTGGCGTCGCCTTGATGCTGAAGTGATCGATGGCCAACTCCGCATTTGCAGTCATGCCAGACTTATTCAGAACCAATCCTCGCTTGAACTTGTTGGAATCTGCCAAGGCCAGGTTTTCCGCAACCGACAACTCTCCAACGATCAAACTGTGCCGATCTTCACTAACACCCGCCAAGCCCGCGGCCCGGCGACCCTGCACGCCACTACCCTGAACTGGGACACCTGATACCTGAATGTCACCTCTTGTGGGCTCACGAAGACCGAGCAGCGCAGAGACTAGTTCGGATTGTCCATTCCCGGTGACGCCTGCAACACCAACGATTTCCCCAGGGAATAACTCAAGCGACACACCTTCGACAAGCGTTGCGTCGTCTCTGATGACACTAAGTTCGCGAACGGAAAGGACAGGGTCCTGACGTCCTGACCCTCGATCTGACAAAGATTTGGCAATTCGGGCATGCTCGACATCTACGCCACCCACGAGAACTTCACCCTCGACCGAATCTTCACCGATCATCAAACGTGTGAGTTCATGAATATTCAGGTTTTCGTTTCGTTGAGTGCTGACTATGCGACCGTGACGAAGCACGCTGAGGTCGTCACAGATGTCAAGAACCTCATGCATTTTGTGGCTGATGAATATGACCGCGAGACCCGAGTCAGCGCACAGGCCTCGGACCAAGGCAAAGAGGCTGGATACATCGTCAGGGGTCAATACGGCGGTTGGTTCGTCTAGGACGAGCGTTGAACATCCGCCCGCGAGCGCCTTGAGAATCTCCACTCGCTGACGTCCTCCAACGGGAAGATCCTCAACGACAGCATCCGGGTCAATGTCGAGTCCGAACTTCTCGCTCAGTTCGCTGACAGCAAGAGACTGCCGCCGTCTACTCAGCAGTCCGCTGGCCCCAGTGGTCAACGAGAGATTCTCCGCCACGGTCATTGGACCGACGAGCGCGAAGTGCTGGGTGACCATGCCGATTCCATACCTACGCGCAACCTTCGGCGAGGGAATGCGGAGGTTCTCACCGTCGATCCGGATCGACCCTGAATCCGGGCGCGTGAGTCCGTACAGGATCCTCATCAGCGTGGTCTTCCCTGCTCCATTTTCTCCAAGTAGAGCGTGGACGCGACCCGAACCAACTGAGAGTGAAACGTCTTCAAGTGCCTTTACTTGTCCAAAAGCCTTGGCAATCCGCTCAAGTTGAATACGTGGGATGGCGGGCGCATGCGCGAGCCCACCATCCCACGTACTCATATGTCTGCCGATACTGTCGAAGTCGAAAAACTACTCGACAACCACGGATCCGGCAGGCTGTGCCTCATTGATGTCCACCCGCAGCACACCAGACTTGATAGCAGATTCCGCTTGCGCTACTGAGTCCACAACCGTATCTGGAATTCCACCAGTGATTCCGGTGTTGAGCGGAGCAAGAGACGCACCCCCCTTGCCCACCATCGAAAAGTCTTTCAGGTCCTGCGACGTGTAGGAACCCTTCGAAACTTGATCAATGATGTATCGAACGGTCGGGTCCATGGACCAGATCACGCTCGTGATGACGGTCTCAGGCGCAATTTCCTGCTGATCCATCATGTTTCCTACTGCCAGCACGCCCTTCTCCTGGGCAGCCTCGATCACTCCCGCTCGTTCCGCATAGAGCACATCAGCACCCGCGTCGATCTGGGCCAATGCAGCCTCCTTAGCAGCAGCCGGGTCGAACCAGGAATTGATGTAGGTCACCTTCGCTTCCACCTCAGGGTTCACCGACTGAGCCCCGAGAATGAATGCGTTGATGAGACGGTTCACTTCCGGAACCGGAATACCTCCGACGATGCCGAGAACGTTGGTTTCAGTAAGTTCTCCGGCTGCCATCCCGGCGAGGTACGCCGGCTCATAGATCCAGTTGTCAAAGACGGAGAAGTTCGGCTCCGCCGGGCCACCGCCGGACCCGAAGACAAATGGAGTATCCGGATAGTCGGCCGCCACAGCTCGAGCTGCTTCTTCATTTCCAAAAGAGTCACCGATGACAAAATCTGGATCTTGCTCTTCGACTACCTGGCGCATTGTTCGCTCCATTGCACCCGAGGCATAACCGACATCGTCGATGTAGGTGAACTCAATCAGGCCTTCATCTTGGGCATTGATGAGAGCTTGCTGGATGACACCATCCCAGGGCTCTTCGACTAAGGACGAGTAGACGGCCGCCACCTTCAGCGGGCTTCCCTCTCCTCCGCCATCGCCGGACGCTTCATCTCCAGTGCTTCCACCGCAACCGGCCAAGACGAGGGCCGTTGATGCGACCAGTGCTACAGAAAACTTCTTTGGCGTAAATCCCATTATTCCCTCCTTGTGGGCCAGTGAAGTTTTTCGGTCGAACCTGAGGTCCACAATTGGCAAACTGTCATATTTCGGCCTTTGAAAACTGACATTGTGTCATTCTTTGACCCATGCCAGACATAGCCGAACTGCTTGCCCTTCCGGTATTCCAGCGGGCGCGGCCCGAGGTGATCATTGGTGATTCGGCCACACCTGTTCGCTGGGTGCACACCTCCGAGATCTTCGACATAGGGGCTCTTCTCGAGGGCGGTGAGATGCTCCTCACCACCGGCTTGGGGCTCGTGCGGGAGTCTGAACCTCGGATGCGCGAATACGTCAGACAAATCGCCGACCGGAGAGCTGCAGGCCTATTCCTTGAACTCGGAAGGACTTTCTCGGCCCCACCCGAACCTTTGGTCGAGGAGGCCGGCCGGCAGGGGTTGGTATTCGGGGTCCTGCATGACGTCGTTCCGTGGGTTGAGATTACGGAGGCCGCACACAGAGTCATCATCGGTGAGCAAGTCATTGAACTCGAGCAGGCACACGCCGTTAACCAGGCTTTGACGTCGGCCATCCTGGATCACACAAGCGTTGAGGACGTGGCATCCTCCGTAGCCGATGTAACGCGAGAAGCCGTTGGGCTCGAGCACACTTCGGGTGAGATCGAGTGGATTGTGCCCCTTGCAGATCTCACTGCACAAACGTTACGGCTGCCCATCTCGTCCGTCAGCACAGACGTTGTCGCGCTGGTGATACCCAAGGACACCACTCCGCCGTTGATACGCGAATTTCTTGCAGGTCTGCTAGACGCCTGGTCAGCCATCTACGGCCAGAAGTCATCGAGAAGCTCCTCGACACAAAGTGCGCGATTCGTCTCGCTGGTCGAGGATGCCCCGAACTTGAAATCCGAGCATCGTCGCTTGCTCATGGATGCGGGGCTTGAGCCGCAACGCAATCGCCCCACCTTCGCTTACTCACTTTTCTCCCGAAGCGGGCATCTTGACGCAACTGCAGTCCAGCGCGAAGCTGATCAGTTCTTTCAATCCACGGTGGTCATCCCCACGCAGGGGTCTCTTCTCCTTCTAGCCCGAGGGCGAATTTCTCCATCCCTGGATGGCATAGAAATTCTTGCACCGATAGCTTCCAATCTGCGACGACAAGGGCGAGATATCACGATCATTGAAGGAGAACCGCAAGTCACTCTTTCCGGACTTGGCAGAGAAATTGATGACTTGATGCTCCTCGCTGCGCATCCGCAGGTCCGCCGAACCAAACAAACACAGTTCTCCCGTCGCGAGACGAATCTGCTGAGACTGCTTTCCCACCTGGACGACGTGGGACGAACGGAACATTTCGTCAACCAGGAACTTGCGCCGATCCTTGCCCATGATGCAACCCACAGGCCGCCTCTGATGCCTACCCTTCTTGCATTCCTCACAACGGACTCAAAGACGGACACGGCGACCCAACTCGGAATCTCACGCCAAGCAGTGCATAGTCGGATTACGCTGATCGAAGACTTGCTCGACATCGGACCGGAATCTCCGTTGGCCCGCCGAGCAGCAGTGACTCTTGCCGCGTTGGTCTGGCAATGGCGGTCGACCGGCTCTTTGTGAGAGCACCTCACCCCGCAACCCCGGCGAATCCCACATCGAGTGCGACGTGGCCAGATCCCTGCGTGACTTATAAATCGAGATCGGTGAGAACGAGCACCTTGTCAAAGGTGTAGTCCTGCATCGCAAATCGCAATCCTTCACGACCGGCACCGGAGGCCTTGATACCTCCGTAGGGCATCTGGTCAGCGCGGAATGTCGGCGCATCACCGATCACCACTCCCCCGACTTCGAGCTCGCGATGCGCGTGGAAGATTCGCTGGATGTCATGGGTGAATACACCGGTTTGCAGACCGAAACGAGAATCGTTCACGATCGAGATGCCTTCATCGAGATCCTTGATGGTTTGCACAGACATCACCGGACCGAAGACCTCTTCACAGCTGATGCGAACCTCAGCAGGAACGTTCTCCAGCAGCGTCGCGTCGATGAAGGTTCCGTTGCGGCTTCCGCCAGCCACCAGGGATGCGCCGGCACCCACGGCTTCGTCGATCCATTCCATGACTCGGTCGGCGGCCGAATCACTGATCACCGGGCCGACAACGGTGGCCGGATCCCAAACATCACCGCTGGCGAGGTCGGTGATCGCTTGAGTGAGCACGGGAAGAAATGCATCAGCGATACCTTCTTGCACGAACACTCGCTGAACTGAAACACAGGTCTGACCAGCTTGAGAGTTGCCATACATCGCGATGCGCTGAGCTGCCCAGGCCATATCCGCATCACTGGAGTAGTCATCCAGAACAAGAGCAGCCGCATTACCCCCGAGTTCAAGGATCACGTGCTTATCGGCAGCTTCGCGCTTGATTGCAAAACCGACCGGCTCGCTGCCGGTGAATGAGATGACCGGAAGTCGAGAATCGACGACAAGCTGCGGTGCGACGTCGTTACCAACCGGGAGTACCGAGAACATGCCCGCGGGCAGATCGGTCTCGGCGAGAAGTTCACCCAAGATAAGTGAGCCCAAGGGTGTGGCCGGCGCAGGCTTCACCACGATCGGGGCACCAACAGCGATCGCTGGAGCCACTTTGTGGGCGACGAGATTCACCGGAAAGTTGAACGGGGAAATTCCCAACACCGGTCCATATGGGAATCGCCGAATGATGGCGGCCCGACGCTCGGTGGCCTTCTCGGTATCCAGGCGCTGGAATTCACCGTTGAACCGGCGCGCTTCTTCAGCCGCCCACCGGAAAGTCGAGACGGCCCGACCGGCCTCGGCTCGAGCCCAGGTGATCGGTTTGCCGTTCTCGGCCGTGATGAGTTGGGCTACCTCTTCCAGCCGCTCGGCAAGTCGATGGGAAACATGCATGAGGGCGTCGGCGCGGGTGGCTGCCGAGGTGGCCCGAGCGGCGGCCCGGGAGTCCCACGCGGCCTGCAGGGCGGTCTCGACCGCAGCGGCATCGGGCACATGGACGCGACCTACAACCGAGCCATCCCCCGGATGCGTGACATCCACAAGGGTGTCACCAGTCCACGGCTTGCCCGCGATGAAGCAGGGCCAGTCGTGAGCGGTGGGGAGTCCGAGCGTCGTCGTCATGGTCCCACGCTAGCGAAGACCGTTAGGGCCCGTACAAAGCGCCGCCGAGACGTTGCCGACCCCCTACGATATGGGCAACTCAAGGAGGAAAAAACATGACCGCAGTGGCTGTCGACAACGGCGTAGCCCAAGAGCGCCGACTCGTGACCGAGGTCCCCGGACCGAAGTCCCAGGCCCTCATGCAGCGCAAGACCGATTCGGTCTCCGCCGGTGTCGGAGTGGTGTTGCCGGCCTTCATTGAGCGAGCTGGTGGCGGTGTCCTTGTCGATGTTGACGGAAACCACCTCATTGACATGGGATCGGGAATCGCCGTCACCACAGTCGGCAACGCGAATCCCTACGTCTCCGACGCTGTCGCGGCGCAAGCACACGAGTTCACCCACACGTGCTTCATGGTCACGCCATACATGGGATACGTCGAGGTCAGTGAGGCACTGAACCGCCTCACCCCCGGTGATCACGCCAAGCGCAGCGCCTTGTTCAACTCAGGCGCAGAAGCCGTCGAGAACGCGGTCAAGGTCGCCCGTCACTACACCAAACGGACTGCGATCGTGGTCCTCGAGCACGGTTACCACGGTCGCACCAACCTCACGATGGCGTTGACCGCCAAAAACATGCCCTACAAGGAGGGCTTCGGCCCGTTCGCCCCGGAGATCTACCGCATCCCCACGAGCTATCCGTTCCGCGATGGTCCCCACGGCGGCAAGGAAGTGGCACTGTGGGCCACGACCAAGATCGAGAAGGAAGTTGGCGCCCATAACGTGGCCGCGATCATCGTTGAGCCCGTGCAAGGCGAGGGCGGATTCATCGTCCCGGCGCCGGGCTACATCTCCTCTCTGGCCGAATTCGCCAAGGAGAACGGCATCGTATTCATCGCTGATGAGATCCAATCCGGCTTCTGCCGCACCGGCGATTGGTTCGCCATCGAGCACGAGGGTGTGGTTCCTGATCTCATCACTACTGCCAAAGGAATTGCCGGCGGGATGCCACTGGCCGCCGTCACCGGACGCGCGGAGATGATGGATGCAGTTCACGCCGGTGGTCTAGGTGGCACCTACGGCGGCAACCCCGTTGCCTGTGCCGGCGCCCTCGGCTCCATCCGCTGGATGGAGGAGAACAATGCATGCGGCTTGGCTCGGGAGATCGAAGCCGTGATGGTGCCGCGGCTCAAGGCAATCCAGGAGAACTTCCCGCAGATCGGTGATGTTCGCGGCCGCGGAGCGATGCTCGCCATCGAACTCGTCGAGCCTGGCACTACGAATCCGAACGCTGCTCTGGCTTCGACCTTGAATCAGTACTGCCACCGCAACGGCGTTGTCACACTGACCACAGGCACCTACGGGAATGTCTTCAGGTTCCTGCCCTCGCTGGCAAGTCCCCTGCCGCTGATCGAGGAAGCATTGACAATTCTCGAGGCGGGTTTCGAAGCCTCGGTCTAGTCGAGTCCTCCGACTTCTTGACCGTAACCGGTTGTCAGTAGTTCGACGAAGGGCGCAGCGTCAAAGGCCTCCGGGCCGAGGACTCCGCTGCCCTGCCACGCGCCTGTTGCCTGGAGTTCAAGTGCCACCACAGGGTTCATTGCGGTTTGCCATGTGACGGCCTGGGTGCCGTATTCGCGCATCGACCACTCGTTGTCTGTGACGTGATAGAGGTAGACAGATTTGGGTTGCCCGTCCTTGATTCCAGAGACGTGCGTCCCCGCACAAGTCTTACCTGTCATTTTGTCGCCGAGGGTCAGGGGATCGGGAAGCGCCGCGGCAACAAGGTCCCTCGGGGATACGGGGTGGCCTTTCACCATCACCGGTTCGGTGCTGTCCAGACCGAGCTTGTGAAGAGTGGTGAGAACGTCGATGAACTCCTGGCCGAGCCCGTACTTGAAGGTGACCTTGGTGCAGTCGATCCACCGGGGAATCAACAGCACTTCTTCGTGTTCTACGTTCACGCATTCCTGCGGGCCGATGCCTTCGGGGAA
>Ga0129342_1001493_pt1 | contig 10467 bp, 8 predicted proteins | sample CPBDNA_5_FD_94426 | JGI IMG/M metagenome (GOLD analysis project Ga0129342, IMG submission 94426) | Freshwater to marine salinity gradient microbial communities from Chesapeake Bay, USA - CPBay_Sum_15_0.2_DNA | ecosystem: Environmental > Aquatic > Marine > Coastal | place: USA: Chesapeake Bay...
TTCTTCGCTTGATCCAAAAATATTATTGAAATTCATTCTAAATGTCTAAATTATTGACATTAATTGCATTGGTGTTAATAAAATCTTTTCTTTTTGAAACATCATTGCCCATTAATATATCAAATATCTCCACATCTTCTGCTGAAGGAGCTGTCTCTTCATTTCCAATCATTGCCAATTTATCACTCGAAGATGAATAATTAACTTTCAAAAGAGTGTTATTTTTTGGATCTAAAGTAGTATTCCATAATTCCTCCGGGTTCATTTCTCCCAGACCTTTAAATCTTTGCAATGTATATTTTGATTTTTCAATTTCATAAATTTCTTTAAAATTTACTGATTCTTTTTTTAAGGATTTGAGTTCATCAGAATTGGAAATAACAAAATCTTCTAGTGCTTTTTCATTCTTAATATAAATTGATTTTGATCCTTTGGTAATTTTATATAATGGTGGTTGAGCAATAAAAATTCTTCCTGATTTAATCAACTGATTAAATGGTTCGTTATTAAAAAAAGTTAAAAGAAGAGTTCTTATATGAGATCCGTCAACATCAGCATCTGTCATTATTACAATTTTACCATATCTTAAATTATCTATTTCGAAAGGATCAAAACCTGTTCCCAAAGCATTGATTAAAGTTATAATCTCATTAGATGATAACATCTTCGCAAAGACTTTTTTCTTTTCACCAGGATCATTTTTCTGCTCTACATAAGTATTTAAAATCTTACCTCTTAATGGCAATACAGCTTGAAACTCCCTATTTCTTGCTTGTTTGGCCGACCCTCCAGCTGAGTCCCCCTCGACTATAAACAACTCGGCCATTTCTTTATCATTTGTTTGACAATCTGCTAATTTTCCTGGCAAACTAGTTATGTCTAAAGCGCTTTTTCTTCTTACGCTTTCTCGAGCCTTTCTTGCGACCTCTCTTGCAACAGCAGCCTGAATAATTTTTCCAATTATTATTTTTGTTTCTTTTTGATTTTTATCAAACCAAACCGATAATTTTTCATTTGTTATTGTTTCAACGACTGGGCGAACTTCAGATGAAACTAATTTTTCCTTTGTTTGAGAAGAGAATTTAGGATCAGGAACCTTAGTAGATAAAACACAAACCAAACCTTCTCTTACATCATCTCCTGATATAGTTACCTTCTCTTTTTTGCCCAAACCATTATCTGAAACATATTTATTTACTAATCTCGTTATGGCATTTCTAAATCCCAATAAATGCGTACCGCCATCTTTTTGGGGGATATTATTTGTAAAACATATAATCTGTTCATTATAAGTTGCATTCCATAACAATGAACACTCTACTTCTATTCCATTTTTTGATCCCGAAAAATAAATTGGCTCATTTAATATGGTTTCATCTGAATCGTTTTTTATTTTAGCTTTATTTTTATTTATGTCTTCAACAAATTCTTTAATTCCACCATCAAATTTAAATTTGAAAATTTTAGATTTTACTTTTCTTTTGTCTTCTAAATTAATTTCCAACCCTTTATTAAGATATGCTAATTCTTTTAATCTTTTTTCTAGTATTGAAATTTCAAAATTGATTGAATTAAAGATTTCAGCTGAAGGAGCAAAGGTTATAGTTGTCCCGCGTTCATCTGAATTGCCAATTTGTGCAAGGGGTTTAACAACAAAACCATTTTTAAATTCAACAAAATACTTTTTTTTATCTCTTGAAATAGTTAATTGTAAAGTTTCTGATAGTGCGTTTACCACTGACACACCAACACCATGTAAACCACCTGATACTTTATAAGTGTTGTGATCAAATTTACCACCTGCATGTAACTGGGTCATAATCACTTCGGCTGCTGAAATGCCTTCGGACTTATGAATATCTACTGGTATTCCTCTTCCATTATCTGAGACAGTGATCGTATTATCACTATTAATACTCACATCTATTTTAGTACAATGGCCTGCTAATGCTTCGTCTATTGAGTTATCAACTACTTCAAAAACCATGTGATGAAGACCCGTTCCATCATCGGTATCTCCAATATACATACCTGGTCTTTTTCTTACAGCATCTAATCCCTTTAAGACTTTAATAGAATCTGCCCCATACGACTCTATTTTTTTTATATTTTCTAAATTTTTGCTCATTTTTTTGAATTAAAAAGAAGTTGTTTTATAACATTTTTCTTACTTAAATAGGAGCAAGCAATTAGACTAAATCTATAAAAAAAGCTTTATTTTCAATAGGTTGAAAGATTTTTTTATTGGTTCCAGTATACCAAGCTTGTGTTTCAAATTTAACGACTTCATCAAAAAAATTTTTGATATTTATTTCATCGATGTGTGAAGAGATTTCATCAAAGAGTAAAATAAAAGGCACGTTTTTTTTTTTATACATCCAGGCAAAAGCTAAAATTATACTTAAAAGAATAGATTTTTGTTCGCCTGTAGAGCACAAATCCGCATTCAGCTGCTTGCTACAATCATAAAAACTTACCTGATCAATACCTGGGCTAAAAGAATTTCTTTTTATCGAACGATCAATTGATCTATTGTTAAACATTGTTTCAACTATCTTATCTAAACAAGCTTGCTGATTCTCTAAAATATTTTCAAAACTATTATTAATATTTATTTTAAATTTTTTAAAATTATCCAGCAATTGCTCAGATATTTCATTTAGTAAATATATATTCTCTCTCCTTCTTTTTAAAATATCTAAAAAAAAAATTGACATTTTTTTTTCAATTATACTTATCCACTTATTATCATTATTATTTAGCAACAAAGCTAATCTTTCTTCAGCAAGTTTTTTATAATTAGAAATACTTTTTTTAAATTCAATATCAAAATTAGATATAATTTTATCTATAAAATTTTTTTTTGTTGTATTGCCATCATACATAATTCTATCCATATGAGGAGAAAGCCAAATAAAATTTACTAATTTTGAAATTTCTTGATTAGATACTTTTTTTTTATCTATAAAAAAATTTTTATTTATATTATTTAAATCATTTTTAATTTCAAAAGATATGCTTGTAGAATAATCTTTCTGCTTAAGCCAAGTTTCAACTAATAAATATTTTGTATTTATTTCCCCTTTGTTATGAAAAAAATTTTCTAACTTATTACTTCGCATCCCTTTAGAATTTGTAAAAAAAGACAAAGATTCCAATAAATTAGTTTTTCCAATTCCATTATTTCCACAAACCACTACGTTAGAGCTTAAAATTTCTGATTGAAAAGTGGAATGAGATTTAAAATTTATAATATTTATTTTTTCAACAAAGGCCATTACTCATTAGATAACACGCATTGGCATTACAACGTAAGTGGTATCTAAATCTTTTTGATCTTTAATAATTATCGGAGATGTTGCATCTTTTGGCTTCAAAACTATTTTGTCATCCTCAATGTTATTTGCTATATCCATTAAATAACCAGAATTAAATCCTATTTCTAGATTTTCACCAATATATGCAGAATTTATTTCTTCAATTCCTTCTCCTGAGGAGGAGTCGTTAACAAAAAAGCGTATCTTGTTATTTTCTATATTAATTTTTATTACGCCTTTTCTATCAATGGACAAAGATTTAATTCTGTCTACTGCACTTATAAAATCTTTAAGATTAGCACTAACATCTTTTCTACTATCAGTTGGTATTACTCTTTCATAATCTGGAAATTTTCCATCTATAACTTTTGATATAAGGATTATATCTTTAATAACAAACTTAATTTTCGATCTTACTGATACAATTTTTATAACTGTATCGGATTCTTCACTTATAATATTAATTATTTCAAATATGGTTTTTTTAGGCAAAATTACCGGATGAAAATTTTTGTCTGTTTCTAAACTAATTTGCGTTTTACTTAATCTATGTCCGTCAGTTGCAACGGCAACTAATTTGGGATTTTCATCTTCTTTTTTATGTAAGTAAATTCCATTAAGATAATGCCTTGTTTCATCATTCGAAATAGAAAATTTTGTTTTAGTTAATAATTTTAATAAATGCTTTGCTTTTACCTCCACATAATCATTTTCAATTGAGTCTTCTAAAATTGGAAACTCACTTGCAGGTAGGCAGGTTAAGTTAAAATCTGATTTACCCGATATAAGCTTTAATCTTTTATCGTTTTGTAAATTTAAATGAATATTTGATCCAGATGGCAATTTTCTTACTAAATCATACAAAACTTGCGCTGTAGTAGTAGTCGAACCCTGCTTAATAATTTCTGCATCAATTTTTTCAGTAATTATTATATCTAGGTCAGTGGCTGAAACTTGTATTTTGTCTTCAAAGGCCTCGATTAATACATTCGCTAAAATAGGTAATGTATTTTTTTTTTCTACTACTCCTTGTATATGAGTAAGGCATTTGAGAAATATATCTCTATCAATTTTAATTTCCATCTAGTTACTTTTTAATATCTTATTGCTTATGTCTTGAACTTCGTATTCAAATTTTTTATCTCCTCCCATCAGCTCTTCTATCTTTTTAATTGCATGAATTACTGTAGTATGATCCCTTCCAGTGAATTTTCTGCCAATATCAGGTAATGATTTTGTTGTTAATTTTTTTGATAAATACATAGCAATTTGTCTTGGTCTTGCCACATGTCTAGACCTTCTTGACGATAAAAAATCAGACATGGACAAATTATAATAATTTACAACTATTTTCTGAATATCCTCAATTGTAACTACGGACTGCATATTACTTAACAGGTCTTTAAGTATTAATTTAGCATCTTGCAAAGTTGGTATTTTATTCTGAATTCTTGATGAGGCAATAATTCTATTTAAAACACCAAGCATGTCTCTAATGCTTGATTTAAATTCATTTGCAATAAAGCTCAGAATATCGTCATTAATTAAAACTTCTTTGCCGAAATACGCTTCCTCTGCTTTGCATCTATTTTTTAGGATTTGAAGTCTCAGAGCAATATCAGGAGGCTGTATATCCACTACTAATCCTCCAGATAGTCTAGACTTTATTCTGTCTTGAATTCTATCTAGGTCATTGGGTGATCTGTCACATGAAATAATAACTTGTGATTGATTTTCTATAAGACTGTTAAAGGTATAAAAAAATTCTTCCTGAGTAACCTCTTTACCGCTTATAAATTGAACATCATCTAATATCAAAACGTCAGCATTTCTGAATGCATCTTTAAATTTTTGAGTATCTTTATTTTTTATAGATTTAACAAATTGATACATAAATCTCTCAGCAGATAAATATATAATTTTTTTTTCTGTTTTTTTCAGTTCATTTCCAATTGCATTTAAGATATGAGTTTTTCCAAGTCCTACGGAACCATAAATAAAAAGTGGATTATAATGCCCTAAAGTTTCGGTTACTCTTTTTGCTGCAGAAAAAACTAATTGATTACTTTCTCCAACAACGAAATTAGAAAATGTTAATCTATGATCTAATCTATTTGCCGTATATCCTAAATCTTTAGAGTCTAAAACTTGAGAACCGGTTGCAAAGTCTACGATATTTGTTTGTGAATTTTTTTCATTATAAAAATTTTCATGTATCTCAAATTGTATTCTTGTTACAGAACTGTCTAATTTTTGAAAAAAATCTAAAATTTTATCTGCATAATGTGAAACAATCCAATCTCTTACAAAACGTGTTTTTACAATTAAAGTTAAAGAATTATGGTGAATTTCTTTTGCCTCAACATTTTGAATCCAGCTTTTATAAACATCAATTCCATAAACTTCTTTTAATTTAAGCTGAACCTCTGACCAATTTTTTTTTAAATCGCCATTATCTTTTAATGCTGTAATTATTGTCATATTTTTAAGAGAGCGTTGTTTTACAGAATTAAGATATTAAGGCAAGAATTTTTTTTAACAAATTAAAAAAAAAATTATCTCCTAAAAAGTGAAATAAAAAAAATTATCTCCTAAAAAGTGAAATAAAAAAAGTTTTAAAAAAAATAAAAATAAAAAAAACTTATAAAAATTTATTTAACTTTATATATATAAAAATTATAAAAAAAATATCAACTCAAGATTGTTAGGTAAAAAATTGATTACTATTTAAGAAAAATTTACGATTTATTTTAATTCCGTTATTTTTTTCGAAATTCTTGATATTTTTCTTGAAGCTGTCTGTCTTTTTATTGAGCCTTTTTTAGATGCCTTCATTAACTGGGATTGGAAAGTATCAAAATACTTTAAAGCTTTTTCCTTGTCTCCACTCTTAATGAAAGATTCTATTTGAGTGACCGCTCCTTTGTATTTACCGATACGAATTCTATTAATGGCAGTTTTTTTCTTGATAACTCTTGTTTTTTTTTTTGCTGATTTAGTATTTGCCATAATCGCGGTAGCTTATATATGCTGGTTTAAAAGTGGTCAACTACTATTCTTTTTGGCAACTTGAGCAAAAAAAGCTGGCTCTACCACCTATAACTATTTTCTTAATAATCCCTTTACAATTTTTTTTTATGCATCTCTCACCTTGTTTTGCGTAAACTTTAAAAGTATCTTGAAATGTACCGCTTTTCCCTTCGGAGTTGTGAAAATCTCTTATTGTAGAACCGCCGAGTTGTATGGATTTTTTTAAAACAAATTTTATATAATAAAATAAGGATTTTATTTCTAAATTATTCAAAGAATTAGATTTTCTTAAAGGATGAACTTTTGATAAATATAAAATCTCATTAACGTAAATATTACCCAAGCCACAAATAAAAGCCTGGTCCATTAAAATATTTTTAATTGATTTATCAAACCTATAAATATTTTTTTTTATGTAAGAAATGGTCAAATCTTTAGACAAAGGCTCTATGCCAAGATTTTTTAAATGTACAGATTTTTCTAATTCTTTATTTTTAAAATATTTAATAAAACCAAATCTTCTTACATCATTATAAATAACGATGTTTTTTTTAAAAAAAAAGTAAACATGGTTGTGTTTAGTAATTGGAGTTGAGTTAGAATAAAAACTAGTATCCAATCTTAGTTTTTGATTTTTTTTTTGGGAAATAAATATTCTACCGGACATTCCTAAATGTATAATAAAATAATTGCTATCAGATAAATGAAAAATTAAATATTTAGATCTTCTGGTTATTTTATTAATTTTTCTTCCCCTTAAATTATTGCAAAAATTTTTATCTATTTTATATCTCAAATTATAATTGTTAATCTCAACACCTAGGATATACTGATTTTTTACATATTTTTGCAGTGTTTTTTTTGTTATTTCTACTTCAGGTAATTCGGGCATAAAGATAGAGTATTAAAAATATTAATTTTATATTTGTATATATTAAAATGAAAACATCTAAATTAAAAAAAAAAATAGTTAGAAATGTTTTTGATAAGGTTCACGATAATTATGATCTAATGAATGATATAATGTCATTTGGGTCTCATAGATTATGGAAAAAAGAATTAGTTAAAATTATAAACCCATCACAAAATGATTTAATTATCGATATGGCTTCTGGAACAGGAGATATTTCTAAAATAATTTGTAATAAATATTCTGATCAAAAAATAATGCGTATAGATCCTAACTACCTAATGCTTAAAAAAGGTAGTGATTTTTTTAAAAAAAATAAAAAAATAATTGAAATTTGTTCAACGGCAGAAAATATTCCACTTTCAAATAATTTAGTTGATACATACGTAATAAGTTTTGGAATAAGAAATACTTATGATACGCAAAAAGCTTTAAATGAAGCTTACCGTGTAACAAAAAAAGGCGGAAAATTTGTGTGTTTGGAGTTTTATAAAATTAAAAAACCAATATTAAAAGAATTATACAAAGTCTATTCAAACCTTATTCCTAGTATAGGAGAAATTGTGGTAGGGGATAGAAAGCCTTATGAATATCTAACATCTAGTATACAAAAATTTTTTACTCAAGATGAGTTTAAAAACATGCTAGAAAAATCAAAATTTAATAATGTAAACTATATAAATTTGATGGGAGGCATTGTTTCTATTCATACTGCCTGGAAATTTTAAATGATTAAAAAATTATACACTCTTTTTAAAATAGGAAGATCATTAGCTAAATCTGATGCTCTTGATTATATTGAAGAAATTTATAGTCCTCCTTTATCTATAAAAATTTTTTTTAAAGTTCTGGGGCTAAAAATTAATTCTAAAATTTCTGACAATGCATTGCCCTCTAATGAAAAATTTATAAGCGCAATTAAAGAATTGGGTCCTACTTTTATTAAACTAGGACAATTTTTAGGAACCAGACCAGACATAGTTGGGGAAATATTAGCTTCAGACTTTCAAAAACTCCAGGATAGAATGCCAGCATTTAGCTTAACGCAAGCAAAAGAAAGCTTAAGAAATGAACTAGGGGAAGAAAATTTTAAAAAAATATCCAATATATCACAACCAATTGCCGCAGCATCAATAGCTCAAGTTCATTTCGCAAATATTGAAAACAATGAAAAAGAAGTCGCAATTAAAATTCTTCGTCCCAACATTGAAAAAATATTTAATGAAGAACTAGATGCATTAATGTTACTTGCATATTTTACTGAAATGTTTTTACCCAAAACTAGAAGGCTTAAATTAGTTGAGGTCGTCCATTTATTAAAAGAAATAACTAGTATTGAAATGGACCTAAGGTTTGAAGCTGCAGCAGCAAGTGAGCTAAAAAACAATACTGAAAACGACCCGTTTTTTAAAGTACCTTCTATTTACTGGGACTTTACCAGTAAAAAAGTTTTAACAATGGAAAAAGTTGAGGGAATACCAATAAGGGATATTGAAAAAATTAACGATGCAAAGATTAATAAAAAGGAACTAGCAAAATCAGTAATTCAAAATTTCTTAAGACAGGCGGTTGGTGACGGTTTTTTTCATGGTGATATGCACCAAGGTAATTTATTTGTCGATCTTGATGGAAACATAATACCTGTTGATTTTGGTATCATGGGTAGACTGGACAAGGAAAATAGAAAATATTTAGCAGATATTCTTTATGGATTCATTCAAAGAGACTATGAGAAAGTTGCCGATGTTCATTTTAAAGCTGGCTTAGTCCCAAGTAATGAGTCAAAAGATTCTTTTTCTCAAGCTCTTCGATCTATTGGTGAGCCAATATTTGGTCAATCAATTAAGAATATTTCTGCTGGAAGACTGTTAGCTCAACTCTTTGAAATTACTGAAAAATTTAATATGACAACACAACCCCAGCTATTACTGCTACAGAAAAATATGGTTGTTGTTGAAGGGGTAGCAAGATCCCTTGATGAAGATGCAAATATATGGAACATTTCCAAGCCTATTCTGGAAGGATGGCTAACTAGAGAAATGAGCCCAAAAGCTAAAATTGAACAAGCCATCAGTACTACTGGGGAGGTAATAGAAAGACTTCCTGAAATTCCTCATCTAATGGATAAAGCCACAAAAGCTTTAGAACTTTTCGTTACAAAATCAGCCTCTATTAATTCTAATCCTGTTATTGCAAAAAACTTAGAAATGGAAAAAAATAAACTCAAGGATGAAAAAAATTCATTTATTATTAAATTTTTAGTTGTTGCTGTAATTGCCTTGTTAGTATTCAAATAATTTTTATGGAAAGTTTACATAATAAAAAAATCCTACTTATAGTTTCTGGGGGTATAGCTGCCTATAAAATATTAGATCTAATTAGAAATTTAAAAAAAAAAAATTGTGAAATAAAAACAATCCTCACAGAATCTGCAAAAGAATTTGTTACAAGCTTGTCAGTAGCTTCTTTATCCCAAAATAAAGTTTATGATAATAAATTTGATATTAGCAATGAGCTAGAGATGGACCATATAGCTCTTTCTCGATGGTGTGATATTATTTTAATTGCACCAGCTACTGCAAATTTATTATCAAGATTAGCGAGTGGGTCCGCTGACGATTTTATTTCAACTGTAGTCTCTGCAGCCAATAAAGACATTTTTCTAGTTCCAGCTATGAATGTAGAGATGTGGAACAATCCAGCAACACAAGATAATATAAAAAAATTATTAAATTTTAATTATAAATTTATTGGACCTATTTCTGGTGAACTTGCTTGTGGTGAAATAGGTGAAGGTAAAATGTCTTCGATAAATGAAATAGAAAAAACACTTGAGTATTATTTTATTAAAAAAAATAAAAAGTTTAATAAACAAAAAGCGCTAGTAACAGCTGGTCCAACAAGAGAATACCTTGATCCTGTTCGTTATTTATCTAATGAGTCATCTGGAAAACAGGGGTTTGAAATAGCAAAAAAGCTACTTGAAGTTGGTTTTGACACTACGCTTGTCACTGGACCTACTAATATAAATTATCCCAAAGAATTAAATGTAATTAAAGTAATAAGCGCGCAGCAAATGCTAGATGCTTGTCAAAATTTATTACCTGTTGATATAGCCGTATGTGCAGCTGCTATTGTAGATTTTAACCCTGAATATAAAAATGAGAAAATAAAAAAAGACGAACTATCTGAGTACAATTTAAAATTAAA
>Ga0129342_1001494_pt1 | contig 10462 bp, 20 predicted proteins | sample CPBDNA_5_FD_94426 | JGI IMG/M metagenome (GOLD analysis project Ga0129342, IMG submission 94426) | Freshwater to marine salinity gradient microbial communities from Chesapeake Bay, USA - CPBay_Sum_15_0.2_DNA | ecosystem: Environmental > Aquatic > Marine > Coastal | place: USA: Chesapeake Bay...
AACGTGATACAGATAATCAGATTATGAGGGGAGAATGGATGCCCCCAGCAGTTGTAGGACAAAAACATCTTAAAGGCAAACGAGAAAAACGAAAGGCCTGGATGGCGAAGGAGCGAATTCGAAGGTTGCGTATTCGTGGCTGATCATAAGGAAACAGTTGTAGTAGTAAGTGGAGGCTTTGATCCACTGCATTCAGGACACTTAAAATTATTTAGAGAAGCCAAAAAACTTGGCGATAAATTAATTGTAATACTTAATAACGATCAATGGCTTACTGAAAAGAAAGGTAGACCATTTATGCCGTTTGAAGAACGTGCTGATATTATACAGCATATAGATATAGTTGATAATGTATTTGCTGGTGGAGATTCTGATGGCTCTGTTTGCGAAACTTTAAAACATATAAAAAATGCGTATCCAACATATAAACTAGTCTTTGCTAATGGAGGTGATAGAGGTAAAGATAACATACCTGAAATGAAGGTTGATGGATACGAGTTTGCATTTGGTGTCGGAGGAGATAATAAATCAAACAGTAGCAGTTGGATATTAAAGGAATGGAAGTATCCAACAGAACGCAGAGTATGGGGAGAGTTTAGTAATCTCTTCCAAGACTCAGCAGTTAAAGTAAAGGAACTTATAATAGAGCCTGGTAAGGGCATAAGTTATCAAAGACATTTTAAGAGAGATGAAATTTGGTTTGTAAGTCACGGAGAATGTCAAGTCAAACATGGTAGATTAGAACATAATCCAGAAGTACATGAGTTCTATACTATCCATACTGACCAAGTTTTTATTGTTAGAAAAGGAGAATGGCATCAAATAGTAAATAAGAGCGAAGAACCCTGCCATATAATAGAAATACAGTATGGTGAAGCAACAACTGAAGATGATATAGAACGTCTTGAGTACTATGATGGAGATACATAATGAGAGACTTAGATACTAAAAAAGTTTGTGAAATACTAAATGAAATAGTAGAGTTAGAAATGGCCGGAGTTGTACGTTACGCTCACAGTTCATTAATGGTAACAGGCCCTAACAGGATTCCTATTGTTGCATTTTTACAAGAACAAGCAAACGAAAGTTTAGCACACGCCTTACAGGCAGGTGAATATATTACAGGTTTCGATGGTCATCCAAGTCAAAAGATTTCTCCTATAGTAGAAAATCACGATCATAGTGTAAATCAAATATTATCAGAAAGTCTAGAGCATGAAATGGCGGCAGTTAGTAAATACAAAGAACTTTTAGAAATAGTTTCTGATGCAAGTATTATGTTGGAAGAATATGCCAGAGGACAGATTGGTATGGAAGAACAACATGCCTTAGAAATAAGAAAAATGCTCAAAGACTATGGAACTGAAAAATAAAGTAGTATTTCTATTAACATACATAGAACAAAATGAATGGATAAGTTTTAATCCGCCTGAAATATTCAAAGAAAAGTATAAAGATTATTCTTTTATAGTTCTCGATAACGGAAACCAATCTAAAATTAAACAATGGTGTGAGGACACAGGTTCTTACTACTATGCATCTGAATATAATATTGGGAGTTCAGGAGGATATAATTGGATATTCCGTGTTGCTAGTTTATTAAAACTTAAAAGAGCGATTCTATTACAAGCAGATGTAGAAATATTAAATATAGATGTTTTAGATAGTCTATTAGAAGATAACCTAGACTCAAATTATATACCTTTTTGGCCTCAGCAACCTAGAAGAGAATGGGATACTATAGATGTAGGACAAGTATATAATTTAGGGCAGATATTTAGTTTTTGTCCGGATTATCTTTTAGAACACAGATTACTTAATGATGAAAACTATGTAGTTACACATTTTGATGATGCTGATTTGGCCCGCAGAATGAGAGATAGTGGTATGAAACTTTATAACAGATTGCTAGATTATCCTAATATTGATTGTGTTCAAATAGGCGATGAACCAGAGCATGTTGCAGAAGGTTTATATAAAATACATCACATATCAAGTTGGAATTCAGGTAATCATCAAACATGGGAAGAATACAACCAAGCATATCATAATTTAAAATGGTTTCGAGATCCGGATTATGCATGGGCAAGACCCTTCTCAGACGATGGCGATGTAAATAAGATGTTGCCTTTTAGTCATAGATGGACAAAGTTAGGGTATCCTCCTTATCCTGTAGAATATGAAGTAAATAGATTTTATGAACAATGGACCAATCAGTAATACTATTTCATAACTATAAGGCTCAAAAGAAACCTAATAGAGAGTTCTGGAATGGTTTTGTAGATGTATTTGATAGCATGATACCTCAAATGGACAGGGAGACTAAATTCCAAAAACATTATGAGGGAGAAGATGATGCGTATAACGGTATTTTTTCATCAGGTAATTCTTTTTATATTTGGAAACATTTAGATTATAATTATATAAACATAAGTTCAGACAAAGAACCTTATAGAACTTTAGATTATTTAAGGGAATACAATGATGCAAACCAAATTATAGTTTGGGACTGGATAACTTTTATTACATTAGACTGGGAAATTTTAGATTATTGTTTCAAAGAATTTAAAGGTAAGATATTTTGCGATGATACCTTTGAAAGTTTTCCTGTAAGAAATAATGTAATGGAAATATATTTAAATAAGTTAGGATATGATGTAAACAAGATAGGATTCTTTACAAATTGTCCTAGATTAGATGGTGAAGTTGTAACTGGTATACATTATAGAAACGATTGGTTACATCTTAGTATGATATTATCAGCAAATGATCCCGAACTTAAACACGATCCTTGTACTATTCCTTATTTAGATATAGAACAACTCAAAGATTATGATAGAAAAAATACTTTATTTTTATATTTAAATGGACACACTACTTTTCAGAGATGTAGGATGCTAGGTGCTCTTTTCATTTATGACGTGTTAGGCAATGAAGATAAAATGATATATTCTGTTTGTGACGTAGGTAGTTATCATACAAAATTCTTTTTTGAACAATTTAAATGGTACGGTATTAATAATGAAGAATTTGCACAAAGACAATGGAATAAAATTGCACCTAAACGGTTACCTAATGATATAGAATTTGGCAGAGAACGAGATATGTTTGCACAAACAGATTGGTGGGCTGATACATTTTTTAATTTAAATGTAGATACAAATCAAAATTATATGGCTGATTGGGCAACCAATGACGAAAATGCTCTTGTAAATATATCTGAAAAATGGTTAAAACAAATATTGTATTATACACCTGGTATAAACATAAACGACTACACGCATTTAGAATACCATCATAAAAATTTAGGCTTTAAAGACTACAGTGATTTTATAGACCAGACTTATGATATACAAAAAGATAGGAATGTCACAGCAGATATGGTTGCAAAGTTGATAAGCGAAATGCAGAAACCAACAAGAAGCGAGTGGAAGGCAATGATGCTTATTGCAGACTATAACTTCAAACATTTACACGATGTACATATACCTAGACTTAAACAATCTTTTATAGACTGTGTTGAAAAACTTATGCAACAATAGTACAAAATGTACTATATATAGTATAAAAAGGTTGACAAAGACACAATATATGCTATTATTAAACAGTAAGAAATTAATCTTACACATTATAGGAATAACATATGAAATATTTTTTAATAGGTGCTGGAACTTTTGCATTAATCTTTGTAGTTATGTTTGGATTAGCAGAGCTCTTTACGATGATGTCTTTAAGTAAAGAAACAATACAACTAATTTTCTTTATACTTGCATTATCCTTTATTGCAAAACCTTTTGGTGAGCTCACTGTTTCAGTATTTAAATTAAACAAGTAGTTGACAAACTAATACAACCTGTTATAATAGATGTATGACTATGCATTTGGATAACAGGTTTTCCATGATCAATACTAAAAAGTATAAAGCAAAGATCACTAAGGGTAAACTAAAGGAACTAGAGCTCAGATGGCGTGAACACAATAGGTCTATGAAACGTAGACACCTACATCATTTAAGATACGATACATTACAGGAGTATATGGACTATTGCTTTGGTAAAGTAAGTATGCCAGACCCTCGCGACTACAGAACATTTAAGCCTTTGCGTCAGCAGACTAACTGGAGAGCAGAACAAGATAAGGAACACAGAGAAAAGTATCCTAGTCTTATGGAACAACAAATGAAAGCAGGTATATACAAAACAGATGGTGAAGGAATGCGTAAGAAGGAGCCTATGAAGTACACAGGAGACCTTATACAGGGTATTGCTACTATGCACAAAAGTAATGCAGTACCTGTTATGAAAGGCACAGATCAGGCTAAAGACATAGCAAGGATGAGAAGAGGATAGTGGAATACGAACATATAGTACTTCCACAAGGATTTGAGTTACCCACATGCAATCATCCGATAGAAAAATGGTGCAGTAATTGTGATTTTGATTACAAAACATATGAAAGGATACCACATTTTAGAAAGTATAAGGAACTTCATATGTGGACAGAAGAAGAATTTGAAAAGGAAATGAAAAATGCCAAATAAACAAGAGTTTCATCCAGATGAAATAGCAAATAGTAAACGAATACAAAAGAGTGCTACACCTAAACAAGATTTAAGTTGGTACGTCAAGTGGACTGCAAGTATTTTTATTCTTGCAAGTATGAGTATTAGAGGTATAGACGGGTTACAATTATATGATATTGTATTAAGTATAATAGGAGTTACAGGTTGGATGATAGTGGGTTTGTTATGGAAAGATAGAGCCCTTATACTTTTAAATGGCGTAGGTATTATTTTCTTTATTAGAACTCTTATAACAGAATACCTAATGGTGGCGTAATGGAAAAGTCATTTAAAGATGAAGTTAAAAAATTAGACAGCACTAGTAAAGCAGGACAACTTGCTCGTGAACTTAATGCTGAACGTCAGAGACTGAAAGAAGAACTAGCAGAAGCACAAGAACAAGTAGACATATTTGCACCCAGCACACCAACAGGTGGAATAGACAGTCACATCAAATGGCTAGGCACTATACTTGCAGTAAGCGGTGTGTTTCTGCAAAGTGCAGAGTTTTTGACTGCTGGTAAAATAGCCTACGCATTAAGCAGTATTGCTTGGGTATATGTTGGGCATTTATGGAACGACAAAGCAATTATGATAGGTAGTGCCATTACAGGAACATCTGTATTAATGAATTTAGCAGAACTAATTAAATGAGCGAAGATAAAGATATAGTAAAAAGTAAAGGCCAATGGCATGGCGGAAAAGGTTCAGTACAAAAGCCTACTGATCAAGACAAGTATGCAGAAAATTGGGAAAAAATATTTGGCAACAAAGAGGATAAAAAATGACACACTACACAGATAGAGCAAGACCTGACGGTTTTGTTTTTGACGAGATGAAAAGGGAACAAAGTAAAGTAATCAGAGCAACAATCACAATAGAAGTTCCTTACGAAAGTGAACTAATGAACTACGGTGATAAACTTAATAAAAAGTTAAAACAAATTATTGCTGATACTGATTTTATACCACACGAAACAAGTGCAGGTAATTTAAAACCCTGTACAAGACCAGTTATAAGGGAGAAGATATGATAACAATACCAGAACTAATAGGCTTTTCAGGAGTTGCATTGCTGATAGTTACATACGCATTATTACAATTAGAACGCATTGATCCAAAAGGTTTCTGGTATAGTTTTAATAATTTAATTGTGGCAATTTTGGTTACAGTTAGTTTAGTTTATACACCAAACTTACCAAGTTTAGTTATAGAATTCTTTTGGTTTATAATAAGTTTGTATGGTATCTATATGTATTTTAAAAGGAAGTCTATTGAAAGTTAGAATAATAGAAGCATCTATAAAAGATGACGGTGACTATGATTACATATATGACAATGCTGTACACAATACACTAAACGAATATTGGAAGTGGGCAGAGACATCTAAAGGTACAGTAAGTTTTAAAAAGGATTATGAGGATATTGGTTACACCTTGACATTATGTGTTGATGCAGTTTTTGAAGAACCAGAAGATTATGCTCTCTTTAAACTTACATATGGCGGAAAGCCTTTTACTAAATTACAAATAAACAATATGATGGAAGGACAATTTGTACATGGTTAAAGCAAGTAAGAAACAAGCATTTAAAGAATCTGTAAGTGACACAACTTTGGCATTAATAATCAACTTTCCTTTAAATATGTTGTTATTATATATTGCTAATAGAACATTTGTACCCAAGTTAGATAGCGAAGCAGATATAATTTTTTGGACATCTGTGTTTTTGACATTTTGGTTTACACTTATTGCAATAATAAGAAAGACTTATGTCAGAGTTTGGTTCGAAAATAAACGATTAAAAAGGTTGACAAACTCTTAAAAAATGCTATACTATATGTATATTAAATAAAAAGGTAGGAGTTTTTATGCAAATAGTAACAACAAAAACAAGATTCGATATTAACGAAACATGTGAATTATCACAGGATTCTTATTACACAAGAAATCCTGAAGATAAAAATATCACAATGCCAATTGGTCCAGATAGTCCTAAAGATATTTTTGTAAGAGCAATTGAACTTATAAAATATGAAGACAAGTCTGATGGTGATGTTTGGTATCATGCTAAAGTTGAACACGACAGCATTTGGGAAATATATACAGATACAGCAGTAGGTCCTTTTGTAGAATTAAAATTACAAGAAAATGGTATTGCTACTGAATACTGTGATTTTTCAGAACAAGGTATGCAAGATAATGGACTTGCAGATTTAGACGTAGGAGTTAAATAATGAGCCCACAAGTAGGAAATCCAGATTTTACAAAAGAAAATAATCCTTTTGATCCTAACTCAGAATTAAATACTGAATTAGGTATACACGAAACATTTTTAGAGTTAGCAGAAACTTCTAAACATTTAATTGGTATTAGTGATAAACAATTAAATGAACTTAGAAAAGAATACAGAGAGGAAAAAGACTCTTATGAGAATGGTTATCCTTATACTGTGGAGTTTGTAAAAAGATCTGATTTAAGTAGGAAACGTCCTGCACAAAGAGGAGCAGTTATAGAAGCTCAAACAAAAATGTTACATAACTGGAAACATGTTTTGAATACACCAGTATATGTAAATGTTGATAAAGAAGGCAACTATAATGTAATGGAAGGACAGCAACATACTACAGTTGATTCTATGCTAGGTGATCCTGATGATATGATTTATTGTATTGTATATAGAAACATGCCTGATCATTTTGAAGAAGAGTTCTTTTTAAACTTTAACTGTGATGCAAGAACTGGTATTACAGACTATGATCATAATCGTATGATGATTCTCATAGAAAGAAAAACACCTACAGGAAATAAAGTTTATGAGGATTTAGAAAGGAAACAACAATTATTTGAACAATTTAATTGTAGGTATTTAGAAGATAAGCCTTCTAATAAAGATGTGCCATGTGGTACCTCACATAGTAGTATTTGGAAAGTAAAGTATAATACATTAAAAGAAATGTTAAGGTTTATAAGTCATGATGACGATCTTAGAACAAACCCAATGATACAGGTTACTTGGGGATTCTGGGAACTAATGGCAGAATGTGGTTACTTGTATGATACTGATGTGCAAAATGGATGGAGAGATTTAGTATTGCATATGACAGGACAACAACATGTTAAAGCAGAACTTACACAAATTCTTAAAGAGAACGAACGTAATTGGTCTCCAACAAAAGCACCTAAACTTATGATGCAAATAATTAAAGAAAGAGGTGTTGAAATTGAGATGGACCGTGTGTGTAATGATAGTGGCAAGTTACAGTCTGAATTAGAGTTAGAAGTTAAAACAAGTGAGACTGCTCAAACTTATATTGAGATGGCACAGGATGAAGTATAAGTCTAAATATTTACTATACATACTTGATACAGGTAAGAACTATAAAGTTGGTATAGTTGAGCAAAGAAAAAACTTAGACAAAAGATTTAATTCATTGTTTAAAGGTTTAGGATTACCTAACGAAAAAGATCGTGAAAAGGTAAAGTTTGTTAAAGTATATGAAGCATGGACTGATCGTATGATTAAAACATGTGAGGATACTGTTTTAAATAAGGAACTGATTGAATATAGATTACCTCAAGCAGATCCAACAGGAGATCCAACAGAATATTTTAACAGTCATGTAACTTTGGAAATGATTATAGAAGCAATAGAACGTCAAAAATTGTGTAAATTAAACGTTTTATACGAGAATTATAGGCCAGAATACATAAAAAAGTAAAAAAATGGCTTGAAATTGGCCATTTTAACACTATATATTATAGTAGTTAGATAAATAATTTTGCAATTTAAAAATGCAAGGGCAATAGAATCGTAAGAAACTAAAGTCTACTGTAAATTTAAATTGTATGCAAACCGACGGAAAGGTAACGCAAGGTGAGTAGATCGTAAGTGAAACAAACCGACTGGTGACCAAACAAAGAAGGAATGCATTTAGGAAGTTTAGATCTTCAAAAGTGCTCGGGCCTTGCAATATAGGTCTTCAAAAGAGCACGGGTCTCTACATCCAAGATTAGAATGATGTAACTAATTAGGCAACTAACATAGAACATTATTTTTTGGGGCAACCAACAAAGGACTGGAGATGGCAACATCAAAGGAAACCAAGAAGTTTGCCAAGTGTCGTGAGGAGATACGGACACACACAAACGGAAACGACCTCACACGCGATTTTACTTTTCGCCTTATAGGGTTAAGTAAAATTAATTGGAAATAAAATAACTTGCTTAATTAAAAGGAGATATTATGAATACAAAAGCATTTAGAATCACATCAGATTCACTTTCCCCACTATATAGAGCCACAGTTGGATTTGACCGACTATTTGAGGAGTTTGACAGACTTCACAGTACATCAAGTTCACAAGGCTATCCACCGTATAACATTAGCAAAAGCAAAGACGACGATGAGGTCTATTTGATTACTCTTGCAGTAGCAGGATTTAAAAAATCTGAAATAGATATAGAACTCAAAGAAGGAAATCTTTTGATTAATGGTACCGTTAAAGATGACCCTAAGGCGCAAGACGACATAGAGTATCTACACAAAGGTATTGCAGAAAGAAATTTCTTCAGAAGTTTTAAACTTGCTGAATACGTGGAAGTTAAAAGTGCAAAACTTGAGGACGGTCTACTTAAAGTAGAACTATTTAGAAACGTTCCTGACGCACTTAAACCACAAAAAATCAAAGTATCTTAATCTTTGATATAAATATAGGGGAGAGGGGAAACAAACTCTCCCCTCCTATATTTTATGGCAAGCAAAAGTAATAAAAAGAAAACAATAGTATATATGATACCAGAAGGTGAATCTAGAGATCATCATACCTATCATTATACAGCAGTAAAAACTAAAACACTCATACAAGAGAACAGGAAACTTAAAATGAAAAAATATAATCCTGTTAAAAGAAAACATGAGATGTTTGTTGAAGCAAAATTACCTAAACATCAAAAGTAATTCTTGACATTTACTTAGTTTGACCGTATACTAAACATAAAGGTTATATATGGCACGATCACAATCAAAAACAATAGAAAAAACAGAATTAAAATTTCCTGATAGGTTTAAAGTAATCATCTGGAACGATGATCATACACCTATGGATTTTGTTGTTCAATTACTTGTAGAATTATTTGATAAACCTCTAAAAGATGCACAAAGTATAATGCTAGCCATTCATAATGAGAACAAAGGTGTTGCCGGAGAATACAATTTTGAGATAGCAGAACAGAAAGTACATGAAGGTTCTACTATTGCTAGACATAACGGATATCCATTGAAATTAACAATGGAGAAAATGGTATGACCGATGTCAGCAATCTGGCTGATAACAAATATACAGCAGGTTTTAATACAGTCACAGAAACAGAAGATTTTGAACCAGGCTTAACAGAAGATACTGTTAAACGTTTGAGTGCATTAAAAAACGAACCTGAATGGGTAACAGAATTTAGACTAAAAGCATTTGCACATTTACAAACAATAAAAGAACCAACATGGGCTCATGTAAGTTATGCACCAATAGATTATCAGGCATTAAGTTATTATTCTGCACCTAAGTTTAGAAACAAAGATGAGATACCACAAGAAATATTAGAAACATTTGATAAATTAGGTGTACCACTACATGAACGTGATGCACTATTAGGTATAGAAAACAAAGACCCAAACATAATACCCACAGTAGCAGTTGATGTGGTGTTTGATAGTGTGAGTATTGCTACAACCTTTCAGAAAGAATTAAAAAAACATGGCATTATATTTTGCAGTATAAGTGAAGCCATACAAGAACATCCAGAACTCGTAAAAGAGTATTTAGGTAGTGTTGTTCCTCCAAAGGACAACTACTTTGCTTGCCTAAATAGTGCCGTCTTTACGGACGGCACCTTTTGTTATATTC
>Ga0129342_1001499_pt1 | contig 10452 bp, 13 predicted proteins | sample CPBDNA_5_FD_94426 | JGI IMG/M metagenome (GOLD analysis project Ga0129342, IMG submission 94426) | Freshwater to marine salinity gradient microbial communities from Chesapeake Bay, USA - CPBay_Sum_15_0.2_DNA | ecosystem: Environmental > Aquatic > Marine > Coastal | place: USA: Chesapeake Bay...
ACACTTACGATAGATTCAACAATAGATTCCGCTATGTTCCAACTAACGCTGACGTAGCAGGTCTGATGTGCAGAACAGGAATCTTGGCATTCCCATGGTTCTCTCCTGCAGGTCAGCAAAGAGGAATCATCAACAATGCAATTAAACTTGCATACAATCCAAACAAGGCTCAAAGAGATCAACTTTATCCTTTGAGAATAAATCCAGTTGTTAACAAGCCTGGTGTTGGTGTTCTCTTATTTGGAGATAAAACTGCTCTCGGTTATGCAAGTGCTTTCGACAGAATTAACGTTCGTCGTCTGTTCCTCACAATTGAACAAGCACTTCAAGCTAGTGCAGAAGCACAACTCTTTGAACTCAATGATGAGTTAACAAGAGCGAACTTTGTAAATATCGTCGAACCATATCTTCGCGATATTCAAGCGAAGAGAGGCATGTATGACTTCAGAGTCATTTGCGACGGAACAAACAATACTCCTGATGTTATTGATAATAATGAATTCAGAGCAGACATCTTCATCAAACCAGCAAAATCGATTAACTATGTCACTCTGACTTTCGTTGCAACCAGAACTGGTGTTGCATTTGAAGAAGTCATCGGTCGAGCTTGATTTTATCATCTAATTAACACTAGGAGGACCTAAAAAAATGGCTTACACAATCGAAAGTTTCAAAAGTGCTATGAAAGGGGGCGGTGCCCGCCCCAATCTATTTGAAGTTCAACTTACTTCATTCCCAGGATCAGGAGCAGAATCTTTCAGTGCATCAAACTTCTCAATGCTCTGTAAAGCAGCTCAACTTCCTGCTTCAAACATCGCATCCATCGATGTTCCTTTTAGAGGAAGAACCTTCAAAGTTGCTGGAGACAGAACTTTTGATCCATGGACAATCACCATCATCAATGATGAGGATTTTGTAATTAGAAACGCTATGGAGCGTTGGATGCAAATCATCGGTCAATATGCTGATGGTTCTGGTAAGGTAAATCCTGCAGATTATCAAGTCAATGCAACTGTAAAGCAACTCTCTAGAAATTCTTCTGTAGAAGGAAAAGGATCTGCTACTGGTCAGGGACTTAGAGGAATTGCACAGTATAAGTTCTACGGAATTTTCCCAACTGCAATTTCCGCTATCGATCTGTCATTCGATTCTTCAGATACAATTGAAGAGTTTACAGTTGATTTTGCTGTACAATACTGGACACCAGAAAACGTAACCGCAACTGGTAACAATGGTAGTCAGGCAGCAAGAGATCAAGCAAATCTCGGATCCTGATAATCGCATATTTGAAATTGCCTAAATAGTCTAAGATAATTCAAGTTTAACTTATAATTATGTCTAGGCTATTTGGCTTTTCTATTGAAGATTCAGACGATAAAAAACCCGAACTCACACCGTCACCCGTTCCTCCTTCTAAGGAGGACGGGTCTGACTTTTATCTGAGTAGCGGGTTTTTTGGATCTTATGTTGATATAGAAGGAGTATATAGAACCGAATTTGACCTAATTAAAAGGTATAGAGAAATGGCATTGCATCCAGAAGTGGATGGTGCTATTGAAGATATCGTCAATGAAGCGATTGTCTCCGATACGAATGACAGTCCAGTACAAATTGAATTATCAAATTTAAATGCTAGTGACGGCATTAAGAAAAAAATTCGCCAAGAATTTAAATATATTTTAGAGTTATTGGACTTTGACAAGAAAGCTCACGAAATTTATAGAAATTGGTATATTGATGGTAGAATTTATTATCACAAAATAATTGATATAAAAAATCCATCCGAAGGAATTCAAGAACTTCGCTATATTGATGCATCTAAAATGCGTTATGTTCGTCAACAAAAAAAGAGAAAAGGTGACGAATTAAGATTAGCAAGTAATACTGACAATCCACTGGATTACAATTTTCCAGAAATAGAAGAATTTTTCATCTATAATCAAAAAGAAACTTATCCAACTGGAACTCCTAGACCTGGATATGGTGGCAGTTCAAATGGAATCAAAATGACAAAAGATTCTATTTCATATTGCACTTCTGGACTTGTAGATAGAAATAAAGGAACAACTCTTTCATATCTCCACAAAGCAATTAAAGCTCTCAATCAACTTCGTATGATTGAAGACTCTTTGGTAATTTATAGATTATCGAGAGCACCTGAGCGTCGTATTTTCTATATTGACGTTGGCAATCTTCCAAAAGTCAAGGCAGAACAATATCTTCGTGACGTTATGATGCGTTATCGAAACAAACTTGTTTATGATGCAAACACCGGAGAAATTAGAGATGACAAAAAGTTCATGTCCATGCTTGAGGATTTTTGGCTCCCTAGACGAGAAGGTGGAAGAGGAACTGAAATCTCAACGCTGCCAGGTGGCCAAAACCTTGGAGAAATCACTGATATTGAATATTTTAAAAAGAAACTCTTCCGTTCGCTTAACGTCCCATCATCAAGAATGGATGGGGAAGGTGGGTTTAACTTGGGGAGATCTTCTGAGATCCTGAGAGATGAAGTCAAGTTCAGCAAATTTGTTGGACGTTTGAGAAAAAGATTCTCAGGAATGTTCAGCGATATGCTCAGAACTCAATTAATTCTCAAGAATATCATTACCCCAGAAGATTGGGATTTGATGAGTGAGCATATTCAATATGATTTCCTCTATGACAATCATTTTGCGGAATTGAAAGAAGCAGAGTTAATGAATGAAAGACTTGCTTTAGTTCAAACTGCAGAACCATATATCGGAAAGTACTATTCTCAAGATTATGTAAGACGCAAAATTCTTCGTCAAACAGATGAAGAAATCATTGAGCAAGATCAGTTGATCAAAAAAGAAATTAAAGATGGAACAATTCCAGATCCAAGTGTGCCAGTAGATCCAGAAACAGGATTGCCAATGGATTCTACAGCAGGAATGGATTTAGGAAAACCTGTAATGGAACCAGAACTTAATGCGCCAGAAGTAGATGCATCTGCTATCGAAATGCCAAAAGGCGGCGAAATTTAAGGCAATAAATAAATTATAGTTGTTTATTACAATATTAACATGGAAGAACTTTTAGATATGATCCAATCCGATGAATCACCTTCCCAAATCAGTGATAAGATCAAGGATATGCTTTTTGCAAAATCAGCAGAAAGAATCGAAGTTGCACGTCCAGAAGTAGCAAATTCTATGTTTGATGCTGCCGAACCCTATGAGGAAGAAAGCGAAGAATAATAAATAACTATTAAAGTGTATTTAATTTTAGAATAATGGCTCATAGACCTGTAGGAACATCGACATCATTATCAACTAGTGGCACTTCAGGGATGACAACTTCTTTTGTCGTCTCCTCAAATGTTATTAGGATTGTCGCCGTAACGGCTGGTGCTCATGTAAAAATTGATAGCGCACCTACCGCTACTACTGCTGATTACTATGTTCCTGCAGGAACTTCCGCTACTCTTGCTTTAACAAAAGCATCAAATAGAGTTGTCGGAATGACTACAGGTGCTTCTACTACAATTACTTTCCCCGAAGGAACACAATGTCCATTTGGAGTTGGTGATTTTATTACAATCACTGGTGGCACAAATGCTTCATTAAACCTTCGCCATGTTGAAGTGACTAGTGTAGATACAACTGCTAACTACAATGGAAGCTTCCAAACCACCTGTACAGTTGCTTATGACTCTAGTTCTGCTGGAGATTTTGCAGGAGCAGATGTCACAGCAAGCCTCTCAGTGAGAGTAGCAGCTAGAACTGATTCTGGCACAGGAGTCTTACATGCACAACAAGTTCAAACTACAGGAGAAGCATGATGAAATTAATTAGAGAAGAAATTGAAAATGTAGAAATTATCGTCGAATCAAAAGGCGGTAAAAAATCTCTTTACATCGAAGGAGTTTTCCTCCAAGGAGACATTAAAAACCGTAATGGTCGTATGTATCCAATGGAGACTCTTCGTCGCGAAGTTTCTCGCTACAATGAAAATCATGTTGTTTCTGGTAGAGCACTTGGAGAACTCGGTCATCCTGATGGTCCAACCGTCAATTTAGATCGTGTTTCTCACAAGATTGTTTCTCTGAAAGAAAGCGGATCCAACTTTATCGGAAAAGCAAAAATTCTCGGAACACCAATGGGCAAAATTGCGGCTTCTCTTTTAGATGAGGGCGTAAAACTCGGTGTTTCTTCTAGAGGAATTGGTTCTTTAAGAGAAGACCGTAATGGTATCAAAGTTGTTGGCGAAGATTTTATGCTAGCAACTGCAGCAGATATCGTTGCTGATCCTTCTGCTCCTGATGCATTTGTATCTGGAATCATGGAAGGAAAAGAATGGGTATGGGAAGGCGGCATTCTTCGCGAAAAGTATGCTGAGCAAACTAAGCGTAGAATCAATACTTTAGTTGATCAAAGAAAACTTGATGAACATAAGTTAAACTTGTTTGATGACTTCCTCAGAAGTCTTTAAACATTAAATATATTAATTTATAAATAAATATAGATTTAATACACAGGTAAATCGGAGAGTTCAAATGTCTAGTGACAACAATTTACAAGAAATGGAAGCAGGCACGAAGCAATCCAAAACTGCTGTTAATGCTGGAGCAAAACCAGCAGACGCAATGGATACTTCGGTTGCTGGAAGCTATGAAGATCTCGGTGGTCCTACCCCCGATAACTACAGATCTGACGACGATTCAGCAAAATTAAAGACCCCAGGTGGTTCTTTAAAGCAAGTCAAGGACGTAGTAAATAAGGGCGCTGGTGCTGCTGAAGCAGCTAAAGGAGTCAAGGAAGAAGAAGATCTTTCTGACGAAGAAGTAGTTGCTGAAGAAGAAACTACTGAAGAAGAAGTAGTTGCTGAAGAAGAAGTCACTGAAGAAGAGACCGAAGAAGTCGTTGCTGAGTATGACATCGAAGAAGATGTAAATGCTCTTCTCCAAGGCGAAGAACTCTCCGAGGAATTCCAAGAAAAAGCACGTATCATCTTCGAAGCAGCAATCAATTCTAAGGTTGCTGTTATCGAGCAGCAACTCAAAGAAGAGTATGCTGCAGCTTTCGCTGAAGCTATCGAAGAAGAGAAGACTGCTCTTGCTGAAAGAGTAGATTCTTATCTTGAGTATGTTGCTGACGAGTGGATGGTAGAAAATCAACTCGCAGTAGAAGAAGGTCTTAAGACCGAAATGACCGATTCATTCCTCGTAGGAATGAAGGAACTTTTTGAAGAACATTATGTAACAATCCCTGAAGATAAATATGATGTGCTTGAAAGCATGGTAGAAAAACTTGATGAAATGGAAACAAAACTCAACGAGCAAATTGAGAAGAACGTTTCCCTTAACAAGCGTCTCGCAGAGTCGGTTGCTGATGGAATCTTAGATCAAGTCTCTGAAGGTCTTGCACAGACACAGAAAGAGAAGCTCGCTTCACTTGCCGAAAGTGTTGAGTTTGAAAGTGAGGCTCAATATCGTGAAAAACTGGAGACATTGAAAGAGTCATATTTTAACTCTAAGTCTTCAACTGCTAAAACCGAATCTATTTCTGAAGGAGTAGACGTAACACCTGAATCAGTTTCAGGCACTATGGCTGCATACCTCAGAACAATGGGTTCTATTAGCAAATAACCCTGAATAATATTAATTCAAACGTAAACATCCACCAAAGGTAACCGCAAATGTTCCAATCCGAGCATCTGCAGGAAAAGTGGGCACCTCTCCTCAATTATGAGGGTCTTGATCCTATCAAAGATTCGCACAGAAGAGCTGTAACCGCAGTCCTGCTTGAAAACCAAGAAAAATTCCTCCGTGAACAGTCTGCATTTGAGCAGTCTGGTTCATTCCTCTCCGAAGCACCAACTAACAGTGCAGGTTCCTCTCCCGCTGGTTTCAGTGGTAGCGCAGCTGCAGCTGGTCCTGTTGCAGGTTTCGACCCAGTTCTGATCTCACTGATCAGACGCTCCATGCCTAACCTGGTCGCTTATGACCTGGCTGGCGTTCAGCCTATGAGCGGACCTACTGGACTCATCTTCGCGATGCGTTCCCGCTACACCAATCAGTCTGGTGCCGAAGCATTCTTCAACGAGCCTGATTCCGCATTCTCCGGACGTGACAATGCATCTAACGTTGAGACAGGTCATAGCGACGGTCTCGCTGGTATGGGTACTACCGCTCAGAGCGGCAGCAACCCATCTGTTCTGAACCCTGTTGGTGCTGCTGCTTCCCTGAGCTACAATGTCGGTCAGGGCATGCTCACCTCTGAGGCAGAAAACCTCGATGGCACTGGCGATGATGCATTCAACCAGATGGCATTCTCGATCGAGAAAGTCACTGTTACCGCCAAGTCACGCGCACTGAAGGCTGAGTACAGCTTAGAACTGGCTCAAGACCTCAAGGCAATCCACGGTCTGAACGCTGAAGCGGAACTCGCAAACATTCTCTCCACAGAGATTCTTGCTGAGATCAACCGCGAAGTTATCAGAACTATCTATAAGGTTGCTGAAGTAGGTGCTGTTCAGAACGTTGCTACCGCTGGTACATTTGACCTCGACGTTGACTCCAACGGTCGTTGGTCTGTTGAGAAGTTCAAGGGTCTCCTGTTCCAAATCGAGCGCGATGCTAACGCAATTGCACAAAGAACTCGTAGAGGAAAGGGCAACATCATCATGTGCTCTGCTGACGTTGCTTCAGCACTGACCATGGCTGGTGTTCTCGATTACACCCCCGCACTCAACGCTAACCTGAACGTTGATGACACCGGTAACACCTTCGCTGGTGTTCTCCAAGGTAAGTATCGCGTCTATATCGATCCTTATTCGGCAAACCTGACCTCCGCTAACGGAACACCTGGTAACCAGTACTACGTTGTCGGTTACAAGGGTACTTCCCCTTATGACGCAGGTCTGTTCTATTGCCCATACGTTCCTCTCCAAATGGTCCGTGCCGTTGGTGAGAACTCCTTCCAGCCTAAGATTGGCTTCAAGACCCGTTACGGTCTGGTCGCTAACCCATTCGCAGAAGGAACCAACCAGGGTCTCGGTGCTCTGCACGTTAACCAAAACCGTTACTACAGAAGAGTTGCGGTTAAGAACCTCATGTGATATAATTCATATCCGTGTGAAGGAAGTGCGAGGAGGTCTTCGGACCTCCTCTTTTTTTATCTAAATACATAAAAAGCTAAAGAAAATGGCGAGTACACAGCTAGATAATAGAAATTTTTTATCCCCCACAGGGTTTAAATTTACTATAAAAAAGGCACCTGGAGCAACTTTCTTTTGCAATCAAGCAAACATACCAGATTTAAATCTTGGAATTGCCATACAATCAACATATTTGAAAGATATTGATGTTCCTGGAGATAAAATTAGATTTGGAGATTTGAACATTTCATTTTTGATCGATGAAGATATGACCAACTACATTGAACTTCAACGTTGGATTCGTGGATTGGGATATCCAGAAAAACTTGATCAATTTGAAGAATGGAAACAAAAAGATATTATGTATCAACATTTTTCCAAACAAGGAGATGAACCTTATTCAGATGGAACTCTCCAAGTTTTAAACAGCAACAACATATCCAATATTGAAATAAGATTTAGAAGACTTTTTCCATATAATCTATCTACTCTTAGTTTCAATGCTTCAGAAACTGACGTAAACTACTTTACTGCTCAGGCATCTTTCAAGTATACTATATACGACATATATGATATTGAGGGGAACAATTTACTATGAGTGTTGATCTTGATAAGATTCAAGAAATGTGGGAAAGAGATTCCAAAATTGATATGGATAACTTGCATACAGAATCTACAAATATTCCAGTTTTACATGCAAAATATTTTCAACTTTACAATACTATTTTTCTCCTAAGAAAAAAAGCAGAACAACAAAGAAAAAACATTCGTCACGAACGCTATGAATACTTTAGTGGAAAAGCAGACCCCGACGTATACATTGAAAAACCTTTTCCTAAAAAAATTAGGGATAAAGAAACTATGCAAAAATATCTGGACGCTGATGATAAACTCTCAGGAGTTTCGTTAAAGATTGATTATTATGATACTATGCTTGTATACATCGAAAGCATTTTGAAGCAGATAACGAACCGTACATATCAAATCAAAAATGCAATAGAGTTTATGAGATTCAATTCTGGGTTGGGATAATGAACAACGAAGATTGGGTTTATGAAAATGAAGACTTTGATCCAAATGATACTTATATAGAATTGCAGTTTGGTTTTGAAGATTTGCATTTACTTTATAAATCTGTCTCAGTTCATTTGGACAAATGGTCTGGTGGTGATTCTGAGGAACAGGAAAGAATTAAATATCTCAAATATTTTTTATACAGAATAGTACTTGAATATAAGTTTCACGCAGAGTAATAAATACTTATAGATGAAAGAATGCGTGTGATTGATACTGAGTCTCATCTTGTTATTAGTAAATCAAACGAAGTATTTTTAAAGGTAAAGACGGAACCGCATATTGAGTATGAACTCAGAGACCACTTTACCTTTGAAGTTCCAAATGCAAAGTTTATGCCTCAATATAGAGGCAAAAATTGGAATGGAGAAATACACTTATTTGACATGAGATCTAAGCAAATCTATGTGGGTTTGTTGGATAAAATTGTGCAATTTTGCAAAAATCAAGGATATACTTATAAGTTTGAAGATAATAAATGGTACGGAACTCCATATGAGGAAAATCAAAATATCTCATATGAAGGCGTAAAGGATTATATGAGTTCTATTTGTTCTCATTCTCCAAGGAAATACCAAATTGAGGGAGTATACGGTGCTCTAAAACATAATAGAAAGTAATTGATAAGCCCCACTGCTTCCGGCAAATCTTTGATGATTTATTCTCTTGTAAGATATTACGTTGACAAAGGAGAAAAAATTCTTTTAGTTGTTCCCACGACATCTCTTGTAGAACAGATGTACAAAGATTTTCTTGATTATGGTTGGGACGCTGAGACATATTGCCACCGAATTTATTCTGGAAGAGAAAAAAATAGTGATGCTCCAGTTACAATTACTACATGGCAATCTGTATATAAACTAGAACGTTCTTTTTTCGAAAAGTATGGTTGTATTATAGGCGATGAAGCACATTTATTCAAGTCTAAATCTTTAATCCAGATTATGACTAAACTTCATCATGCCAAATATCGTTTTGGTTTTACTGGCACGCTAGATGGCACGCAGACACATAAGTGGGTTTTAGAAGGACTGTTTGGTCCATCATATAAAGTGACAAGAACGGAAGAATTAATGAAACAAGGTCACTTGTCTCAACTAGATATTCAATGTCTTATTCTTAAACATCCTTCAAAAAAATTTGATACCTATGAAGATGAGATACAATATTTAATTTCACATGAGCAAAGAAATAAATTTATCTGCAATTTAACTTTAGATCTTAAAGGGAATACACTTGTTCTTTTCCAAAGAGTCGAAAGTCATGGAGCAGTACTCTACGAACAGATAAATAATAACAAAGGTGATAACCGTAAGGTATTTTTTGTACATGGTGGTGTAGATGCTGAGGAGAGGGAATTAGTACGAGAGATTACAGAAAGAGAAAATAACGCAATTATCGTTGCTTCTTATGGAACTTTTTCTACAGGTATTAATATTAAAAACCTCCATAACGTTATCTTTGCATCACCCAGTAAATCGAGAGTTAGAAATCTCCAATCAATTGGACGAGTTCTTAGAAAAGGAAAAGATAAGTCTAAAGCAATGCTCTATGACATCGCTGATGATTGTTCAACTAAATCAAGACGAAACTATACTTTAAATCATCTTATTGAAAGAATTAAAATTTATAACGAAGAGAATTTTAATTATGACATAATAACTATCAATTTAAAACCATGATAGAAGACGATTTCTATGCAACAATAAAATTGAAAACTGGAGAAGAAATCTTTGCAAAAGTTTCTCCTTGTCATGAAGATGACAGAACATTGCTATTTCTTTCATGTCCAATAATTTTAGAAGAAATCAAACATCCTAAAGGAGTTACTGGTTATAAAGTTGAAAGATGGTTAAAAAGTTCTGATGGAGAAATGCTAGTATTGGACATGGATAATGTTCTCACAATGTCCGAATCAAAAGATATGCATATCATAAACATGCATCAACATTTTAGTAAGCAAGTAAATCAAAATTTTGAACCAAGTAATACATCCAATTCTGAACTAAGCAGAAAAATGGGATTCTTGGGAAATGTAGATGAAGCAAAAGAATTATTAGAAAAGTTGTATAAAGAACATTAAGCTATATTTGTCTCTTCAACCCTAACAAAGGTATTCTACTGTTATTCCAGAACCTTGTCAACTATTCACTATAGATGTTATAATGTCTACATATGATAGTAATTACTTATGATAAATTCAGGAATGCCTAAAAGAAAAAGATCAGAACATTATGTAAACAATAAAGAATTTCT
>Ga0129342_1001500_pt1 | contig 10444 bp, 10 predicted proteins | sample CPBDNA_5_FD_94426 | JGI IMG/M metagenome (GOLD analysis project Ga0129342, IMG submission 94426) | Freshwater to marine salinity gradient microbial communities from Chesapeake Bay, USA - CPBay_Sum_15_0.2_DNA | ecosystem: Environmental > Aquatic > Marine > Coastal | place: USA: Chesapeake Bay...
CGTTGGAGCCGGTGAATCCGGTCAGGTAGCGCACGTTGGTGAGCGACGTGATGAGCAGACCGACAGTCTGGGGCGCCTCGTCACGCACGCGCTCAAGCACTCGGGCGCGCCGCCTCGCGTGCGCCTCAGGCATCGGCGACTGCCTGAAGGGCCAGGCGGTACGACTGGACCCCGAAGCCGCTGATCGACCCCGTGACGACGGCGGCGATGACGGACGTGTGGCGGAAGGACTCACGGGCAGCCGGGTTGGACAGGTGCACCTCGACCGTGACGCTCGACACCTGTGCCAGGGCGTCGCGCAAGGCGTAGGAGTAGTGCGTGAACGCCGCGGCGTTGAGGACCACGGGCATGCCGCTCTCGGCTGCCTCGTGGAGCCAGCCGACGAGTTCTGCTTCCGAGTCGGTCTGGCGCACCTCGACAGCGAGCCCCAACTCGGCACCCCAGCGTGCGCAGAGATCTGCCAGCTCCGCATGCGTGGTGTGGCCGTAGATCTCGGGCTCGCGCACGCCGAGCCGGCCCAGGTTGGGACCGTTGAGGACGAGGACAGGTCGAGCGGTCATGGATTCACCTCCGCATAGGCCGCGGCCAAGAGTGCCGGATCCGGTCCCTCGAGGATCGCGGGTCGGGCAAGCCCGTCGAGCACGATGAAGCGCAGCAGATCGCCACGGGCCTTCTTGTCGACGCGCATCGCAGCGAGGAGCTGGTCCCAGCGCCCCGCGGTGTAGGTGGTGGGCAACCCCACGGACGTGAGCACCTCGCGGTGCAGGTCGACGGTCGCGTCATCGAGGTGGCCAGCCAGGCGCGCCAACTCCGCGACGTAGACCATGCCGACGCTGATCGCGGCCCCGTGTCTCCACCGGAAGTCCTCCACCCGCTCGATGGCATGGCCGAAGGTGTGTCCGTAGTTGAGGACCTCGCGGCCCAGTGGACCCCCGACAGCTTCTCGGAGATCGCCGGCGACGACGTCCGCCTTGACTCGGATCGACCGCTCGATGATGTCGCGCAGGCGGGCTGAGTCGGGCCGAGTCGCCTCATCAGGATCCGCGAGGACGAGATCGAGAATCCCCGTGTCGCTTACCAAGCCGCACTTGATCGACTCCGCGAGTCCGGCGACGAGGTCATGGCGCGGGAGCGTCTCCAAGGCCGTGAGATCGCACAGCACGCCGGCCGGCTCATGGAAGGAGCCGACGAGGTTCTTGCCCGAGGCGGTGTTGATCCCGGTCTTTCCACCGACGGCAGCATCGACCATGCCGAGGACCGTCGTGGGAACGTGCACCACGCGTATCCCCCGCAGCCATGTGGCCGCGACGAAGCCGGCGAGGTCGGTCGTCGAGCCGCCACCGATCGCCACCACCGCATCGGTGCGTGTGAAGCCGGCCTGGCCGAGGACCCCCCAGCAGAAGGCGGCGACCTCCGGGGTCTTCGCCTCCTCACCATCGGGCACCTCGAGGGCGATGGCCTCAAAGCCGCTGGCGACGAGGTCCTCGCGGACCGCTTCCGCCGTCGCCGCCAGGGCAGCCGGGGCGATGACCGCGACCCGCCGGCAATGCTCACCCAGCAGAGCCGGAAGCTCACCCAGCAAGCCGTGACCGACGACGACTTCGTAGGGCCGCTCGGCGCGCACGTCAATTCGTGTGACGTCGTCGTCGCTCACGATGCCTCCACGGCGGCAATAACGCGGTCGACGACCTCATCGATCGTGAGGCCATCGGTGTCCACGGTCCACGTGGCCACCTCGTCGTAGAGCGGTGTGCGCTCATCCAGCAGCGTGATGAGGGTGCCCCGCACGTTGCCGAGCAGGAGGGGTCGGCTCGCGTTGAGCCCAACCCTGCGGGTCGCCTCGGGTACGCCGACACGGAGCCACACAACGTGCGAGCCCGCCAATCGCTCTCGCGTCGTCGCGTCGAGCACGGCGCCGCCGCCGAGAGCCAGCACGCCGCTGGTGGTGTCCAGCGCCTGCCCGATCGCCTCGCGTTCGAGGCTTCGGAAGGCGGGCTCACCGTCATCGACGAAGATGTCTGCAACCGTCTTGCCGGTGACCGCCTCCACGAGCTGATCGCTGTCATGGAAGTCGACGCCCCAGCGCCGCGCCAGGCGACGACCCACGGTCGACTTGCCCGCGCCGGGCGCACCGACCAGGACGATGGAGCGCTCCCCCGCGCCGCGCATCACCGGATGGCCAGGTGCTCGAGGTAGCTGAGCAGATTGCGTCTGGTCTCCCCCAGCGAGTCTCCGCCGAACTTCTCGATGATCGCGTCGAGCAGGACGAGGGCGACCATGGCCTCGGCCACGATCCCCGCAGCGGGCACCGCGCAGACATCGGAACGCTGATTGATCGCCTTGGCCGCCTCACCCGTGGTGATGTCGACGGTCTGCAGTGCCCGCGGGATGGTGGAGATCGGCTTCATCGCGGCTCGCACACGCAGGATCTCGCCCGTAGTCATGCCCCCCTCCGTGCCTCCCGATCTGCCCGAGGTGCGGGTCAGGCGGTCGCCATCGGAGATGATCTCGTCCTGGGCTTGCGAACCGCGGCGTGCTGCGAGATCGAATCCATCGCCGACCTCGACGCCCTTGATCGCCTGGATACCCATGAGCGCGGCTGCCAGCCGAGCATCGATACGCCGGTCCCAGTGCACATGGGAGCCCAGTCCAGGTGGCAGGCCGCTCACGACGACCTCCACCACGCCTCCGAGAGTGTCCCCGTCGCGATGCGCGCCGGCGATCTCTTCCTGCATGCGCTGACTGGTCTCCGCGTCCAACGCACGGACCGGGTCCTCGTCGATGCGCTCACGATCCGCCGCCGCGGGCACGCTGTCGCCTGGTGCCGCCACGGTACCGATGCGGACGACGTGGCTGATGACGTCGATTCCCCCGACCTGGCGGAGGAAGGCACGCGCGAGCGCACCGAGTGCGACGCGGGCGGCTGTCTCTCGAGCGCTTGCACGCTCGAGAATCGGGCGAGCGTCGTCGAAGTCGTACTTCTGCATGCCCACGAGGTCAGCGTGTCCTGGTCGTGGACGCGTCAACGGAGCATTGCGGGCCAGAGACGCGAGTTCGGCCTCATCGACCGGATCAGCCGACATGACCGCCTGCCACTTGGGCCATTCGCTGTTGCCCACCTCGATCGCGATCGGGGAGCCGAGGGTCGATCCGTGGCGCACGCCGCCGAGGATGCGCACCTCGTCCTGCTCGAAGGCCATCCGGGCGCCTCGTCCTGCGCCCAGGCGCCGGCGGCGTAGGTCCTCGGCGATGTCGGCCGTGGTCACCGCGACGCCCGCGGGCAGTCCTTCGAGGATCGCCACCAGGGCCGCACCGTGGGATTCCCCTGCCGTGAGCCACCTGACCATGGGAGCAATCCTCTCAGACCTGATCAGATCGCCAGACCCACCAGGGTGCCCGCGAGCAGGAATGGCCCGAAGGGCAACGCACGGCGGAGCGCGCCGCGCACGGGCCTGCGGGCGAGGACGTCGCGAGCCAGGACCGCGATGCCCGCGACGGCGCCCAAGACGAAACCGGCCGCCAGACCGATGAGCACCGGCTCCCAGCCGAGGAAGCCGAGGTACAGGCCTAGTGCGGGGCCAAGCTTCACATCGCCCATTCCGAGGCCACTCGGGCCGATCAGGGCCAGGCCGAGCAAGGCGATGGTCACCGCCGCAGCCGCGAGCCAGGCCCGCCCGTAGGCCCCGAGGTCACCTGGCACGAGCAGAAGCAGGGCACCGCCGACGCTGGCGATGGCATTGAGGACGTCGGGTATGCGGTGCCGGGCAAGGTCGGTGCGGATGATGGGCGCGGCCACGAGTGCGAGTGCCACCCATGCGGGAGCGAGAGCCAGCGACGGGACGAGCAGGATCGCTACGGCTCCGAACGTTCCCGCGATGATCCCGGTGACCAGGCTCCTGCGCGTCCACGGGGCCGCATCAACCGTCGCGGGATCGCGGAGCGACCTCGGGGCGCGGAGCGACCACTCGGCCAGACGATCGAGCCACGGCCCCAGTGCCAGGCCGAGGGCCAGGATCGCTAGAGCCAGTGCCCAGGTCACGCGTCCGGGCCGTCAGGTCGGCCAGCCGGGTCGGCCCAGCCGTCCCTGACGGGCTCGCGCACCGCCGCACGCATCGCGGCAACAGGGGCGTCCAGGCCTGTCATCAGTTGGACCTGATCGACCGCCTGCCACAGAAGCAGGTCCAGGCCATCGGCGACGGGGCCGCCAGCTCCGGCCCACGCGCGGGCCAAGGCCGTGGGGCTGTCGCCATATGCGACGTCCAGGAGCACACCGGGACGCTCGGGCACCCTCTCGGCAAACTTGTCCGCGGCCCCTGGGGGCACTGTCGAGATGACGACATCACTCTCGAGCGCGGGCGCGTGGGACCAGTCGACCACCGTGAGGTCAACACCGAAGTCCTCTGCGCAGGGCCTCAGATCCGCAGCGCGCTGCGGGCTGCGTGCGATCACGGAGATGCTGCGCGTTCCGAGGCCGCCGAGCGCAGCAATCGCACTGCGAGCCGTGGCCCCCGAGCCGATGACGACGGCGCTATCGGCCCGGTGTCCTGAGCCGCCCGCCTCCCCGAGGGCGCGCTGCATGCCCGCGACATCGGTGTTGTGTCCGTGCGCCCCCGACTCCGTGAACACCACGGTGTTAGCCGCCTGGACGCGAACCGCGAGCGAGGAGACCTCATCGAGGAGCGGCAGCACGTCCGTCTTGAGAGGCATGGTCAGGGACAGGCCCGCCCACTCGGGCCATGAGCAGCCGGCGAGCACGGAGGCGAGTTGCTCCGGCGTGACGTCGATCGCCTCGTAGGTCCAGTCGAGCCCGAGAGCCGCATAGGCAGCGCGGTGGAGCAGCGGCGAGCGACTGTGCGCGATGGGCGAGCCCAGCACGGCGGCGCGACGCGGAGCCATGACGTCAGGGCGCCTGCGGAGCAGCGGTCGCGGCATAGGTCTCGCGGAACTTCTGCTTCCAGGCGAGGAACTGGTCGTAGTCCGAGGTGAACTTGGTCGTCAGGGTGTCCGGATCGACGGTGACGAAGTAGATCCAGTCGCCTGATGCCGGATTGAGCGCGGCCTCGATCGCCTCCTGGCCCGGGGAGTTGATGGGCGTCGGCGGGAGCCCGTCTATGACGAAGGTGTTGTACGGCGACTGCGTGGAAAGCATGTCCTCGGTGAGGAAGAACGTGTCAGTGCGCAAGGCGTAGTTGACCGTCGAATCGAACTGGAGCTTCATTCCCTGCTCGAGCCGGTTGTAGATGACACGCGCGACCTTGCGGAAGTCCTGCGGCGCGACCTCAGCCTGAACCAGGCTTGCCACGATGAGCACGTCGTACGGCGACATCCCCATGCGCTTGGCACGCTTCTCCAGGCGCACCTCATCCGCCGCGATGTCGAACCGGCGCACCATGGCGGAGAACACCTCGCTGGCATCCCTTCCCGGGATGACCTCATAGGACGCAGGGAAGAGGAACCCCTCCGGCCGGTCACCCGACCACTCGGGGAGCCCGAGATCCTCGGAGTCGATGAGGGCGGCCTCGAGTTCGCTCAACGGGATCCCCGTGCGTTCGCCGGTGATGCGCACCGTCTCGTCGAGCCGCAGACCCTCTGGCAGCACCAGGGGCGCGGCGCGGCTCGCGGGATCGAGCATGGCCTCGATCACTTCCGCTGGATCCATGCCGGTCTCGAGCGAGTAGACACCCGGACCGATCCGCGAGGCACGCTCGTCGAGCTCCGCCGTGGCGAGGAAACTCGTCGCGGACGTCACGACGCCTGCCTCGGCCAGTCTCGTCGCGAGCGTGCTGAGCGAGTCACCGCTATCCACGACGACATCCACCGGCTGCCCCGGCGTGATGCTCGTCTGCTCTTCCGGCGAGAGGCCACGCACGGTGGAGAATGCCCACACGCCAGCCACGATGAGGGCGATGACGCCGAGTGCTGCGACCGTCCAGCGGACGGGACTGCGTCGGTTGCGCGACGGCGGCAGCGGATCCTCGGTCAGGAAGGGCACGAGCTGGCTCATGCGTCTCCTTTCCTCACCCGTGCAAGCACGCTGCTCGCCCTCAGACGGTAACCGCTTGTCCGGCTGGAGTCCCGTCGGCGCGCTCGCACGCCAGGGCATTCTCGAGGATCACCACGGCCGCAACCTGGTCGATATAGGCACGCGATTCACGTGTGCTGTGCCCGGCTTCGCGCATGGACCGTTGGGCGGTCACCGTGGTCAGCCGCTCATCGACGAGATGGACGGGCACCTCCACACGACCGGCAAGATCCGTCGCGAAAGCCGTCGCGCCCTGAGCCGAAGCGCCCGGAGCACCGTCCAAGCCGATCGGCAGCCCGACGTACACGATGCGGGCCTGGTACTCCGTCACCAACTCCACGATCCGCGCGATGGTGCTGTCATCTCGCGCCAACGTTGTCTCAGGCACCGCGAGGATCCCGTCGGGGTCACTGCGGGCGACGCCCACACGCACCGTGCCGACGTCGATCGCTAGGCGCACACCGCGATGCAGCTCAGGACTCCCCGGCGAGTGCGGCCACCGCCGCCTGTGCAGCGGCGAATGCATCGTCGAGCCCGTCCGCTCGCGTCCCTCCACCCTGGGCGATGTCGTCCTTACCGCCGCCACGGCCCTCGACCGCCGGCAGGGCGGAGTCCAGCAGTGCCCGGGCCGTCAGCCCGAGTTCGCGCGCGCGATCGTTGACGACACTGACGAGCGCTACCCGACCGTCCTCCACCGCAGCACCCAGCATGCCCACGCCCATGTCTGGCCGCGCGGTCGAGCGACCCCGCAGGGCCAGCTCGCGCAGATCCGCCGCCGACGTGCCATCGGGCGCGCGGTAGGTCCAGATACGGAAGGGGCCCAGATCGCGGCCCTCGCCGATGACACCCTCGACATTGCTGGTCAATTGGGCGCTCTTGTAGCGCTGGAGTTCGCGCTCTGCCTCCTTGAGGCGCGTGATGATCGACTCGATGCGTTCGGGGAGTTCCTCGGGTCGGGCCTTCACCATCTCGGTGAGCTGATCGACGAGCACATGCTCGCGGGCCAGGTGCCGATAGGCATCCACTCCGACCAGCGCCTCAACGCGGCGCACGCCGGCTCCGATGGAGCCTTCCGAGAGGAAGGTGACGACACCGAGCTGACCTGACCGCTGCGCGTGGGTGCCGCCGCAGAGTTCGTGCGCCCAGTCGCCAACGGAGATGACGCGCACCTCGCTGCCGTACTTCTCGCCGAAGAGCGCCATGGCACCGAACGCGCGAGCCTCGTCCAAGGTCATGACCTGCGCCATCACCTCCAGGTCGGCGGCGAGGACGTCGTTGACCCTGGCCTCGACATCGCGCAGCATCGTGTCACCCACGGCCCCTGCCGCGGGGAAGTCGAAGCGGAGACGGCCAGGGGCGTTCTCCGAACCCATCTGCGTCGCGGTATCCCCCAGGAACTCCCGGAACGCCCTGTGCACGAGGTGGGTCGCGGTGTGCGCCCGGGAGATCGCCCGGCGGCGCTCGATGTCGACGTGCCCGAGGATCTCTTCGCCCACCGTGAGCTCACCCGCTGACACCGTCGCGCGGTGGATGAAGAGCCCGGGCACAGGGGTTTGGACGTCGTACACCTCAAGGGATGCGCCCCCCGCAGAGGTGATGCGACCGTGATCTCCGAGCTGCCCGCCCGCCTCGGCATAGAACGGCGTCCGATTGAGCACGATCTCGACATGGTCACCCTCGCGCGCAACCGGGACCACGGCGCCGTCGCGCAGGATGCCGGTCACGACACCTTCGCTCACCGTCTCGACGTAGCCGGTGAAGCCGGTCGTCCCGCCGCGATCGAGGACCTCCCGGTACGCCGTGACCGAGGCCACCCCCGCCTTGCGGGAGCGCGCGTCAGCCTTGGCTCTCTCGCGCTGCTCCGTCATGAGCTCACGGAAGCCCGCCTCGTCGACATCGAGACCCTGCTCACGTGCCATCTCGAGCGTCAGGTCGATGGGGAAGCCGTAGGTGTCGTGGAGCACGAAGGCCTGCTCACCGGGCAGCACACCTCCCCCGTTGTTGCGCACCTCTGAGGCGGCCATGTCAAAGATCTGCGTGCCCGTGCGCAGGGTCTGGAGGAACGCGCCTTCCTCTTGCACCGATACCGTCGTGATGCGCGATGCCTCATCATTGAGCTCGGGATACTGAGGCGCCATCGTCGTAATGGTGGTGCCCATGAGATCGCCGATCGCCGGCTCCTCGCAGCCGAGGATCCGCATATTGCGAATCACTCGGCGCATCAGTCGCCGCAGGACGTAGCCGCGACCCTCATTGCCGGGGACAACACCGTCCCCGATCAGGAACGCGCAGGTGCGCGAGTGGTCGGCGATGACGCGCAGGGCGACGTCGGACTTCTCACTCGCTCCATAGGCGACCCCGGTGAGCTCGCTCGCGCGATCGAGGATCCGCTTCGTGGTGTCGATCTCGTAGATGTTCTCGACGCCTTGGAGCAGGGCTGCCATGCGCTCCAGGCCCATGCCGGTGTCGATGTTCTTGGCCGGCAGCGGCTTGAGGACGTCGAAATCCTCCTTGGACCGCACGGCCGAGAGTTCCTCCTGCATGAAGACGAGGTTCCACACTTCGAGGTAGCGGTCCTCGTCGACCACGGGACCGCCCTCCTGTCCGTAGGCGGCACCGCGGTCGTAGTAGATCTCCGAGCACGGGCCGCCGGGTCCGGGGACGCCCATCGACCAGTAGTTGTCCTTGGGGCCGCGTCGTTGGATGCGCTCGCGCGGGATGCCGACCTCACGGTGCCAGATATCGGCCGCCTCGTCGTCATTGTCGTAGACGGTGACCCAGAGCTTGTCTTCGGCGAAACCGAATCCGCCATCGGTCTGGCTTCCTGTGAGCAGCTCCCACGCGAAGGGGATCGCTCCCTGCTTGAAGTAGTCACCGAAGGAAAAGTTGCCCGCCATCTGGAAGAACGATGCGTGGCGGGTCGTCTTGCCGACCTCTTCGATGTCGAGGGTCCGCACACACTTCTGGACACTAGTCGCGCGCGGATAGGGCGGCGGTGCCTCGCCGAGGAAGTAGGGCTTGAAGGGCACCATGCCGGCGTTGACGAAGAGCAGCGTCGGGTCGTCGAGCAGCAGTGACGCGGACGGAATCACCTGATGGCCGCGCTCGGCGAAGAACTTCAGGAAGCGCGTGCGGATCTCTGCTGAGTCCATCAGCCGGCCGCCCGCGCCTCGGCAAGCACGCGTGCAGCGGCGGCGCCGGTGACGGGTGCCGAGCGCACCGGAGCCTGCTCCGTCGTCGGCTGACCGGCAACGGTGCCGAGCAGGCTGCGCGCCGATGCCGCCACGGTGGTCGCAGAGATCGTGGCCGCCTGCACACTGCCGACAACACCCTTGGCGCGCGCCTCCTCGAGGAGCTTCTGCCCGCGTCGATAGGCGATAACACCCGCCGTGGCGCCCAGGGCCACCCACACCGTCCTGCGCATGGGGGGAGCCTAACGCTGGTCTCGCTGCCCCTCCGGGGTGCCGCCCTCGCGCAGCCGGGCAAGGCGCTCGGCGATATCGGCCCACGACGCCTCGGCCCCGTGACGCGTCGGCTGGTAGTACGTCGATCCCACGAGCGGGTCGGGCAGGTACTGCTGGACGGACACACCGCTGTCCTCGTCATGCGGGTAGCGGTAGCCCACGCCGTGACCGAGCGGACGCGCGCCGGGATAGTGGGCGTCGCGCAGGTGGGCGGGCACGGTGCCGATCCGCCCCGCGCGTACATCCGCCTGGGCGGCGTCGATCGCCTTGATGACGGCGTTCGACTTCGGGCTCAGCGACAAATGGATCGTCGCGTGCGCAAGTGTGAGGCGCCCCTCGGGCATGCCGAGCATCGCGACGGCCTCGGCTGCAGCGACCGCGGTTTGCAGGGCGGACGGGTCAGCCAAGCCGATGTCCTCACTGGCGAGGATCATGAGCCGCCGCGCGATGAAGCGGGGGTCCTCACCGGCTTCGATCATGCGGGCGAGGTAGTGCAGCGCAGCGTCCGGGTCACTGCCGCGGATGCTCTTGATGAAGGCGCTGATGACGTCGTAGTGCTGGTCCCCGTCACGGTCGTAACGCACCGCTGCGGTGAGCACGGCCGCCTCGACGTCCTCGAGCGAGATCTCCGCCCCCGGCCCTCGCGTCGATGTCGCGAGCCCGGCGACAGCGTCCAAGGCGGTGAGCATCCGCCGAGCGTCGCCTCCGGCGATGCGCAGCAGGTGGTCGCGCGCCGGGCCGGACAGCGAGACCGTGCCATCGAGCCCGCGCGGATCGACGAGAGCACGCTCGAGCAGCGCGCTGAGATCGTCGTCGGTGAGCGACTGCAGCGTGAGCACGACGCTGCGCGAGAGCAACGGGGAGACAACGGAGAAGCTGGGGTTCTCCGTGGTCGCGGCGATGAGGGTGACCCAGCCGTTCTCGACCGCGGGCAGAAGAGCGTCCTGCTGGGTCTTGC
>Ga0129342_1001504_pt1 | contig 10433 bp, 5 predicted proteins | sample CPBDNA_5_FD_94426 | JGI IMG/M metagenome (GOLD analysis project Ga0129342, IMG submission 94426) | Freshwater to marine salinity gradient microbial communities from Chesapeake Bay, USA - CPBay_Sum_15_0.2_DNA | ecosystem: Environmental > Aquatic > Marine > Coastal | place: USA: Chesapeake Bay...
AAATAGATGAAAAATATGCAGATGATGAACTCGTTTATTCTTTCACTTATAAGGAAAAAGGTGATTTTATAAATAAAAGAATAGATGAGGTAAAAAAATATTTTGAAAAAAAATTAGGGGAACAATATTCGAAAATTACGCCACCCAGATTACTTATAATGTTTCTAATTCTTCGTAAAATTATTTATTTAGTTGATACGATCAGTATAAATCATGCTATAAAAAATTTTTTATCCCTCCTTGAAAAAGTATATTTTAATGATGAAACTGCAAATGTTGATAACGATATTGATGATCTAGTTGCTTTTTACAAGATTGTCATTATTGACCCAGTGAGTGAACGAGAAGAAAAAAAGCAGAGACGTAGACAGAGATGGATTGCGCCAGACGAAAATAAGAATACTTTTGGTAAAATTATATCTACATTAGGTGAATATTATATAAAAAAAAACGAGAATTTTAAGGATGATGAACCAAAAAAAACAAATGAACAAACAGGAATAGAAAAATTTATGAAATTTATAAAAAAATCAAAGAATTTAACAAAAAAACAAAAAGAAATACAAAAAATGTTAATGTACAGAATATTAAAACGTAAATTTTTAGGAAATACATATACAAATTTTACCTTTAAAAAAAAAAATATAGATATATCAAAAGAATTTATATTAGCACTTAAAAATAATGAAGCTTCTGAAACCTTATCAGAAATAGCAAAAAAAGCAGACGAAGATGGACAATCAGAAGCAGAAGCAGAAGCAGAAGCAGCAGCAGCAGCAGAAGCAGCAGAAGCAGAAGCAGCAGCAGACGCAGCAGCAAAAGCAGCAGCAGACGCAGCAGCACCACCAGTAGCAGCAGCAGCACCATCAACCCAAGGAGCAGCACCACCACTACCACCAGCTCCACCATTTTGAGCAGTACCACCTAGACCACCAGAGCCAGGTGCTAACTTTAAGGTTTCTGTTCCTTTTAAACCAGAAATACTAAATTCTACAAAAGAACCATTACCACCAGAACCAGAATACTTACCAGTAGCAGTATCTGTACCACCAGAGGCACCACCTGCTCCCCAAATGGAAAAGTATAATGTTGTTTCAGTACCAACTATAGGACCGTCACTATCAGAATAACCGTCTACACCACCTTGCCAATCACTATCACCAAATGCAAAGGCACCGCCTCCAGAAGAGTTGGCAGTTCCACCTGATCCAGATGATCCTACACCAGAACCATAGAGTCCAGTACCACCCCCACCTAATAGAAGTTTACCTGTGGAGTATCCACCTCCACCACCTCCATTAGAGGTTGTTCCTGCTGTGGTTCCTGTTCCTCCGTCACCGCCTGTACCTGCATATCCAGCAGCACCGCCTCCGCCGCCTCCATTAGAGGATGATCCACCTGCTCCACCAGAACCACCAGAATAAGCAGCACCTGTTCCTATTGAATTATCATAGGAAGCAGACCCACCAACACCAGCTGTTCCAGAAGCCGTACCACCTGCGCCTGAATTTGCTACTAGAAGAGTATCTGAAGACAAGTCTGCTAAAGTTCCTCTAGGATACTTAGCAGCTTGTGTTGCAGCATCTTCATTTGCATTATACAGAATTGAAAATGGTACGTTATCTGAATCAAATAAATCGGCCATGATTTATTACTACTTCTTCAAGAGCAATGCACACTGAGTATGGTTCATAGGAACTACCCAGTGATCTACTGAGTTGGTAGGATTCACAGCATAGAAACCATCATCATCTACCTGAATAGATACTGCATCAAGGTAGTTATACTTGTGGTGTCTATATGGACCAAAGATTTTCATACCATAACATCTACCTAACATAGCAAACGCAGACAACTTCTTATTTTCTCCTCCGGGATTTCCCATTTCAGCAATTGCATCAACCTCACCGTTGGCAACGGCCGTTGCGGCAAAATTGCTATTACTATTAGCAAAGAATGTGACATTATCGTTGGCTTCAGTTTTGTCAACATTACCATCCATTAAGAAACTATACATTCCTCCTGCTGTCATCTTAGAAGTTCCAACAGATAAGATAGGTTCATACACTGAGTAGTTGACCTGCTGATCTGGAGTAGGATGGAATTCTTGGAACATTTCTCTCCCAGAGTCTCCAAGTGCAATTACATCGTTTTCATATGAATCCAACATGTTAGAAACCATAGGAATACCTGGACCAAAACTAATTGGTCTACCCAAATCTGATTTCCCTGGAATATGTTCAGAAAGAGCTCCAATTGGTTGAAGTCCCTTATTATCTCCAAACAATCCATGTCTAGACCCAAACCATGCTTCATTCAAAGAGTAACATGTCTGTGAGTTTTGGTGACCGATATATCCTAACCAGCCCATATGAAGTCTTGTAGCAGAAAGATACTCACGACCAGACTGTGGAGTGCCATAAGCATTAAACGTATTGATAGATTCTGCGGTTTGAAGTGCTTGATTATCAGAGTTTGTATCACCTCTAAGAGTCGATGCACCTGCTTCTCTAGCAGGATACTCGGTAAGCATGAATTGGGCTCCATCAGCACCATACCAGTGAAGTTCTTTAGATGCAGCAACCCCAGTTCCATCATATGCTACAGAACTAGAGTTGTTCGCTCTTCTTATTCCCCGTGCGCCATTGGTATCATTATCCCAATCTGCCCATGTTAAACCACCATGAGTAGTGTTCTTAGTGTTTTGAATATATGCATCATTGGCATCTTTAACAACATAGTTACCCAAGTTTCTATCACGAACATTAGATTGAGATGAGTTTGAAGCTACACCATAAGAAGCATTTCTGTCCCCTTGATTAGTATTGTTAACATCTTCACTGTGATGAGATGTACTCAGACCCATCAAGATATTACCACCTCTTTCAACTCTAGCATTATTGGTAGCATTATTTGAGAAGATGCTGGCAAGACTATTGACATTATCCCCCTGTTGACCATATTCACTTACAAAATCTCTAGCCTGGTGAGCATTTGGTTCCTGTGTATTTGCAACAAGGTTAGTATTACTATAAAAAGCAGAATGTTCAGCCAAGAGCCTTGTGTTGACAATAATATTATTATTAGTCATACCACCATCGGTATTTCTATACTTTGTACCGTGCTGAATGCCTCCTGCTGTTCTATGGAAAGTGTTAGAACCACCCCCCGGAGTAAAGGTGTTCAGGTTGCCTCCGTTATTGGTGGCACCGACACCCATACTATAACCTTCATAAGCATTGAAAGAGTTTGGTGTAGCCATTCCGTTGTTCATCAGCAGACTGTTTGCTGTAAACATAGTACCGTTATGAATGAAATCATTAGTAGGGGCAGCTTCACCAAATTCTTTTCTATATTCAGTAGCCATCAATACTGTATTGTATGGTCCATTTAGTTCTGGGTCTTGATCCTGCATCTGAGTAGCAAACATACACAGATATCTAGCATCAGCACCAATGGAATCAACCTGCAATAAAGAAGCATCTTCAGCGATACGGTTTGCTGGAAGTGAATCTAGATTACTACCAACACGGTCTTGGTCACCAAACAACCACATGGTAAAGTTACCATCAATGTTAAATGTCAATTCTTGGTGTTGAACCTTGTAACTCAAATCACTGTGACCAAATCCAGTTTGACCATAACGATCATAATACATATCATAAAGAATTGAGTTACCTCTTGGGAGTTCTCCATTAGTAGTATCTCTGGAAGCAATGATTGGATTATTACCATCTGCTCTTGTGGTGTTATTAGCGGTGTTTACAAACTTATTAAATTTGCTATTACCACCGAATCTAGTATAGTTCCAAGCATCACTTTGAGCCTCATAGGCCAAGTCACCACTAGACTTACCAAATCCATCAGCATCAGCAAGACCGATACCACCATGAATAGCATCAGAGTCTACATATGCATCTGCACTATCTAACATATTAGCAAGTACAGTAGGGTTCCAGTCAGAATACATATCCCATCTAAGAACCAATACGTTATCAGAAGTTGCATATCTTGCTGTACTTCTATCAGAACTATCAAATTCGTTAGCTGGGAGAATTTTATCATCTCTTTCAAATAACTTCAGTCTAAGATACTTGTAGTGGTCATTTGTTGCAAGACCATCTCTACCTGTTGCGCCATAGTCATAGCAACGAGAACGCAAGAAACCATAGACTGTACCTGCGTCATAACCAGAACCCTCAGCTACATCTCCAGCCGAATCTTCAGAACCAAGTCTCTGCCATCCCAGAGTCTTATTAATTGGGTTAGCAGCTGTATCATCAATATTAGTAGAGATTGCCCTAAGAATAGTGTGCATCAGAGTCTTTTTATCTGATAGGCTTGCACTACCAGACAAGGCACCACCGCCAGAAGGAGTAGTATCAATTTTGGCATTGATATACTTGACGTTGTTACTCAAGTTGAAAGTAGAAGATAAAATTGCCATTATTCTTAACCTTTTTTACAAAGAGTAGAAAATTTCTACTGTTAAATTGCTATGACCTGTGGAACTATTTATGGTAGTAATATCCATACGAATAGTGTCTGAAGAAGTTACTTGAGTTTCACTAGTGAATGACTTAGACACTTTTGTCTGACCACCCTCAATAGTGAACTGCTGAATTGAACTACCGTTCTTTAGAATATCAAACGTAATGTCTGCTGCGTTTGAAGAAGCTACTCCTAGTGTAGCATCTAGTCTTTTTATTGTGATTGTAGAAGCCGGGGAATAAGTTAATGTTCCTGTGCCAGCAGTAAATGTACCTGACTGAACAATTGAAAACGCATCTAGGTCTTCAACAGCAGGAAGAAACTCTGCGCCGTTCCAGATTTCTAGTCTGTTTTGAGAAGTATCAAAGAAAAGTTCACCGGAGTCTGCACCAGCAGAAACACTAGGCGCTCCAAGTGATGAGTCCATAGATGCTCTAATTCGTGTAATACCGGAACCATTACCTACAATGGTGCCTCCGACCTGTAGGCCATTCTTGACCTTAAAGTCTTGATCATTCGCCAAGGTTCACTCTCCCCAATAGGCTTCTTATTAAATTATATTTATATTTATACAAAATTAATCAATCAAAAGCAACTTCATAACCTTAAATACTGTAGTGTTAGATGAAGCAGGTGTAGCCAACAATCTGACATTTCCTGCATTAATATCAACATCATATGTAGCAAGTGCAGTGCTAGTTGCTACTTGACCATATTCAGTAGACACTGCTGTTGTGCCATTGTGCGTAATAAGAAGTTCACTAATATATCTATTAGAACCATCTTTTGCAGTAACCACCAACTTAGCACCGGAATATGTAGTAGCAGAGAAAGAAGCAATTTCTGTGCTTGCAGGTGTTCCACTTAGTTCTGCTGAATCTGTGTTGATAGTCATATCATCAACTACTAATTCAGATAAGATTGTACCAGATGTTAGTTCAATACTACCTGTTAAATTTGCTGCGTCAAGATAGTAAGAACCCTCTTGTCCATCTAAGGTCGCTGCATTTAATCCAGAGTTATTAGAGTCAAGTGTTTGGATAAGAGACATAATCTCTTGTGCAGTTTGATCTGCTGTAGCACCAGCCTCAATACCATCTAGTTTAGAACCATCTGTTGCAATGTCTCTACCATCTACTGTTCCATTAACAACAATATTACTGGTTACAGTCAGATTACCATTGATGGTAGCGGAGTCTGCTAATACTTCACCAGTTACTTCAACACCAGTTGATTTAGTAGCAAGCTTATTAGTGCCATAATGAGAAAGAATTGTTTCTCCGGTAGAACCATCTGCCCGAACATATTCAGTTATACCACCTATGCCATCATCAGAATAGATGATAACATCATTGTCATCTTCTCTCTGAATAATCTGAAGAGCGCCAGTATAGTTGTTGATCTGACTATTTGTTCCATTGTGAATAATTTGAAGATCGTCACCATCACCTAATTTAATTCTTGAGTTATCTGGCATGATAAGGTCATCAGAATCAGCAAATGCCACATCTTTATTGAATTCCCATCTATCACCTGTGGTGCGATATGTAATTTTAGGATTATCAGTGTATACCCCTACAGTTATTCCAGCACCATCTGCTTGAGAACTATTTGAAGCAGAGTCAGCAATGATAATGTTTTTATCTTTAACAGAAAGATCATTAGAATTAATTGTAGTAGTTGTACCGTTGACCTGAAGGTCACCAAGAATAACAAGAGTACCAGCACTATCTACAGGGTGTGGATCAATATACATGTAAGAGCCAGCGGTACTACTGATAGTATTACCATCAATACGAATATTGTCAACATTAACTTGTCCAGTAACATCTACCTGAGTAAGACCAGCAAGTGTTGTAGTAGACCCACCAAGAACAATAGAAGTAGTACCGATTGTGGATGAATCGTACTGAAGCTTGGCATTAGTGATACCACCATCTTTTACTCTAACTGCACCAGAACCATCAGTAGCAGATAATTCAACAGTAGAATTGTCAACTGTTACTTCAATCTCATCTGCATTAGCAGTGATACCATCACCACCGACAACATTTAGTGTTCTGGAAGAGGTAATATCACCACCACCAGTTAAACCAGCACCAGCTGTGATACTGACACTAGAATGGTCAATATGTTCGTTTGCAACGAAACCAAAGAAATCATCATGGTTAAAGTATGCATAAAGATCAGCAGAGTCAATTTCTACAGTAATGGTATTACCTGAAGAAACAGTATCAATACCAACCCCAGCAGCAATCTCCAAAGAAGAGTCAAGAAGGTTGACTGTACCAGTACCAGTCTCAGCTGAAGTGTTAAGCACAGTTGCTACAGTAACTGAACCAATACTATCAACAAATCCAGATGCATCTACAGTGACAACAGGAATAGCAGAACCAGAACCATATGTCCCTGCTACTACTGTGGTATTTCTTCTAGTGATGTTATTAGCAGAAAGACTATCATCAATAAACAAAGTCCCTGCCATACTATCATCTTGGTCAGAACGTAGGAACTGCTCAGATGAAACACCATCAAGAAGGTCTGCATTGATACCATTACCAGGTCCAAAATCTGCTGTGGTTAATATTCTATTACCAGCGAGAGTACCCGAATCTGCGGCCACAATGCCGGTAATAGTTACACCTGTATCAGAAGTGTTTAATTTCTTAGCGCCATTATAATAAAGGTCTACTTCACCAGATGGAATAAACTCAGCAGAAAGTTTACCATTCTCTGAGTCCTTAATCAATACTTCCTGACCATTGGTAGTGATATAGAGATCACCTGTACCTACTTCAGAAATGAAACTATTAGAACCATCATTAAAGATTTCTAAATCATTAAATGAAGTACCAAAGGTCAATTTTAAATTATCATTTAATCTGAGATAACCAGCAGTCTTGATAGTATCAGCATCAGAACGTAAGAAAGACGTTGAGTTTAAAGTATCTAAAGTATCTGCATTAATACCTGTTACAGACTTGATATAGTCTGAGTCTGCTCTTGCCCTAACATAATCAGAGTCAACTTTAGAAAGAATGTCAGAGTCAACCCTTGCAGTAGTATAGTAAAGATTTGTTGAACCTTCTGCAAGACTATCAGTATCAAAAGGTGCAAGACCTAATTGAACCGGGAATGATGCTACGTCTGTAGTAAGAGTAATAACCCCAGTGAGACTATTGAATGACATACTATCAACGGTATCACCGAGAGACGTAGTAGGAATAACAAGGCCGATACTATCAACTTGGCCAAAACTATCTACACTGATTACGGGAATTCTGTTACTAGCACCATAAGTTCCTGCTACTACACCACTAGTAGTTACAGAGATTTCACCAGAAATGGAGTTATAATTGATATTTGCTCCACTAGAGAACAATCCCTTAATGGCAGAAGAATCCACCGTTACAGTGTGCTGTGTGCCTTCAGATGCAGCAGCTAACGTCTCAATACCAAATCCAGCAGTAACAGACTGAACATAGTTACCAGATGTTCTAGTTCCTAATGGAAGATCACCAGTCGTAATGTTATCTGCATTGATATCAGTAATACCTGCACCATTACCAACAAACGTGCTGGCATTGACTTCACTGTCAACTGTCAGAGACTTAGCATTCAGTCCAGCCAGACTAAAAGATGGACTACTTCTGTCAATGATATTTGATCTAGGGGATGAATCAAGCGAAGAGTCTTGATATGTAGCAAATACATAGTATTCACTTGTTGTAGCATCTCTAAAGAAACCTGTGTGTTGCTTACTAACACCACCATCAGGAGAATAGTGACCTACAAAACCAATATCCTCTTCATCAGATGCTTCATTACTATCTGCTAAATGAATGAGAGGATCACTAATAGCAAGTGTCTGTACATCAACAGTAGTGGTTGTACCAGATACGGCAAAGTTACCTATAACTTCAATGTTACCTGCAACGTGAAGGTTCTCACTAATACCTACACCACCTGTTACGACAAGTGACCCAGATGTTGCATTAGTAGAAGAGGTATTAGGTGATACTGTAAGTTTAGTACCATCATATGTCAGATTACCGTCATCTTCAAGCAATCCATTTGGACCAACGATAACTACTCTATTTTCTGTTAGAATAGAAGAACTGATACTATCTGCACTGAGTTTAAATACATTTAAATCTGAATCTAATCTTAATGGGTCTGCTGCTGTTCCCAAACCTTCAAAGTTTGAATCAGCTACAGTCGTACCAAAGTTTCTAGCTACAGTGATTGCAGAGTCAAGATTATCTAATACTTCTGAAAGTGTAGTTCCATTAGCATTTGCTAAACCAGAAGGATCAATGACAAAAGTAGTTTCATCACCACTTACACTATCAGCATTTACAATAAAACCATTGTTTAATTTTAAGAATAAACGTGTACCATCGGCCAAAGAAGCAAGAATATAACGGTCAGAATCTGGATTACCAAAGTTTGGTTCAGCATTATCTAAACTTAGAAAATCTCTTCTTCTAGGGTCTAGATTACTACCACTTTTAGTTTTAATACGACCGCTAAGGAGTCTTGTTTCGTTTTTAGCCATTTAACGACTCCAATACACCCATCACCAATTTTAGTTTATTATCTTTATTGGAAGTCATTTTGAGAATACCGTTCGCAGAGACTACAAGTTTTCCTGTAGTTCCATTTGCAGCATCATTAGCAGGAATATCAAACTGATACAGAAGTTCAACTGCACTAGCACTGGCAGAGTCTTGATATGTAAATGTCAGAGTAGCATCAGAATCAGAAGCATTAGCAATCTGAGTAGACAATACAATACCAGTGTAATTTGTAGGTGCAGTATAGATCGTTTGATTACTGGTGTCAATAGTTTTTGTTATGGTTTTAAATACATTTAGGTCAGCCATGTTTAGTCCTCAAGTGCGAGTGAGAATGGAGTTACACGGGCAAAGAGACTACGATCAAATGCCTGTCCCTCAATAGTGCCGGTTGATCTTTGAATAAGGAAGTCTTCACCAACTCTGAAGTCACCTTTTTGGTCTGTGCTAGTCACAAAACATAGACCACCTCTATCAGAATCTTGCACAACTTCATCTACTTGTTTTGGGATACCGCCACGATATGGCAATGCTGTTCTTACATCAGTGCCTGTTCCAATCCATTCAAAGGTATGACCAGAAGAGGACAATGCACTTCTTTGGTGGAAAGTAGCAGAATCGTTATCAGGTAAGTTTATATCAGGGTCTTCAAGAATTTTAATGGTCCCTGTTTTAGCATCAGAATCCCAAGATGCAGAGTCAACTGTATAGTAGAGTGGGTCAGATGCAAACTTAACTGCATCAGAGATATTTGGTCTTTGTGTCAAGTTCTTAATAGTAATAAGATTATCAATTCTGTCTTGCTGACCATCTACTTTTGCTTCATATAATTTTTCAGATACACCAGTTGCCTTTAATGCAATGTTACCAAAAGAACTGTTAGAGTTGGTGATAGAAGCAAATCCACCGTTCTCAGCCAAGAATCCTACATCACAGTATACTGTAAACACTGATACCAACTGGCAGTAGCCTCTGTTCAGAAGATATACACCTTTACCGCCTTGGTTAATCTGTGTAAAGGAGTCTACAACAATAGAACGAATACCACCTACTTTAGAACCATCATTACGAATACCATCACCACCAGCCGCAGGTTTGGTTGGATCGTTTGCATCTGGGTAGACATATGTTCCATCATCATTCCTAGATAAATCAGGACCAGTAATAGATGTACAGTTTCTAATGTATGGAGAGTTTACAATAATGTTAGATGCAGAGTCACCAGCAGGATTCCATGTAATAACAGCAGCAGGCTGCAAATGGTCACGGAATGTAACATCAGACATATAACAGTTATTGTTGACATAGAACATATCAGAAGTCTTATTTTTAGGGCGAATACTTGTGTTCTTCAAGTTATCACCA
>Ga0129342_1001506_pt1 | contig 10425 bp, 12 predicted proteins | sample CPBDNA_5_FD_94426 | JGI IMG/M metagenome (GOLD analysis project Ga0129342, IMG submission 94426) | Freshwater to marine salinity gradient microbial communities from Chesapeake Bay, USA - CPBay_Sum_15_0.2_DNA | ecosystem: Environmental > Aquatic > Marine > Coastal | place: USA: Chesapeake Bay...
CGGTGAATTGACGAGGTTGCCGGTGATCGTGATCTCGTTCATGTCATGTCCTCTCAGGGAGCCGTTCGGCCCCGACTGCATGACGCTGCGCCAGACCGCGTCTCGCCGACCAGGCATGGGGCTCACCTGGGGATAGCCGACTGACCTCTGACCTGTGGATTGCCGATGGAAGAATGTCGCCCCGGCGCTTCGGTGCCGAGGCGCCCGTAGCTCAATGGATAGAGCAACCGGTTTCTACCCGGTCGGTTGGGGGTTCGAGTCCCTCCGGGCGCGCTTGCGATTATCCGGATTGGATCGGGCGATCACCGCGATCGCCATGGCGTCACCGACAACGACGGCACCTGCGATGAGGCTCATCACAACCACCTGACCGGTGAAGCCGATAAGCCCGGCGCCGATCGTGCCGAGCAGCACAAGCGCTGCAACGATGTGAACCCGCAAGAACGGTCGACCCGCAGTCCCGGCCAGTGTTGCGAGCAACGCGAAGGCGACCACGACATACAGGAGCGGTAGAGGGCGCTGAATTGCGGCGAGCCCGGCCAATCCCTCCGCCATCGACACCTCTGTCAGCGCAGAGAAGACGTCGGCCGTCCCGAGGGCGCCGAGGATCAGGACGTAGTGCGCCGCAATCCAGGCTCGAGTGCGTCCGATACCGAGGGGAAGTCCGGAGGGCTGCACGGTGCGGAAGTAGATGCTCCAGATGGCATAGATCACGACGAAGGCGAGGACGAGGAAGACAGGATTCGGAATGCTGTCGGCGGCGCCGAGAGTGATGACGAGCGCAGCGAAGCTCTCTCCTAGGGCGATCAGAACCAACTGGCCCATCCGCTCGGAGAGGTGATCGTGATCAAGTTGCCCGGTTGCGACGAGCTCTCGCAAGAGGACCGCCAGCAGCGGCACGACGACGAGCGTCAGCGCCAGACCCAATGTTGCTGTGACGAGGATGACCCCCCACGACCCAGCGACGTCACTTGCGATCGCACCCCCGACGCAGACGAGAGCGGCAGCTCCCATCGAGTAGGCCATGACGGTGGACGAGCGTTGTGTCCGGGGTTCGGCGCGCTTGACCCAATAGAGCACCGCAATGCTCGCAAGGGCTACCGCGAGGGCGATGAGCCCGGTGCGATCGCCCAGTCTGGAGTCCCGGGAGATTGAGAGTGAGGCGACCACGAGGGCGAGCATCTGGACCAGGGTGAGGATCCGGCGCAGGGTCCATTCCCGGTGGGTCGTGTTGAACGTGAGCGTCGTCGAGAGCCAGACGACCAGCAGGACAAGCAAGGTGCCGGCCAACCAGGCGCCTGTCCCGAATGACGGCGCTTCCTCAAACAGTCCGCTGCCGTTCAACACGAGCGCCACCACGACCAGGTCGTAGAAGAGCTCGAACCAACTTACGCGGGGTCCACTGTCGCGTCTGCCGTCCGCCACGGCCCCATCGTGCCAGGTACGCCAGCACCCCATGGATGCGTCTCCCACGAATGCAGCCCACCTAGGGAGTCGGCCGCTACACCGGACGCCAGCAGCTAGGCAGGAGCCGGATGACATCGCCCATGCGAATCGAGGGTCCTGGTCATCACGTTACGCGGTGTCAGTCGCTAGGCGGTCGGGAAGATCCGACCCCACAGCATCCAGTAGATCGGAATGGCAACGAGGCCAATCACCATTCCAATGGCTCCCAGGATCACACCAAGGCGGGCGGCTGCCAGAGGAGGCTTGCCGCTCTCACGCGCGGCACGCTGATTGCGTCGCCATGACATGTAGGCGAATGGCCCGCACAGGAACACAGCGAGCCAACTCACCAGCGGCAAGACCGAGCAGACGATTCCCAGACCTCCCCACCACAGGGTCGCCCACGCGTAGCGCTGCTCGAATGCCGTGACATCCACCAGCGGGGTTGCGGTGCGATCGGTCCACATGGCGCCATCCCACGCCCTGACCCGGCTGGGGTCGACGGGGTCGGCGTACCAGCCAGCGGATCCATCCCCCTCGGGCCGGGGCTCTCGCGCGCCGACCACGTCGTCATTCACGATCGTGCGTCGTAATCGTGGAATGCCCAAAGGTCATATGAGTCGAGGTCAATTCGGGGCCACTCCGCGACTTCGAGTGCACAGGCGATCTGTGCGCGATGCTCAGTCGCGTGCATGCTGGCCTGGGTCAGCACAGTCGAACGAAAGGCCTGACGCGGGCCGTCCTCGTCCTCAAAGGTGATGCGCTCATCGGGCAATTCGGCCTGGGCGAGCAACAGAGCATCTAGGTGCGCCAATCGAACGGCGAGAGCACCGAGGTCGACGGCACTGCGTGGCACCTGCAGATCCGTCCACTGCTCCCCCGTGAGCACGTAGGCGTACCACTCGGCGCCACTCACGATGTGCACCGCGAGATCAGCCACCGTTGCGGCGTCAGGCGCGTAGCGCGCCTGAAGGGCCTCGGACGGCAGCGCCGCTAGTTCCTTGAAAAGGCGGGCATCCGCCCAAGCAAGGTGACGCAATGCGCGGTCAATCCCGATCACGGCTACATGCTGTCACCGAAGGCCACGACGTAGTCGGCGCCCCCGCCTCATGCCTGGCGGAGGGCGCCGTCGCGCCAAACCAGGGTGCGATCCACCACATCCTGAGCGAGGCTCACCACGGACCTGCTACTCGCGTGTGCTTCCGCCTCCAAGATGCCAAAGGCCTGAGAAATGGACACGTGCGCCTTGACGGCGAGGACGCCCTTGGCCTGCTCGATAGTCGCCCTGGATTGCAGCGCAGACTCGAGTTGCTCGGCAAGCAGGCCGGTCTCACGAGCCAAACGTTGCTGAACCAGGCCGACAGCCGCGACATCCGCGAGAGCCTGAGCGGCGTCCAGGTCCGCCTGGCTCACCGACCGAGGCTGCGCCCAGAAGACATTGAGTGCACCGACGACATGGACCCTCTGACGCAAAGGAACGGCAAGCGCGGATACGAAGCCGAGGATCCGCGCCTCCTCGACGAATCCTGGCCACCGATCGACCGACCAGATATCCGGTGCGACCACGACGTCACCGGACCTCCAGCACTCAAAGCAGGGGCCCTCCTGACGCTGCAACTCGAAGATCTCCAGCAGTCGAGTGTCCTCGTCCGACGCCGACAGGACTTGCAGAGTGCCCAGACTGTCTTCGAGCATGACGCCTGCAGCCTCGGCACTCAGTAGTTGGGTGGTCGACACGGCGAGTTGATGTGCAAGGTCGAGGAACTCGAAGTCAGAGGTCAACGTCCGGACAGCCACGGCCATGATCCGGGCGAACTCCGCGTCGCGGGCGCCCGACTGCTTAACCTCGTCCATAGCCCACGCCTTCCCGTCGACACAGCTCCGTCATCACGCCCACTCCTCACCATTGAATCCGACCTCTCCCGCGATGATCCGCGAGGCGAGCTCGTAGAGCGCCACGCCATCGACGAAGGCCCTGGCTCTCATGCGAGCCAGAGCATCCTCGATCGAGCAGTCGAATCCACCCGCGACCATTCCTGTCGCCTGGTGCACTCGAAGTCGGTCCGAATCGCGGTCGTAGAGAAGTGCTTCCAACTGCGAGTCCGGGAGCCCGGCCTGAATGTAGACAATCGCGTAAGTGGCAAGGTCCGCAAGTGCAAGACAGTCAAGGTACTGCCGATCGTCGAGTTCGATGGGCTCAGCCCTCAGGAAGTTCATGGCCCCTAGCCGGGCGCGCCCGATGCGCAGCGGGAAGCAGAAGACGGCTGCCACACCCAACTCATGTGCCATGAGCGAATACTGAGGCCAGCGCTGGAACTCGATGGCGCCCCAGTTGGAGGCCTCCACATGCTCGCTCGTGCTAATGACGTGGAAGCTAGGCCCCTCTCCCAACGCAAACTCGGCCGCCGCGACCTCCTGAGCCCACGGACTCGACGAAGCGAGGGGGCCCTCCGGTGCGCCGCCGCTCTGCAGTCCGATCACGGCACCATCGCAAGGCACCTCCTCCACAGCCAAGGTGCACAGGCGCTGCAGCAGGGAGTCCGGGGGTGCACTCTCCAGTTTCGCGACGAACAACGCTCGACGACTCGCCCCGTCAGTCATCTGCCAACGCCGCCTCGCGACGTGCCGACACCGCGGGAACAACGGTCCGCCCCTCGCGTTGAATCCACCGACCCGATGCCGCAGCGATCCCGGTCATAGCAATCCCGACTCGCGTGCCGCGATAACTGCATCCTCGCGCGAGTGCACGCCAAAGTGTCGATAGATGGCCATGGACTCCAGGCGGACCGTCGACTCGCTGAATGCGATCTGGCGAGCAATCTGCCGATTGGTGCGTCCTAGCGACATGGCGTGCACGATCTCGGACTGGCGGGGTGTGAGTTCATCAAAGGTCGGTGACGACAGCCCGTCGCGACAACTCTCGACAATCGTCGCGGGCACGCTTGACCACAGTCGCTGCGCGAGCGTCAGACGGGCAATGCACTGCAGCGTAGTGTCCATATCATCCGATGCGAGCCACACGGCGATGACAGCTTTGAGGTCATCTGCCTGAGCCAGAGGTACGCATGCGATCGCGTCGCCTCCCGAGGGCGATGCCCACGCCTCGGCCCGCGTCACACCATCCAGCAGACCACCGGCGGCAGCGTTGGCATTCCACACACGGGACACCGCCCACGCGAGCAACCCGGCATCGGAGGATCCGCAACCATGGTGCAGGCCCCCGTCTGCTCCGACGAGCACGACCTCGGATGCCCTCAAGGTGGCACTCGTGAGGACGACTTCGAAGAGGTGGCCAGCGAACTCGCAAATGGTTGACGAGGTTGAGGCCGCCACGGCCACGTCGACAAGCTCCCCGAGATCCCACGTGACCTCAGGCGCTCGCCAGGACTCGGAGGCGAACTCCACGGTGGTCCAGTCAGGGGCTTCGGGTTCGATGTGGGTCATCATTGCCCCTTCCGTCCGTCAGCGGTACCGAATCCGCATCAGGAGCAGCGGGGCGTGCTTCATCACGATCCGCTATTCAGCGGTCAATTGCAAGAAGCCACACGTCCCTTCTTGCTTGGTATTGATTCAGACTGCGCCTGCGTCATGCTTCATCGACGCCATATCCGAGTGGTCAGGGCTCATTTGACCGATGCCGACTACTCCACTTCCGTATCGTTCGCCAGCCGCGAATCCGCCCCCTGTCGGGCTGACCCCCACGACTCCGGATCTCGGACGGCGGATAATCACGCCATGGGCGGATCCGTGCTCCTCGTGGAGGACGACAACCTCGTGCGCGCTGCGCTCGCCGCCGGGCTCGCCCATCACGGCTTCGAGGTGACCGCGGTCGGCGACGCCCGAGCCGCGATGGCGTCATTCGCCCAGTCGTCACCCGATGTCGCGGTCCTCGATCCGCACCTCGGAGCCGGCCCGACGGGAATCGACCTCGCTGCCGGTATGCGCCAGCGGCAGCCAAGCGTGGGCCTGGTGCTCCTCACGTGGCTCCGGCGTCGCCGCGTGCGGCCTGTGCCCGTCGTCACCATTGTCCTGCTCGGTGGCGTCATCGGCATTGTGCGCTCCGCATCGATGTACGCCGCATCCGTCTGGCTGGTGCTACAGGAACCCGACACCGCCCTTGCCTGGACGCGCACGCCTGACGCGGGCGGCACCACGGTGACGATCTCGATCCCCATCTGATCGCGGCCCGGCGTAGGGTGGTCGGGTGATCCGCCGACTCGCGGTCGCGACTATCGCGATCGTCCTCATGACCGCGAGCGTGGCGACCGCTGAGGACCAACCAAAGCGGCCCATCAAGCGGACAGTGGCCCTCACGCTCAGCAGCGAGGCGATGGCCGCCGTGCCCACGCGATACACCATCGTCGCCACACCGACGTCAGGAGTGACGCGGCTGCGTACGGCAATCCAGGTCCGCGCCGAGCGCGGCTGGGTCACCCTGCGCAGCGGCGTACCCGACCGCAGGGGTCGCACAAGCGGCGAGATCGTGAGCAATCGAGCGAGTGCCAAGCGGTACCGAGCGGTGCTGATCTCGACGAAGGGCCGGGTCATCGCGTCATCGAGGCCGACCGCGGTGACTTGGTCCCGGCTCGAGTACCGGGTGAGCCTGGAGTGCTCGGCCCAGGTCGCCGCTGTCGGCACCGACGTGCCGTGCAGGGTCGTCGTATCCCCGGCGGTGCGCCTCGACGACATGATCACCGTCCTCGAGGCCAATGCCGGCTCGGGCTGGGTGCTGGTCGAGGCAGCACGCGCCGAGGCGAGTGGGCTTTGGCGAACGCATGTCAACGGCTTCGCCACCGGCACGGTGGACTATCGCGTCGTGCTCATGCGCGATGCGGAAGCTCGAGCGAAGTCACCCATCCTCACCGTCTCCTACACCTCCGACGACTAGCCTCACGCACATGACCTTCTCGATCGTTGCGCGTAGCGCGCAGGGTGATCGGTGGGGTGTCGCCGTGGCAAGCAAGTTCCTCGCCGCCGGTGCCGTGGTGCCGGGCGTGACCTCGCCGCTCGGCGCCGTCGCTACCCAGTCCTTCGCCAACCTGAGATACATCCCCGAGGCGTTCGCCATGCTGCGCGAGGGTGTCGCGGCGAGCGATGTCCTCGACCGACTGGTGGCTGCCGACGACGGTCGAGCACAGCGCCAGGTGGGCATCGTCGATGGCCAGGGGCGCGCCGCGACCTTCACCGGAGGGGACTGCCTGCCGTGGGCAGGGGGCGCGAGCGGTCCGAACTATGCAATCCAGGGCAACATCCTCGCCGGGGCCGAGGTCGTGCCCGCGATGGAAGCCGCGTTTTGCGCCGCCGACGCCGACATGCCTCTCGCACGGCGCCTGCACGCTGCACTGCTCGCCGGTGATCGAGCGGGCGGCGACTCACGCGGGCGACAGAGCGCCGCCGTACTCGTGGGAGGAATCGGCGCCGGATACGGCGGTGGCAGTGACATCGAGGTGGACCTGCGCGTCGATGATCACCCGGATCCGGTCGTCGAGTTGGGGCGCTTGCTCGACATCCACTCCCTGCTCTTCGGCAAGCCGACCGAGACGTGGCCACTGGCGGGAGACGTCGAGCAGCGACTCCGGCGAGCCCTCGATCGACTCGGATACGACGACCCTGATCTCGAGCGAGCGCTGGAGCGTGCCGCCGGGGTCGAGAACCTCGAGGAGCGCCTGGTGCCAGGCGCGATCGATCCGGTGGTCCTCGCCCATCTGGAGGACATGAACCCGCGTTAGCCTGCGACTCCGAAATCGCGCCAGTGCGCGTCGCCGACGAAGGACGTCACGCGGCGGAAGTGCCGATCCCACTCGCGCAGGACCAGATCCGCGCGTTCCTTGACCGCGGTGACACATGAGCGATCGGGTGCGGCATCGGCAGCGAATCGGCGCAGTCCGGCGATCTCGGCCCGAAGGTGGTCGGCGCGAGCATCCAGGCGCGATGCGCGATCGCGCATCTCGGCGGGGTAGTCACCCAGGGAGAAGACGATCTCGGCGTCCTCGCGGAGCTGATCGGTCAAGCGGGCGACGTCGGCCCACCAACTGGCATCGGGGTCCGACGCCCGGAGGGTGGCGCGGAATCGATCGATCGTGGGGGTCATGACGACCTCCTTCCCTGAGCGCTAGCCGACCCCGTGGACGAGGCCGATTCGGCGCCCCCATCGTGGACCAGGGAATGTCGCAGAAGTGTCGCGCGAGCGTGCGAAATCGGTGCCGACCTGGTCAGGAAAGCCCCGCCCATGAGGGAGGGGAGGTCAGGCCGACAGGAAATCGACGATCAGTCGGGAGGTGCGCTCGGGCTCATCGTGGAGCACCCAGTGGGTGGCGTCGTCGAGGAATTCGACACGTACGTCGTCGCAGAAGGCGGCACTCGGCTCGACCATCGTGTCGCTCAGGGCCACATCACGCCTGCCCCAGATGATGAGCGTCGGCACGTGAACGCGCTTGTCCGCCAGCCGCTCCGGGCGACGACGCACGGATGCTCGGTACCAATTCATCATGCCCGTCCCAGCGCCCGGGTGAGCCCACGCATCCTCGAGCTGCTCGAGATAGCGGGCGTCAAACGATCCTGGATTGCCCGTCTTGGCGATCATGCGGGCGAAGCGCCCGCGCGTGCGCTTGCCGAAGGCGATGCGCTCGGGCAGCCATGGTGCCTGGATGGCGAAGATGTACCAGCTCTTGCGCATCTGCTTCCGATTGGACTTCACCTCGCGGGCGAAGACGCTCGGATGCGGCACGTTGGCGACGACGAGCCGTGTGACGAGGTCCGGTCGGGTGAGCGCAAGCCACCAGGCGACAGCGGCACCCCAGTCATGGCCCACGACGAAGGCGCTGTCGCGACCCAGTGCCGAGACCAGACCCGCTGCGTCCGCGCTGATCTCCTCGATCCGGTAGGCGTCGATGCCCTCGGGCTTCTCGCTGGCGCCGTAGCCCCGCTGATCCGGCGCCACGACGCGAAACCCTGCCTTGGCAAGGGCGACCATCGTGCCGGCCATGCCACGCCAGAACTCAGGGAAGCCGTGGAGCGCAAGCACGAGCGGCCCGTCCTCCGGGCCGGCGAGCGCGCAATGTAGGCGAATGCCATTGGTGAGGATGTCGCGATGCTCGATGTCGATGCCGTCGATGCTCTCCACCAGGCTCACCCGGCGAGCCTAGACCCTGCCCGGGCGCCAAGAGGGTGCTGGCATCCTGTGGGCGTGGTGGACTTCGGGTACGTCGTGGGCGCGCGCAGCGGATCAGCGCGTAGCGGAGTCATCACGACTCCACACGGGGAAATCCGCACGCCGGCATTCATCCCCGTGGGCACGAAGGCCACGGTCAAGGCACTCCTGCCCGAGACGGTGCGCGACCTCGGGGCACAGGCCGTCCTCGCCAACGCGTACCACCTCTACCTGCAGCCTGGGCCGGCCATCATCGAGGAAGCGGGCGGGCTCGGTGCCTTCATGCACTGGCCGGGCCCGACATTCACCGACAGCGGTGGCTTCCAGGTGCTGTCCCTGGGAGCCGGCTTCAAGAAGGTCCTCGCCATGGACTCGGGGCAGCGCGATGACGACGTCATCGCCGACGGCAAGGAGCGCCTAGCCCGGGTCGACGACGACGGGGTCACCTTCCGCTCGCACCTGGACGGTTCGGAGCATCGATTCACTCCCGAGGTGTCGATGCAGGTGCAGACCGCTATCGGCGCGGACATCGCCTTCGCCTTCGACGAGCTCACCACCTTGAACAACACCCTGGACTATCAGGTGCTCTCCCTGGAGCGCACGCGGCTGTGGGCCGAGCGTTCCCTCGCCGAGCACGACCGGCTGCGCTCCCCCGATCGGCCTTACCAAGCGCTTTACGGCGTGATCCAAGGTGCGCAGCACGAAGAACTCCGGCGCAAGGCCGCTCGGGATCTCGGTCGGATGCACTTCGACGGTTACGGCATCGGAGGTGCGATCGAGAAGCGCAATCTGGGAGAGATCGTGCGCTGGGTGACGGACGAACTCCCGGATGACAGACCGCGCCACCTGCTGGGTATCGGTGAGCCGGGCGATCTTTTCACCGGCGTCGCCGCGGGCGCCGACACGTTCGATTGCGTGTCACCCTCGCGCGAGGCACGCAACTCCGCGGTCTACACCCCGGACGGCAGGTTCAATCTGCTCACCAGCGCACATAGGCGCGCGTTCGAGCCCATCGACGCCGAGTGCGACTGCTACACCTGCACTCACTACACGCGCGCCTATCTGCACCATGCCTTCAAGGCCAAGGAGATGATCGCGTCAACACTGGCGACGATCCACAACGTCCGCTTCACCGTGCGCCTCGTAGATCAAATGCGGTCAGCGATCGACGACGGTGACTTCGACGCGTTGCGCGAGGAGTTTCTAGGCCGCTATTACGCCGGCACCGCCTCGGCGTAGGTGGGCTCCCTGCGCTTCACCCAGCCGATGACGGCGTAGGACACCGGCAGCAGGACAACCTCGACGAGCGTCTTGTAGGCGAAGCCGAAGGCGACGTAGATGAGGAACTCCTCGCCGGTGATCACGCCGTAGAAGGCAATGGTGCAGAAGACGATGGTGTCGGCGAACTCGCCGACCGCTGTCGAGCCGAGCAGGCGCAGCCACAGCGCCTTCTCCTGGGTGCGCTCCTTGATCTTGACGAGCACCCAGGCATTGAGGAGCTGTCCGACCAGATAGCCGGCGATGCTCGCGAGGACGATGCGCGGGACGAAGCCCAGCACGGCCTCGAAGGCCTCCTGGTTGCCCCAGGCCTCGGCGGGCGGGGAGATCTGCACGACGAAGAACGTGAGTGCAGCGAGAGCGGACATCGCAAAGCCGATGAGGATCGCCTTGCGAGCAGCCTTGAAGCCGTAGACCTCGCTCAGGATGTCTCCCGCGATGTAGACCAGCGGGAAGAGGAAGGCGCCTCCGTCGGTGATGATGGGCCCGAACTCGATGAGCTTCACTGCTCCGATATTCGAGATGAGCAGGAGGCCGACGAACACGCCGAA
>Ga0129342_1001507_pt1 | contig 10424 bp, 8 predicted proteins | sample CPBDNA_5_FD_94426 | JGI IMG/M metagenome (GOLD analysis project Ga0129342, IMG submission 94426) | Freshwater to marine salinity gradient microbial communities from Chesapeake Bay, USA - CPBay_Sum_15_0.2_DNA | ecosystem: Environmental > Aquatic > Marine > Coastal | place: USA: Chesapeake Bay...
AATGATACATATAGAACTCTTATAAATATCCAGGTGTCAATCATTAACACCTTAAGCATTATAGAGTTCAAACATACCGCCCTTGAGTGTAGCAACCCTTACATATTCACAGAAACTACGCATAACATCAAGACCTGCTGGAAAATCACCAGTAATGTATAAATCAATACCACGTTGACCCACTCGCCCATTTGTTAGCTTAGTTCCTATGTAAAAGAATTGACCAGTAAGCTCTGCATCCTGATCATGACCAGCATAAGAAGCATTAATACCGCCATACTTACATTCATCTGAGAACTCTTGACGAGTAATGAAGGGGATACCTTCAGAATGTGTTAATTCACTAAATAGCCTTGCGTTATTATCAATCGCCGTAGTGTATTCAAATCTATCATTATATTTGAGATTGTAGGCTGTCTTAGTTGTAGCCCCCACAACACCAGAAGCATTAACAAGCGGAGACAGAGCATTAACTTCACCCAGTAAACCATCTTCACTTACACTACTATCACTAAGCATAGTAATAACACGTGGAACAAGGCGATTAGCCATACCTAGATTGCGAACAACACTCTGACGAACAGCCGCCTGAGTTGTGCTGTGTTCTACTACACGATAATCATCAAATGAAAAGTTAATCTCTGGATTTGCGTTCTGGTATCTTTCCATCTCATCAGTAGCACCATAGAAAATGTAATCAGCACAGAACTTAAGTTCATCCCTTACAATTTCGCAGTTGATATCAGCAGTAGAACCTTCCTTAATCTGAATACGTTGACCCTTCTGGGGGTAGAAAGTTAATTCAATATTAATAGGCTCATTAATCATGTAAAGCGGAAGCTGATGAACTTTTAGGAAGGGGAATAAATCAGATAAATCAATAGCAAGAGATGGATTTGTTTTTTCATCAGTACTAACACGCAACCACTCAGGAATATTTCTATTTGTTAGAGTTCCTGTTTCTGTCTGTTCTATCTCAAGCCCATTATCTAAACCATATCCAGCAGCTTCAAAACGAGAGCCTAGAGTATAATTGAAATCATGAGCCATACCGCGACCAGTCATATAAAGTTCACGTTCAAGGTTATTTTCATTTGTAATTAGAGCAGACTTAACTGAGAAAAGATGACGCCATGAATCAATTTCATTAATTGCTTTATTTCCTATCTTCAAAACAGCCTTCTTTACAACTTGACCTATTCCTACGTGGGGCATAGGGAAAGAACTATCATTAGCTCCTGAAGCAAGTTTCAGAGAAAGGAAAATCTTAGAATGAGAATGAAGGAAACCCTTATTCTGTAGAGTAAAACGGCAGAAACCATCAGAAGTTGCAGTTCCCTGATTAAATACAACTGGCTCAAGCAAATCAGTCTCTAACTGCTGTACATAATTCACAGGAATAGACTGGAGCATGAGAAAATCAGGAGTTCGTCCATCATCCTGACCGACAAGGGGCTTAGCACTTGATTGAGTGGGTGGCGGTGGCTGTGTATCGCTTTCAACGTCCATTATTTTATAACCTTACAAAGATATAAAATAAACAAAAAAAAAATCAAAAATTAAGGTATAGATAATAAGCTTTAGCAATCTATGATAAGCTTTAGCAATCTATGATATTACTTACTGACTAAGCTGAACTCCATTTCTGTTGTATACAAGTTGAGCCGCAGACTTGATGAAAATATAAACACCGATAGGATTATCTGCTGTAAGTTCGCTATCAATACTCACACCAAATTGCTCCATAGAGAAATCTTCGCCACCGCCTAAACCATACTTAACACCTAATCCCATAATAGACCCACCTAGTGGGATATTGTTGTATGAAAACTCGCCAGCTATGCTTGTAGTCATATTATAGTTTCTATTCATGTTAGCAGGAGAAGCAGAAGAACGACCCATTCCATATGCTGGAACAAGAGCATCAACTAAACCCTTAACAATAAGGGGATCAGGGAGTTGCGAAAGTTCATTCCCAGTCTCTTCTGTATTTGCTACATAGTCAAAATCTGCTGGATATTTGACACCCCCCTTGAGAAACTGAACTCTCTTGATTTTAGCGAGTGCAGTTTTACTTGAACCCACACCAGATGGGTAAGTTGTAGCCTGTCCATCATTTGTTAACGTATTAATATTAGATACAGGCATGAAAGTCATAAATGCTGAATGAACTTGACGCAGAGCAAGAGAATATTGTATCTGAGCATTAGTAGAATTAATTGAAGTATAGAGAGATGTAATAGTATTAAAATCCATAGTTCCTTCAGGTGCTGGTGGCGTGTCTCCTGGGTCTTGTATTTCACAGGTTAGCTTAAGGTTAGATAATTCATAGTGTGCGTCCCCAATCCCAGTAGTATCTCCAGCTAACTGGAAAAGAACATTACTATCAGGCTGAAGTAAAAACTCAATAACAATTCCACCAAAAGCATCAGGGCGTAAATCAACCATATTACCAGACTGAATAAAACCGCAAGGAATGTGGGCAGAAAAAGAGTTAGTCTGAGCCACAGAAGTTGTAGGACTTTCCATTACTGATTTTCTGAAAGTTGTGGGATTAGGTTGAATTAAACAAGTCTGAGAAAGATGACCTAGCTGGTCTCCAAGAGCAGACGAAGTTAAAGCCATATAGGTGTTCATGTATTTTGCATAATGTCTAATGCTCTCACAAATCATCTTTGAACGCTGAGAGCGAATAGTTAACGTATCAAATAAATTGTAAATACCTAAGCGACTATTCATAGTAATATGGTCTCCATTAGTTAATGGAGTGGGAGTAGCAAGGTTATCCTTGTAAGCTGCGAAATCTCCTACAATTCTGATAGAACGTGGATCTAACATTCCACTCTGAGCGGAAATAGTAAAAGATAGTACAGGGAAACCATTTTTGAAAGAGATTTTACCATCAGCTGGGATATTATCAGGTCTAATTTCAATATAACGAGAACTCATATTTTTATACTAAATAAAATATAAAATATTAGAAACAAAAATAAATAAAATATTTTTATAATATAATGAACTTTGTAAACGAAAAAAATGAAAAAGTAAATTATCAACGATATGAATCAGTTGAAATAAAATTAGCAAAAGAATATATTAAATCTGATGATTTTGTTTTAGAATTAGGAGCAAGATATGGCGGAGTTTCATGTGCAATTAATTCTAAGCTAAAAAATAAAACTCATCAATATTCAGTTGAACCAGATATTAGAGTATGGGAAGCATTAGAAAAAAATAAGAAAAATAATAATTGTCATTTTAATATTATTAAAGGAACTATCAGCAAAAATAAACTTAAAATAATCAAGGATAGTAGAAACTTTCCTGATAATAATGACTGGGCAGCCTTTACTTGTAAGGGTGGGTCAATAACTGATCCCCCTAACTATTCTTTACCTGAAGAACCTTTTAATGTATTATTTGCTGATTGCGAAGGATTTTTAGAAACCTTTTATAATGAAAACAAAAATCTTTTTGATAATTTAAGGCTCATTATCATAGAAAAAGATAGATCAGATTATTGTAATTATGATTATCTTGAAAAAGAGTTTTTTAATTTAGGATTTCAGAAAGTTTATTCAAATAAAGATTTTCATGTTGTTTATGAAAGAAAACCTAAATCAATTCCTAAAATACTTTACATCAATCTTGATGAAAGAAAAGACAGACGCGAACATATGGAAAAACTTTTACAAGGTTATGATTATGAAAGAGTTTCAGCTATTAAACATGAAGATGGATATATAGGATGTGCAAAATCTCATATTATATGTTTACAAATAGCAAGAGCTAGAAAGTTAGATAAAGTTATTATTCTTGAAGATGATTTCATGTTTTATAAAAATAATAATTTCAATAATATAAAATTACCTGAGAAATATTCTTATGGGTCAATCATTAACACCCCTGAAAAAATAAAGGATAAATCTGAACTATCAAAGAAACAAATAAAACATTTGAAACAAAATAATTTATTGTTTGCTAAAAAAAATGAAATAAAAAAATTAGAATATGATATTCTTTTACTTTGTAATTTAATCAAGAAACGAGAAAAGATAAATCACAATTTTAGTAGAGTTTATCAAGCTGAATGGACATCTGGGCATCTTGTAAAAAATACTCTTTATAATGATTTAATAAATAATTTACAAGAAGGAATTGAATCAAGATTAAAAAAAGGAAAATCTAGAGATAATAATTTAGATATTTACTGGAATAAACTTTTCAAAGATTATAAATGTATTTGTCATAATGAAACTTTTGCGACACAAAAAGAAGGTTATTCTGATATAAAAAAAGAAATTATGAATAGGATAAATATTTATTGATTACATGATTACTTCAACAGAACCTTCACGAACAACTAAACGCCTTAGGTGGAATACAAAACTCTGGAAGAGCTTAGGCTTGTCAGGTGCGGTATCAGTCAGATACTTAAGATTGACTGCTAAATCCTTACCACGTAAATCCATTACACCATTCTGACCACCAGCAGAGAAACCGCGTCCAAAAATAAAGTTATTATTGAACTCGCTGAAACTCCTAGGCTGGATCATAGAATTATCTAATACTTTTTCAATTTCATAGATATGGTAAGCATCTATGGATTTCTTAGTTGCAATCTTCTTTGTAGAGATTTCACGCGATGGAACACGCTTTCCATTTAGCGTAAATTGAATTGAAGAAAGCTGGTCGCATATTCCTGTGTATGCTGTGCGGTTAGAAGCTAAGCATGTATCTTCTGGGTTCTTTGCGATAGTAGCAGGAGCAACAGAATAATTAGAACCCTTAATAACATAAGTACCAGAAGCAGAAATCTTTTGAGCAGATGTGTAAACACTACTATCCTGCGGAACAACTAACAAACTCTTTGCCCTGCTATTCTGAGCAAAAACCTGGAAAGTAATTTGTCTATCAGACGCAAGAATACTATGCTTATAATTTGTAAGAGAATGAATATCAAACTCAATAGCCTTACCTTCTCTAACCTTCTGAATCATTCCACGCTCATATCCTGGATCAAGCTGAACACGAGAAACAATTAGATTGACATTTGAAACCTTGTAAGAAACATCATAAGAACTCTCTTCAGCAACAGATGTAGAATACATAACATAATCACTATTGATTGTATCAGCACCAGCCTTGACAGAAGCATTTTGAAATTGAACTTCAATAAGACCAGCAGAAGCATTAGCCGCAGCCGATAGATTGATAGCTGAAATAGTTAGCGGAACATCTCCATGAAACGCAGAACCTGAAGCATTATTCGCAGCCTTACAGAACTTAAACTTTTCACCTACTACAAATGGAAACCTTGAAACTCTATCAGCACCTTTAAGGTTGTTTTCAGTATCTATGTAAACCTTAGTAGTAGCTGTTCCAGCAGCCCAGTTGTTAGGAGCAGAAGAACCATTTAAACTATGGAAGTGTGGATTGAGTGGAGTTCTTACATCACGAAGGACACTATCTAACTGCTTAACAACATCTTCAGCTTGTGCTAAATCAATTTCAATATATAATCCATTTGTCATACCAACTGGGAAAATTGTATCAGAATTAGCAAAAATACCAGTATGGAGCGGAATACAAACCTTAGCCTTTAGGAAATCAGTATTTGTAAAAGGCGTACTTTGATTTCCAGTTGTTGACTTAAAATAAGGATTAGTTATAGTATTCGCCATAGCAGATTTACTAGTTCCCTGAGTTCCACGATTTTCAGGAGTATGAACAGAGCAACCTTCCTTTAATGCTCTCATGTTTTCAACACTATTATCTTTATCATAATCATATTTTACAGCAACATAAGTTGAGTAGTCAGAAATCTCTTCTAGAAGCTGACCACGCGAACCATCATACACCCTAATATTTTTGATTAAAACAGAAGAGCATTTATCAAGCTGAAGGCGAGTAGGAGCCTTACCAGAAGGAAGCGATAAACTTATGTTAAATTGTAAATACGTGTCTCGCCCATCCATGTATTTTGTGGATGGGTCAAGGAATATTTGTATCTTCTGCCCTGGGTTGTAATCAAGCCCATTTTCACTAGGAACAGAAATCTTTGTTTCACCGACGCGGACACTATCATCAGCAGACCAATAAGCAGACATATTTTATAAACTTATACAGATATAAAATAAATAAAAAAAAAAATCAAAAAAGTTATTTTTTAATTATTGAGTTCTTCCTGTTGTAATTGTTTGTTGAACTGGAGCTGAAACTTCCTGGACTGTTTCCTTTTGTTGCTCTTGTTTTAACTCATCACTTTGTTTATCTTCTTCAACTTTAGAACCTATAGCATCAAAAGCAGATGAAGCAAGGTCAACAACTCCCCCAATAATTGCAGCTGGGGGATAGAAAGTTCCAATTATATCAGCAGCTGACCCAGCAAGAGATAAAGCATTTCCAGTCTTTTCTTCCCAATTATCTCCAGCAAGATGAAAACCTTTTCCACCCTTAAAATCCTGGTATAAATCCATTCCCATCGTAGCAACTCCACCAATAGCCCCAGCGGCTTTCCCCAGTTTAGCAACTCCATCTTCTGTAAGTCCATCTTCTAAAAGACTTTCCATTCCATTTTGAAGTTTACCTTTAGAACCTGCTACGCTTTCAGCTTCTTCAGATAATGAAGCCCCAGCAGGCGAACCTTCTGCCCTTACTTCTTCTCCCGCTGCTGCCGTTAAATTATTCTCTCCCATCGCTTGTCTCATGGGGTCTCCTTGTGTCGCATTTTCCCTAAGTGTATTATTTGCGGCTGTATCAGGATTAGAACCCTTAGCCGCGTTCTTCGCCTTATCTGCTCTCCATTCATTATATGTCTGAATAGCCCCAGGCATTTTTGAACCTTCCCAGAGAGTTTTTCCTGTGTCTAAAGCAGCTTTAATTGTATCAGAAGTTTTTAATCCTTGTTGTAATCCTGTAATTCTATCAGCTACTTCTTGATTATGTTGACGTATTTTATCATTTAAATCTCTAACGCTCTGAGTTCTCATATTGCCTTGAGCAATAGCTTGTCCAGAAGTTCCATATAAATCCATTTTATAATTATAAGAATATTTTAATCTATTTACAAAAAAAATAATTTTATATATCATCAATTTCTAATTCTTCAGCTTCATCACTATCTCTTGTAGGATATATTTTTCTCTCGTGTCTGATGTACGCTTCAGCTGGATTTTCAGATAATTTCAAATATAAAAATGAATATCTATCTTTATGGGCTTCATCATAAAGTTTCATAAAATTATCATGACCGCCCACCATATCCCCATACTCTTCTGCTATCTTTTCAAGTTCTTTTTGATTTTGTTGTTTACATATAATTACATCAGTTGCATTATTTCTAATCATTCCAGACACAGCCCTGAAACTTTGAACCGCAATAATATAGAAATCAATATAATGTCTGAATCGCGTTGAGAAAAAACTTACTTGATTTCCCTTTTTAAAATCTTTTGTTAAAACATCATCCATAACTAAAGCATATGTGGGTCTTTCACTTTTATCATATTTACCTTGTTCTTTTTTTATCTCTTCAATAATTCCATCTTCATAATGATCTATACAATCAAAATGTTTACTTAATATTTTTCCCTTATTATCTGTGTGTAACGTAGTTGATATAAACTTTACAACATCAAACTTATCTTTATAAAAATCAGGATTGCAAAAATAATTTACGAGTAAATTACTCTTACCTGAGCGAACTGAGCCAATTATCAAAGTTAGACTGGGCATAGCCATTAAGTTAGGGTGGATATCATCAAAGTTTTCATTAGGGTCTTCATCCTTGACTTTCAAAACCTTAGGAATTGATTTTTTCTTCATGTCGCATTTACAAACCGCATGACCTTTAGGACACTTTTTAGGCATTTATATATTTTATATGATATTTTATTTTTTTAATCTAAAAATAAACTTAAAATAAGTTCTTCTGGTATTCTGTATCTATCTAATTGAGTTGTTCCATTTCCCATAGTTTTTTGTTTTCTTTCAGTATTTCCTAAATTAGTTTTATGAAGTAATCTTTTAGCTTTAGTATTTACTAAAACTTTTTTTCCATCTATCATTTCATATCCATTCCCTAAAACTTTCTTATGTTGAGTATCAACCATATTCCCACAAGCTCCTGAACCATCGCAAAGTTTATTGTTCCAGCCTTCCTTATTAGTCCATATCCTTGTTCTCTTTCTATATCCCCAGTCTGAATACATACAATAATCAACATTATAAAAAGGTTTATCTTTCATGAAAGGTCTATCTTTCATTCTGCTTGTTGCTGGGTTTTCAATAAACCAATATTCAGGATTAAAATAATTTATTATCTCAAAAGTTTTTAAAACTAATTTATCATCTTCTTTCATTTCTTCTTCTTGTAATTCTTTTGTATATAGTTTACCTTTTCTCATTCTACCAATCCACGCATCTTGAAGCTTAGAATAATTTGTACAAGGTGGAGAAGCCCAGACAATATCAAAATAATCTTTAGGATATTGTTTATAATCAAAATCCATAATATCAACTTGATGGTCAGCTGGTAAAATTAAATCAACTGAAACTGATTCAAATCCTAATTGATCGCATACTTTTCCAACAGATTTAGTCCCTGAAAATAATTCTAAAACTTTTAACATTTATATTGATTAATATTTTATTTTTTTAATTTAAACTCTTTAATTTTTTTCTGTGTCTTTTGATTAACATTTCACAAAGTTTCTTATCATTATTAGGAGTGTATCTAGGTTCTCCGCCTAAATTATGATGTTTATATTCCTTAACCCATGAGCCTTGATTTTTATATAATCCATAAAGGAAATCATCGCAAAACCAATTATGTATTTGTGGGGGGAAAACCCAACCAAAATGATTGAAATGTTTTTTATGAATTAAAAATTGTGTGGGTATATTTTCATTATTACTGAACCCAGCTGAATATCCCACATTATTATTTTTCTTCAATAATTTAATAAACTTTCCCAGCCATTCTTTTCTTCCATCATACATGATATCATCTCCGCCTATTTGTATATATTCAATTCCATCATCAATAGCTCTCTTTGTTAAGTTATTCCATATTTTGCAAGGATTACCTTTATGAGTTGAATCAAAAGAAAACCATTTTAATTTTATATCTTTATTGCCGTAGGTACTAGGAAGTTTAATAGTTGAATATAATTCATCATCATGATCATAACCAATATAAACTTCAATATTGAAATCAGATAATATTTCTAATGAAGGTAAAAGAATACTAAATAAATAACTTTCTTCTAATGTTGTCCAGTTCTTTTTATTACTTGTTGAAGGAACACAAAAAGCTATTCTTGTCGTTGCTTCGCGAGAAGGTGTCTCTGATTGACACCCTAAACAATTTAATGATTTAGTTTCAAAATATTCTGATATAGATTTCTTATTATTATAATTTGTAATCTTTCTTTTGCATTCAGGAAACATAACAGATAGATGGCGGTTTATTTCACTTAGCTCTTTCCATGATTGAAGATGAACTCTTTTTCCATTAGGAACATTATATTTATCTCCTTGCCTTTGATAATCATTAAAAAAGTAATTAGGATTATTTTTAGGAGTTTTTACAATTCTTAATGTTCCGTCATCTAATTTTTCACATTCAGGGATAAACTCAACATAATCACAATCAAAGCCTGCGATATGTATATCTTCATATAAATCTAAAGCTAAAACAACAGAAGCTGAACCAGAACACCAGTTTCTGATATATTTGAAAATACTTCTAGGATCACACATTAAATGCTCAATAAAAATGATTTTGTCTTTAGGATAATCTTTCCATACTTTCTGAATTGACTGACTGACTAAATACATCTTGCATTTATCTTTTTTTATGAAATCAATTACTTCAGGATTTTGACAAACAACTTCATCAACGTTAACATAATAATCAGGATATTTATTTATCTTATCCCAATAGCGAAAAGCTAAACAACAACCAATCCAGTCTCCTGTAATATTATTAAAATCAAAATCTTTCAAAGAGCTTCCATTTCCTAAAACTAAACATGATTTCATTATATTTTATAATCTAAATTATATATTATTTTTAAACGAATTACATTTTTAAAACGAAATATATTTATGGTGTCAATCAGAGACACCTGCTATAAAATACTCATATAGAAATGATATCTATAGAACTCTTATAAATGTATAGGTGTCAATCATTAACACCTTAATTAATAACAAGCATCCCATCTATTTGAGCCATCCCTGTATCTATAGCCTGTGGGTTTCAGTTTATCAACTAAATCCTTTCTTGATTTCTCAATAGCTTGTTGCTTTCTCTTTTCTTCCTTTCTTGCTTTCCTTAATGTTTCATATTTTGAAATTGCTTCAAATTGTGCTTCTTCTAAATCCTTTTTAGTTATTGTAGGAACAGGATAAGAAGG
>Ga0129342_1001511_pt1 | contig 10411 bp, 14 predicted proteins | sample CPBDNA_5_FD_94426 | JGI IMG/M metagenome (GOLD analysis project Ga0129342, IMG submission 94426) | Freshwater to marine salinity gradient microbial communities from Chesapeake Bay, USA - CPBay_Sum_15_0.2_DNA | ecosystem: Environmental > Aquatic > Marine > Coastal | place: USA: Chesapeake Bay...
TGCTGTTCACCAAATTGTTGAAGACTATATTGACAACAAAGAAGACTACAGCAAAGGATACTTTCCTCACATCCTAGAAAACTTTCAGCAGATTAAACCTATCCTAGATAAACGTATAGGTAAAGTCTATGCACAAGAGCAACCTCTTTACTCAAATCATTTGGGTGTTGCAGGTCGTGTTGACTGTGTAGCAGAGTTTGATGGTAAGTTGTCTATCATTGATTTTAAAACATCTAAGAAGCGTAAGACCCGTAGCCGGTGTTATAACTACTTTATGCAAGAAGCAGCATATGCCATTATGTGGGAAGAACGCACTAAGATGCCTATTACACAACTGGTTACTATCATGTCTGTTGATAATGACCATCCTTTAGTATTTGTAGAACAACGTGACGATTGGACGGAGAAACTCCATGAAACGATCAAACAATATGAAGCAGAACAATCCACCCTTAATGGGTGAAACCAAGACAGGTAAAGAACTGACACCACAAAAACTTACATCAGTTAAAGGTGATATTCGGTTCTATAATCCTACAGGAGAATATTGTTCTCTTAATCAGTGTATAGATAAATTTGATAGTGTTATTCAATTGGTAGAGAAGACTGCCAAGGGTAACTCTTACTATGCATACTATCATGTCTGTAAAGAATGTGACCGTAAACACATGTCTTCACGCAACAAAACAGATACAGCAGAGTCAAAAAGACGTGCTGATCTTGGTTATAAGGAAGTTGAATAATATGGAACCGATGGGACTAGATGACTTGCTGGGTATGGGTCAGAAAAATAAAACTATTTTTGCTAATAAGCAGGTTGTATCAAAGCATGATTTATACCTGACTGGTGAGATTGGTCCAGCTGACCAGTACACGGATTGGTTTGAACTTATTCGTAATGCTGGTAAGACAGACATTATCAATATCCATATCAACTCTTATGGTGGTGACTTGTTTACGGCTATTCAGTTGATGCGGTGTATCCAAGAGTCAGAAGGTATTATTACTGCATCTGTAGAAGGTGCATGTATGTCTGCTGCGACTATGGTATTCTTGCAAGCACAGACCTTTGAAGTCTCTGAACATGCAGCATTTATGTTCCATAATTATTCTGGCATTGCAGTTGGTAAAGGTGCTGAAATGTTTGCACAGGTATCTTTTGAGAAAAAACTTGTTGACAAGATGATGAAAAAGGTATATAGTGGTTTTCTGAGTGAAGATGAAATCACTGATATCCTTGAAGGTAAAGACCTTTGGTTAGATGGTGATGAAGTTGTCACTCGGTTGAAAGCTATGAAAAAAGAAGTAGAACAACTTGAGTTGGAACTTGATGATGATGACGGAAAACCAGAAGATGATGGACGTTGAGCAGAATAACTTTATGAAAGAGTATGTAGATTCTGCTGCTGGTTATGAAACCACAATTGAAGAAGCACGGGAGTTTATTCAGGGTCTTATTGACTCTGAACTCTCTTTCATTGATGATCTAAAAATGATGTAAAAAATATGACGTTTATTGAATACCTAAACTACCGGAGCAAGTTCGAAACCCTTGTCTCCGGTTTCGTTTTACCAAAAGACAAGTATCAAGGCACTATAGATAGTATGCAGTGGTTTTTAGAGAAAGGTCATACTGCAAATAGATTTCGTAAAGGTTTTGATGATGTGACTGAATTGTGTCATCATGTTTTGAAGGAAATGAAAAAATGAAAATTTGTGTGGTTGGATATGGTTATGTCGGCAAAGCAATGGTTGCCGCATTTGAACAGGGTGAGAATATTGACTATGATATTGTAGACCCTGCTTATGAAGAATATAATAACTCTCTGATGAGCGTTATGGAGTCTTGTGATGCTGCTGTAGTCTGTGTGCCTACACCACAGGGCGAAGATGGTCAGTGTGATGATTCTATTGTACTTGATGTTGTAGAGTCTATCGGCCTTGATAAACCTATTCTGATTAAATCAACTACTGATATTGATACACTTCAGTTCTTTAAAGAAAACTATCCTAACGTTTGTTTCTCACCTGAGTTTCTGCGTGGTCGCAGTTCTGTAGAAGACTTTCTTGCCGAAACTAAAATGATTATTGGTGGTGAGATTAGTCAGGCTGAAGGTTGGGCAAATGTCTTTGCTGAGTGTATTGATATTAAAGATGAAGCATTCCTTGATATTGTAGAAGCAGGTTATGTCAAGTATGCAGAGAATTCTTTCCTTGCTATGCGTGTAACTTTCTTCAATGACCTTTGGAATCTAATGGAGGATGCTCATCCAGAACTTGACTATGACTCTACTGTCTATGCCTTGGGTCTTGATCCCCGTATTGGGCATTCACACAATCAGGTTCCGGGACCAGATGGTAAGTTTGGTTGGGGTGGTCATTGTCTACCCAAGGATATAGCAGCATTTGTGAACTTCGCAAACCGTCAATTCCCCCAAGCGCCAAAGGATGCGGCTCTACCTTTGATCAAATCTGTTATTGAAATCAATAAGAAGCATCGTATGTAATGAAACGTCTCATCTATCAGGTCTCAGTAGGTAAACCGTCTAAACTATACAAGCACTGTATCAACTCAGTTTCAGAGTATTGTGATAAGCATGACATTGAACATTATGTTTTGACCAAACCCAAGCTGCGTATCAATCCAAATGTGTTTACTTCTAATCGTAGTGAAGGGGCGTCTCGTTTAGGTTATCTACCTATCTTTGAAAAAGAGAATGCCTTTGATCTTTTACCAGAGTATGACCAGATTGCTGTGATTGACTCCGACATTTACATTAGACCAGACAGCCCTGATATCTTTGAAGACTTTGGAACTGATAAACCATTCGGTGCAGTCTGTGAACGTGAAATGGCAATCACACAAAAATATGCACAGAAGATTCAAAACTATTCTAGAATGCAGTATCAACCTTTACACGGCAAAAAAGGTGCAGACTTCAAACCAAACAATCTAGGATATGAATTCTTCAATATGGGTTTGATGTTGATGAATCAGTCTTTCTATGATTATATAAATATGTCAGCAAAAGAGTGGGTTACTCAGAATGAGTTTCAACCGTTTGTAGATGGTATTGGTACATGGAAATGGTCTACAGACCAAACACTGCTGAACTACTTTATGAAGACCCGTAAAGTCCCTGTGAAGCATATGGACTGGAAATGGAATGGTCTATATAGTGCTAATAAGAAAATTAGTGAATGTCATTTTGTTCACTTCTTTTTGAAAGACTTGCTGCCAGAACGGGGTGAGAATGTAGAGCAATTAATGGAGCAGATTTAGATGTATTACACAGTAACATATCATGTTCATAGCAAAGATATTCCAGCAGCAGCTCATAACATTGCAATCGGACAAAGTATCGGTAATCCAAATATCAGATCGGAAATTGAAACTTCTGCTAATGTCAAAGAAATGGAATCTATTGTAAAGTCTATTGAAGGTAATATCGTAAAGATTGATTACCCACTCAAAGCATTTACATGGCCAAACATTTCTCAGTTGCTTTGTATTATTCAAGGTGGACAATCTGATATTGAAATTGTAGAACGATGTCGTGTCATTAATATTGAAGGTTTACCTTATATGAATGCTCCTGTTCTTGGAATGAAAGCATTTAAAGAACGTGTAAGCGCAGAGAACCGCCCACTGTTTGGCTCTATTGTTAAACCAAAGTCAGGTCTTACAGAACAACAACTTCTCTCTATTGTAGAGCAAATGATTGATGGTGGTACTGACTTCATCAAAGAAGATGAGATTATGGCCAACAATGATTATTTGCCTTTGACCCAAAGAGTACAGGCAGTGAGTTCTCTTATTGAAAAGAAAAACAGTAAAGTTGTCTATTCATACTGTGTTAATGCTGATCCATATGAATTAGTTCAAAACTTAGAAGATGTTAGAAGTCTTGGTGGTGATTGTGTGCATATCAACTTTTGGTCAGGTTTAGGGGCATATACAGCAAGTAATCAGGCAGGGCTTATTACACACTATCAGCGTTCTGGAATTCGCATTCTCACTGATCCTGGTAATAAATTTTCTATCTCTTGGCCAGTGTTGGTTAAATTGGGAGTGATGGCGGGTATTGATACCATGCATGTTGGCATGCTTGGTGGATATTATCCAGAAGGTGAATCCGAAGAAGAAACTATGCAAGCAATATCAGTGTGTTCCAATAATGATCGTGTTGCTGCTCTTAGTTGCGGAATGAATCCAGATGTAGCAAAAGGTATTCGTGAAATTATAGGAAACAATTGGATGGCAAATATTGGTGGGTGGTTACACACTGGAGAAAGTATCTATGATAAAGTATATGAAATGAGAAAGAGTTTAGATTAATGAAGATTATTTTACCCATGGCCGGAAATGGTCAAAGATTTATTGATGCTGGATATAAACTACCTAAACCACTTATTGACATTCAAGGTAAACCTATGTTTGTCAGGGTATTAGAAAACATTGAATATGGAACAGACATTCATATCATTGTTCGCCGTGAGCATATTGACACGTATGCTATTGACAATTTAATTAAAGATGCTTCTCCTAGTGCCACCGTGCATGTGCTAGATACAATTACTGAAGGAGCTGCTTGTACTGTACTAGAGGCAATTAATCCAGAAAGTGATAGTGGGTTTTTAGTTGCAAACTGCGATCAGTTAATGTTATGGAACAAATCTCACTTTTTTAAACAGGACAATACTGAAGGTACGATTTTTACATTTATTCCTGATCATGATAAACCGATTCATAGTTATGTTACCGTAGATGATAATGGCTATGTTACTGAATTGGCAGAAAAGAAAATGATTTCAAATATTGCTACAGTAGGTGTCTATCACTTTGCAAGCGAGAAAAAGTTCGCTAAAGCGGCGCAGCGAATGTTTGATGCCGATGATCGTACAAATGGTGAATTCTATCTTGCTCCTGTTTATAATTATCTAGAGGGCAATGTTAGAGAATATCGAGTTGAAAAGTTTTTAGGAATGGGAACACCAGAAGAACTGGAGTCTTTGAAGAAGACTGAGTGGTGGAGTAAGGTTGACAGTCTATGAAAATAGCGGTGTGTATTTCTGGAATACTTAAAAGTGCATTTAATTTACAAAAAAGAAATGTATCAGTGTTAAAAGAAAAATTTCCAAACGCAGATTTTTATTATGCTACATGGCAAGGAATAGAAGAAGAAAAATTTTATAATATCTTCCCTGAAGAAAAATGTTTTGCATTTTCTGAACCTGATATTCATTATAATCCATACACCGATATTCAAGATTTTAGTAGTCAAGCTTGGAAAAAAACTGTTAATTGGTCTCGTGGAAAAAATAATATTTGGGTTAGAAATAGTGTTAAACAAATATTAATTCATGCTATGCTATTAAATAAAATAGACAAAGAATATGATGTAATTATTAGAACTAGATTTGACGCTTTTGCGTTAAATGTCCCAATTGTCGATTTTAATTCTTTTGTTGTAGAAACTTACGAATCCAAGATAACCAATGGATTTGCAACAAGAGACATGAACAAGTTCGATCAATTAACCAAAGTAACAAATGACGATTGGAAACACCGAATATCTGACGCACTTATAATTCACCCTAGAAATGCTATAGATTATGAAAACGTTATGAATTTATATCACAATAATAAACTCAGAGCTGCTGAATTTGGATGGGCCCAAGTTCTAAGTGAACCTAAATATGATCATGTAAATTGGTTTGGATGGGTAAACATTGATAGAGTAGTATCAAAATATCTATGAATTGGAAAAATTAAAATGAATATTATTTTACAACACTTTGATGGTGAGTTAAGAGAACTAGATGAACTATCAATTGAAAATATTAAAGAGTACGCTAAGATGATTGGTGCTGAATATCAGTTAGTCAGAGGCAAACCTTTCAGAAAGCATCTTACGGCGCCTTGTCAGAAAGTTCATATGATTGATGAAAAGTGGGATGATTATGATCAAGTTTTAATGCTAGATATTGACATGTTTGCTCCTAGAAATATGACAACAGATGTGTTTAAAGAATCTGGAGTAGGTCTCTATGCTGAAGTTCAACAAAGACTTCATAGAAACATTGTAAATATGTATCCCTTAATCTCTGGTTCAGCAAGCCCATATTGGGGAGGTGCTATTTACAAAATGAATAAATCATTGCGCAAGACGTTGCGAGAGAAACTAGGTGGTGATGAATCTTGGATGAATAATTATAATAGAGCATATCACTTTGAAGACGAAGGAATTATGCATACTTTAGCATATCGAGCCGGTGTAAAACTCAATAAGTCTGATCATGTTATGGATCGTAGGTGGTGCCAATGTTCATTCTTACCTAATCCAGAAAAAGCAGGGTTCATTCATATTCGCACTAAAGTCACACCGTCTGGTCCTAAGCGTGAAAAGATTGAAAACTATAAAGCTTTATTAGAAAAAGGTATTTTATAATGAATGTTTTGATTACTGGTCATTCTGGATTTTTAGGAGATCACACAGCTAGGTATTTTCAAGATAAGGGGCATAAAGTTTATGGGTTGTCTAGGTCTATTAGGCAGAATTGTGAATATCAACAATATACCGCAGATATTCTAGATAAGAATAAAGTCGCACAGATCGTAAGTGAAAAATTCATTAGTCAAATTGTCCACATTGCAGGTAAACCAATTGTAGCTGACTGTGACAAAGATCCATTCAATGCATTTATGATTAATGGATTAGGCACAGCGTCTATTTTAGAAGCTGCAAAATACGCTAATTGCAAAAAGACAATCGTAGTTGAAACAGATAAAGTGTATGGCTTTCAAGAAGAGGTTCCAACTAAAGAAGATGCTGAGTTGAAACCTAATTCTCCATACGAACTTTCTAAAGCACTATCATCTCAGTTTTGTGACTTCTATAGAAAACACTATAGTATGGATATTATTAGTGTTCGTCCTGTCAATCTTTTTGGTGAAGGAGATTATTCTTATAGTAGAATAATTCCAGCATCAATGCGAAATGTATTTGACGGTAAAGGTCTTCCTGTGCATGAGCATGGTGATAAGATTTGGAGAGACTTTTTATATGTAAAAGATGCTGCTGAAATGTTGTATCTTCTTTCTGCAAATGAAACAAAACACAAAGTTTACAACCTAAGTTCTAATTCAGCAGTTTCTATTACAGAGTTAGCCAAAAAGATAACTAAAATTCTTAATCATAATGTAAGCCCTATCACTATTAAGAAACCAGGAAACTATGTAGAAATTCCATATCAATCTATTGATGGTACAAGATTTGTAGAGGAATTTGATTATAAGTTCACACCATTTGATCAAGCAATTAAAGAAACATATGAAGCATATAGAAAGTCATTTTTATGAAAAACTTAATTTATCAATACTATGATGGTCCAATTTTATCAGGTACGGAAGCCTCTGTAAAATGTATGAAGGAATATGCAGAAAGAATTGGTGCGGAACATCTGTATGAACAAAATCCAAATTGGATCAGAAGTCAAGGTAGAAACTTAGGGCAATACACTCCACATTATGGTCAATTTAAAATTGTATATGATAAATTTTTTGAAGACTATGACAGTGTATTATTTCTAGACAGTGACATTTTTCCTGTCGAAGATTTGCAAGAAAATATTTTTGACCTTTCAGTAAAGCATCTGGGTATTTGCACTGAGCCACTTCAACCTGATATTAGAAAAGAGATTTCTGGTCCTATTAATCATGTTAATGATGAAAAATGGGCCGCAATGGTTAAGTCTGTGTATGGTAAAGACATGCCTCGTAGAGAAGATGGTCTTTTAAAGGTGTACAATTCGGGAGTGGTGTTGTATACTAAAGAGGGTAGAAAGCATTGCCGTGAACATTTTGTTGAGTTTGAAAAATTTTGTAATAGTGTTCGTCAAGCAGGGTTACATTCTTTCTACACTTCCGATCAGGGATATATTCATGCTATGTTAGAAGTAGCAGAACTTGATTGGATGGAAATGGATCCAGGATGGAACAGTTATGTACATTACAAACCTGAAACCTCTGGTGATAATCGTCCAGTAGTTGATTCTAGAACTGATACGACTAAATTTGTGCATGTGCAACTTAGAGCTGCTGATCATTATGACTATAATAAACTTTGGCGTATTACTAATTTGCCAGTTGATAAATGGGAACTTAATAAATGATCCAACGAAATTCTACATTTATTATTGACGAATTAAGAAGTAATGATTATGAGATTGCTACGGTATATGATATTGGCGCAAATAAAGGAGAGTGGTCAAAAGAATGGAAAAACAAACTCCCAGAAGCTAATTTCTACATGTTCGAAGCTAATCCTTCAATTAAATTAAGAGGCAACTTTTTCAACTGCACACTATCGGATGAAGATGGCAAAGATGTAAAGTTTTATTTACCAAATATGTCTAATTCATATCCAACTGGAGCTAGTTACTATAAAGAGGCTTCTGTTTATTATTCTCAAGATAAGCATATAAATGTTAAGACCAAAAAACTAGATACTCTAATCAACGATAATTCTTTACCTTCACCTGATTTCATGAAGTTGGATACACAGGGTTCGGAACCTGATATTCTAAAAGGTGCAACTGAAGCTTTGAAAAAATGTAAAGTTATTACATGTGAAATGCCTATAATGCCTTACAATGAAAATGCCCCAGAGTTTTCTGAATACATAAAGATACTAAAAGACAATGGATTTATTCCGAGTGGATGTGATAAAATAGATGCTAAAACTAAAGGTATTTTCAATCAAATAGATATTGTATTTGTTAAGAGAAATATACTAGAAAAAATACACAATTTTTCTTCTTTTTATAAAGGATATTAATAATGATTAACTCTGAACTTGGGCATGTAAAAACTCTAGAAGAGTTTAACAGTGAAATTCGTAGGCAGCAAGAAGAGGCGCATGGTGAAGACTATTGCCAAATTCATGATGCTATTGCAAAATATATGAACGACTGTGATAGTTATATGGAACTTGGTGTCCACCAAGGAGGCACTGCTTCTGCTGCTATGTTGACTAATCCAAACTTTGTGCAGCTAGTTGATATTAGTTTTGAAAAGTATAATAAGTTCTTAGCACCTATTGCTAAAAAATATTGCAAGAAAAACGGTATTCATCTGGTGCTGAAAGAGGTTGATTCTCGTACCTTTCCTGCTATCGCTACAGTAGATATGCTAGTTATTGACTCTGTTCACAATGCTAAGTTTATGAAGCAGGAGTTAGACATTCATGGTAGTAATGTAAACAAATATATTATTGCCCATGATACAATGCGTTTATTTAACAAAGTTGATGAGCAACTTCACAATACGTTGCTAGAATTTGCAAAGAAGAATCGTTGGGAAGTCTGTGAAAGAGGCATTACCAATGTTGGATATACAGTTCTAAAGAAGAAATAAAATGAAAGAATTTGTAATAAGTTGGCCTAGGCCAGAAGAAGATTTATATGCATATTTAAAATCACTTTCTGAGAAAGAAACTACTAAACACGCATCTGATCGAGAAACTTTCTCTCTTTTTTATTTTTACAAAAACCTAGAAGATGCATTAAATCAAATGGGAATTAAGCACTCTAGACTTTTTGGTTCAAGATATAAAGTTCCCACTTCAAATCCAGATAAAAATAAAATATATCTTTCATATCATTCACACTCTTCTAAAAAGCATCCTAATATTTTTCATGTACATACATCTGGTTCTGTCGGGTATTTTACTGTCGATCCATTAGGATTTTCTTCTTTTAGTGATGTTGCAAAGTCATCTCATTATTTTGAAGACAGTCAAAAAGTTGATTTAAATACAGCAACTGAATGGTTTGATTTATTCTCTAAAAAATACATTGAAGAAGATATGAGCAGATCATATCAATCTAATCACCCCCCTTTAGAGTTGGATGAACCCTATGTTTTTATTGCTGGACAACTAAGTTATGATTCAGTTATAAAAAGTCATTCAAACGTTAATGGTCAACAATACTATAACAAAATTGCTGAGACTTTTGGTAACAAAGGGTATAAAGTTGTATTTAAACATCATCCTGCAACTTATATTTCAGGAAACAAAAGTAACCAATTTTATGTTCCAAAACACCCTTCTGTTATTGAAACAAAAGCATCTATTCATAGCGCAATAAAAAATGCTGCTGCTGTATTTGTTATGAATTCTGGTGTAGGTTTAGAGGCACTATTACATAAAAAGCACGTCTTCACTGGTGGTAATTGTGACTATAAATGGGTGACTCATCAAATCAAAAATTTAAATGAGATAGAAAATTGTTTTGATATCATCAAAAAACCAGTTGACACAGAAAGAATTATCAAGTATATTTACTATTTACATAATCATGTATATGTTGACTGTTATGATATTGACAGCATTAAAAGAAAAATACA
>Ga0129342_1001513_pt1 | contig 10400 bp, 20 predicted proteins | sample CPBDNA_5_FD_94426 | JGI IMG/M metagenome (GOLD analysis project Ga0129342, IMG submission 94426) | Freshwater to marine salinity gradient microbial communities from Chesapeake Bay, USA - CPBay_Sum_15_0.2_DNA | ecosystem: Environmental > Aquatic > Marine > Coastal | place: USA: Chesapeake Bay...
CTAATCCTGGTGGTGTCATCCCTCCACACAAACATTCTATTCCACAACCTACTTCTTCAACGGACGAACAGAACGAATTGTCTTTATCGCCTGATTCCTCTGGCGCTGCTCTTCTCGGCGCTCCGATGCAGACAAGACTGGGAGTGTCTTACCCCGCACAGTCGCAATCTTCTTCATCACTTTCTTCACGGTCGGTTTCACCACTTTTAACAAAAGATCAGCAAGAGGTTTTGCAAGCAGTGCCGAAGTTGTCGCAATAACAGCAATCCCGCCAGTAGAAACAACTGCTCCCCCGCTCGGAAGTCCCGCTACCAACTGTTCTGGTAGTGGGGTTTTTTCTGTCAGTTGAACACACTCATTTCCGATTAATTCATATCCTGTTACTTTTTTTCTAAAACCTTCAATGTATGTTCCAACTGGTTCTTTTGCTTGTTGTGATGGTGTGGGACACTGAATAGCAGCAGTAGCAGGAGGAGTTTGAGGTATCGGCAACTCAGGAGCAGAGGGAGGTTTAGGTTGCCTTGTATCCACTTTTGGAGGCTGGGTTGGCAGCATCTGATTAGGTTCAAAGTTTGGGGGATTAAAACTAGGAACTCCTGCATCACAATAAGTAACTAATCCCCTCGGATCATCAGTTGGAAGTGTTTTAGATCCATTGTTTGATTCATGTGCTTCAACACATCCTGGCACATTAACAATAGGCACACCAATGTTTACCACCACAGGAGAAGTATAAAAAGCTGGTGGTAAACTTGTATCAAAAATATTCATCACAGGAGGAATATCCAACTGTCGTACTTGGATATTCTTCGTTCCAATATCAGGAATTTCCATCAAAAACCAGGAATAGCAGGACCAGTAGTTGTAGGAATTTCTGGGATAGCAGATCCAGTTACTTCTGGCATCTTAGGCATAGCACCGCTGATCATACCAGGGAGTGCTTCTGTTACTGATGCTGTGACTTGCTCGATTGCTGCTTTCTTAGCAGATTCAATCATAGCATCTTTATTGATCAATACATATGCACTGCCACCAATGAGAGCAGCAGAAGTAAGACCAGATAGCAACGCAATTACGTTAATTAGTTTTTGCATTTTATTCTCCTAGTTTTTGTAATTCTTTATTAACATCACTTAGTTCAGAATAATACTTACATGGATATTCCATAGAAATAGGATCATTGTCGATAAGCATGTCAGTACGACAGTATCCATTACCAATTTCTATGTGACCAATGATAAACAAAGTCATTAACATCATTGTTCTATACCGTTGGCATTACTGGGGGTTCTCCACCTTTTTTCTCTGGTGAAATACCAGCTATCTGAATCGGTGCCTGTTCAATACGAATCGTCTGCGCTGGTGCCGTTTGTGCCGCCGCCGCAATGAGTTTTTCAAGATCTGCCTTGGAGACACCACCGCCAGCAACGCCCTTGAATGTTCCATCACCATTCTTCTTTGCCGTCTGGACCCCGAAAGTGGCGAGGACACCAGTGAACACCGACGCAATGAAAGTGGGATCAAGTTTCTGCTCTGGGATGCCCAGGGCTGGTGGCAGTTTGATATAAGCAAGGGTAAGGATGCCGCCAGACCAGACGAGGATACCAAGACGCACGAAAGTGCTAATGACTTCCATTTGACCCTCATGATCTTCTGCGGCAGCTCTAATCTTGCCGAAGAATCCCTTCTTCTTTTCTGCCTGTTTTACCTCTTCTTTTTCAAGAGATTCTTTAACTTCTTCTGCCATCTGATGAGAAGCAATGCAATCCTATTTATAAAAATGCATTAAAAAAGACCACCTAAGTGGTCTCAAAATCATTGGCGAAGATATGAAAGCATGGTTTCAGGATCGCTCACTTCGTAGGGGTCAATCGGACAATTTCCGATTTTACCTGGTTCTTCGAACAACATTTCGATTTCACCATCATTGACCACCATGGAGTAACGCCAAGAACGGAATCCAAAACCAAGGTTTGCTTTGTTTACCGACATACCCATAGCATAGGTAAACTCACCACTCCCATCAGGAATTGCCTTGACCTTTTCAATGCCTTGGTCCTTGAACCAAGCATTCATAACAAAGGAATCATTTACAGAGATGCAATAAACTTCATCAACACCTTTCTCACAAATCATATCATAGAATGCTTCGTATCCAGGAAGTTGGAATGAAGAACAAGTAGGAGTGAATGCACCAGGCAGAGAGAACACAACCACACGCTTTCCAGTAAAGATGTCAGCAGTGGTGAGATCTGCCCAATTACCATCAACACGGGTCTTGAAGGTTACTTCGGGAACTCGTTTAGTCATAATACTTATCAAATGTTTCTTTAATGTTTTTTGTAATGGGTACGCCACCAACATACTCGGCAATTTTCAAACCATTTTTGTCAGTGACAATAAGAACTGGTGTAGCAGTTACACCATAGATCTTAGCGAGATCAAGATTTTCTTGTGGGATGGGAGAATCACTCACATCTTCAAGATCAATCTTCTCAATAATACTGGTTCTCTCGTCTCCAAGAGCATCCAGATACTTATCAACTAAGCGACAAGGACCACATGAATGCTTTGAAAATAGATAAAATTTATTCATCTATCACCAGATACCAGGAATAATCTGACCAGTAGCAGCATAGCTACCCATAGCGGCAACGATACCAATCATTGCTGCCCAACCGTTAATACGTTCTGCTTTTTCGTTCATTGTTTTTCTCCTTGATAGGGATGTTTTTGTTTAAGTTCAGGATCTGGAACAGATGTTTGTTTTGGTGAACGACTTTTATTTTTAATTACTATAAAAGCATCGTTCTGATATGTTACTGTTCCAAAAGGTTTTGCCCATTTTGGATTTGCATCTGGGTGAGTAGCAGTTCCTGTTACTGATACACCACCAATCTCAACTGCAATCTCATCTTCCCCTGTCCATTTTAATTCTTGAAGAGCAATAGAAAGTTGTCCTAACCAATCAGCACTTCTCATCACATTTTCCTCAGGTTCAAGATTACCAATCATCAGTACAATTCTTCTTCCTTGTCGGTCTCAATCACACAATCAGCAGTGGGATAAGAAACACAAGTCAGAATGAAACCTGCATCGATCTGGTCATCATCCAAGAAAGACTGGTCTCCCTGATCTACGGAACCAGAGATGAGTTTTCCTGCACACGACGAACAAGCACCCGCACGGCACGAGTAATTGAGGTCCACACCTGCTTCCTCAGCAGCGTCAAGGACATATTGATCGTCTGCACACGAGAAAGAAGTTTCAGTGCCATCAGGTGAACGAAGAGTAACGTTAAAAGTCATTTTTGTCTGTAAGAATCAATTTGTTTTACATAAACGAGACGTTTTTCAACATCTTCGTCAAAAGTTTTTGATAATTGCTCAATTGAATAAGCAAGAAGAACTAACCATGAAATTGAGGTTAGTGTGAAAATTGTTTCTGCCATTAGAATACCAGAGATAGAACAGCTCCCCCAAGAGCAAGAGCAATAGAATATCTAATTACACGAACTATTTTACTATAAAGAGCAAGTGTAACTGCTACCATTGTCAGATAACTCCGAAAAAGAGTTTACCAGTGAGAGCGTAAGATATTGCGCCAGCAACGATACCAAGCATTGCCCAGCGACCATTCATCTTCTCTGCTTTCTCAGCATAAGGTTCGATGCCATAGCGTTCCAAGTCTTCCTTGGTCATGTACATCGAAGGTTCTTTGGCAAACATGTTCATTTGCCCGAACTCATTTTTTGTTACAGTCATTTGTTTTGTAACGAATTACTACAAAAGTATATAGCAAATATAAAGATTTGTCAATAGCCTCTGTGTATTCGTTGTGACAGTTTATGATTCGGGTGGTGTTGGTTCTGTCACACGTCCCAAATATGGATCATAATCCATTAGATCTGGGGCAGACATTTCTGCTCCACGCTGTTGCCAAAAGTTCCAAAGACCATCATGACTTTGTTTATGAAAAACATGCACATGATCTTGATGAATTGCAGATGGAAACTCAACTTTATAAAGAAGAAGTGGAATTGCAAATGAATTGCCTGAATTGTAAACAAGGTCATCTGCGACTGCGCGTGGTTTAACACCTTGATCGATTTTATAATAATCTCCTCTACAATGCAACCTCACCAGTTTTTCTGCATGATGACGAGAGATTACATAACAAGCTGTGGAAAAGTCATTCACAAACCTCTTATGCAGTTTTACATGAAGATTTCCTGTACAAATAATTGAAAGTTGTACGACATCCCAATCGTATGGAAAATGTGCATAGATTTCTGACCAAGTAAAGTTCCAATACTTAGCAACAGAAAGATCACAATCATCTTCCATCATGATCGCATATGGAGAATCTGAGGTTTCCAGATAATGCTTCATTGCTTTCAGGTGAGATGTAGTGCATCCAACTTCACCAGAAGAAACCATATCTGGATACTTTCCTTTTAAGATTGTTCCAAGATCATCTTCACGTCCGTCATAAGCAGAGATGCGTGTATAATTATCAATTTCCCAATACTTAAATTGATTTTCCATCCACGTCCAACGGTCATTTGCATCATCCAAATTGATACAATAAATTGGACCGAAGTTTTTTAACTTATAAGCAGATTTGTTTTTATCTAATACAGATACTTCCATCATCTTTCAATTAACTGTTGAATGTTTTTTAGATAATACTTTTGAAGGATATTTTTCCAAGAAAACTGTTCGGAGTATTCTCGAATTTCTTTTCTACATGCCCAGGATTTTTTTCTGTTTTCTTCGATAACCTTAGAAACATAATCAATGTCTGTGCATTTGTTTTCTGGAATAACATCAATAAATTGTTTGGAGGTATCTAAGTTTGCGCTTCCCCATTCAGAAACAACAACACCCAAACCAGCAGCAAACGCTTCCATACAAACAAGAGGATGAGCTTCCCCATCACTCAGAAGAACAAGGTTAGCATACGAGGTAAGATTAGCATAAAGATGATCCTTTGTCCATTCACCAAGATACCTGCTCGTTTGTTTAAAATTAGAGTCCGCAATATTTCCAGCGAAGTATAAATTTGGAATATCATGATACAGATATTGCCTCTTTCTACTATCTACCTTGGCAAGGTAAATTGAAGAATCAATCTTTGATGGTGCCATAGTAAACTGAAATTTATCCAGTGCCACACCATTGGGATTCAAGAATAATTTTTCTTTTGGTATCCCCGCAAGTTTGTGATAAACGTTATTAATGCCATCAGATAATCCAAACACATTTGGTTTGATAGCAGTAAAAGCATCAAATACTCTCTGCTTATATGGACCCATCATCTCAGGTCTTTCAATGTAAGCAAAATGAGTTGTTACCGCACAGGGATATTGGATATATGGGTAGATGCCAACCCAATCATCATAGTTAATATGTACAAAGTCTGGTCGAAAAGAATTTATCTGATTGATAATCTCTCGTGGATCACCAACATTAATAATCTGAACTTTGTGTTTAAGTTCAGTTAGAGTAAGATACATGTCCCATATGAGAGACTCTACTGCTCCCCATCCTTTTGGTGGAATTGGAGTATTGGGACCAATAATACTGATTCTCATTTGATAATACTTTCAATATTTTTTACATACTTTGCAATCAACTTTGTAAGCGAGAATGTTTCCATTCCATACTCTCTGATTTCCTTTCTACTCTTTACTGAAATCTCACGATTCTTCGCAATCTCTTGTTCAATATATTCAAGATCTTGCATCTTATCATCTGGGATGATTGTAATATACGGTTTTGTTTCATCAAGTTCGCTAGCACTATGTCTCGAAATAACAACTCCCAAACCATTCACAAGTGCTTCCTTAATAGCAAGAGATGTTCCATTTTCTCCATCGCTTAGGAGAACCATATTGGCATACTTTGTCAGATCTCTGCACAAGTCTTCACGATTCCATTCTCCCTTGTAGTTGGGATTATTCTTATCAAAGGAAGTTCCTGCTTCATACTTTCCTACATATTCGATTCCAGGAATACTTTGGTAGATATATTGTTTCTTTCTTTCAGAGATTTTTCCAAGATAAATTGACTTATCTGAATACTCACACTCCTCATTATAAGTAAACTCTGGATCATTAGTTCCTTCCATGAGCCAGAATAAACGATCTTCTGGAACACCATTCTCCATGTAAAAAACATAGTCTTTCGGAGAAACTGCAAAGTTATAAAACTTCTCCTTATTGTTCAACATGAAATCAAGAATGCGATCATACCCATCACGACGATGCATCTCTGGTTGATCAATGTATGGATAGTGACTACTAAACAAAATAGGACACTTTACTTTTCCATATAGAAAATCAACAACAGGATAAAAGACATCATAATGAACATGAATTACATCAAAGTCTCCTTCGAGACACTCTTTTGCAATTTCATTCATATCGGGAGTATTGATGATAACACCTTCATGTCCCATCTCACCAAGGACACATGCCCTATCCCACATTTGTCTTTCAAGTGCTCCCCATCCAGTAGGAGGAATTGGCATAATTCCAGGACCAACAAGAGCAAATTTCATTTGTACTGTCTCCAATAATCTAGTGTATCACTAATAGTTTTTTCTAATGGTATCTTCGGTTCCCACCCAAGAAGTTCCTTCGCCTTATTTATGTTTCCCCAAATGATCTGCTCATCCGTAGGACGGAAAAAACTTGGTTCGATATATGTTTTTCGATCACCAATAATATCCTTTACGATATCAGACACCTTGTAAACTTTACTACCACCAAGGTTGATCGTTGTGTTTTTGATATTCTCGCATAGAATTAGTCCTTCAACCAAGTCCCGAACATCAACAATCGATCTTACAGTTTCCAAATTACCAACTGGAATATTTCCAGACTTAAAGATAACTCTCTGACAAACATCAGAGATAAGATCGTTTTTCTTTCTTGGTCCAGTGCAATTAAAGATTCGGACATTTACATAATCAATGTCACCCATTTCATAGTAATTTCTTACAAGATGTTCTTGTGCAAGTTTACTAGTTCCGTATGGTGAAAGAGGTTGAGTTGGAGAACTTTCATCTGGCGGAGTAGACCAATCAATGTCTCCATAAACTGCCGAAGACGATGCATTGATAATCAAAGGTCTATAATCAAGTTTTCGACATGCTTCCAAAAGATTACACGTTCCAATAATATTTGTTTTAAGAGTGTAATCTACATGTTCAAAAGAAACATCTGGTCTGCTCTGTGCAGCCAAGTGAAAAATAACTTTTGGTTTGTATGTTGTAATGACTCTTTGAGTTTGAGACCACGAGGTAAGATTAAGTTCAACATGATTACTTTCAAGGTCCTTCAAAATAGGATCTCTATCATCAATTGTTGGTTGATAATATGTCGCTAGAACATCTTTACTTTTGTCTCGGAGAGTCTCATACAACTGAGTACCCATCATTCCAGCAGCGCCAGTAATCAAGTATTGAACCATTCTCTAAAAATCTCCAATCTTTCTGGTGTTCCGATGTCAAATTTTTGCGTATCTATGACTTGATAAGTCAAGTCCATACTTGTGAGTATATCATATTCCATACTCAGGGGCAATCTATTTGGAAGATATAGATCCTTCTTATAAAGTTTGTATATACCACTATTGACTAGTTGTTTTTGTCCTTTTGCAAAAATACTTTTTTCAATGAAATTAGTGACAATTCCATTCTTTCCAAGAACATATCCCTCATCACCATTGATAAATTCCTGAGTAACAAAGATTGTAGAACAAATCCTGTCTACATTAATGTTTCCAGAAAAATATGTGTCGCCATTCATCACATAAAATGACTCTGGAAGATTTGTTTTTGTCATCCATCCAGCAGTTCCAGAGGGTTCCCCCTCATTCAAAACATCATATCCAAAGTTCTTAAAGTATTTTACATTATCATTAGAACAGACAAGAGTAATATCAAATCCTGAAAGATTCTCAATTACTCTTGAAATAAATGGTTTTCCATGGATGTCAACCAAAGGTTTGGGTATTCCATTAGTAACAGACTTTAATCTTGTTCCTTTACCTCCAACAAGTAAATAAAGTTTAGTCCCCTTTGATAACTCTGTAACTATCATCTTCAAAATGTTGCGTGGAAAATTCAATTAGTTCGGTGTCTTCATATGCCTGCATTTGATGACGAAGACCTGGGTAGACATGAAATCTATCACCTTTATCTAAGATGATCTGTTTTGCTTTTGTGATGTCATCATCATCACCGTATGTAAGCATAATAGATCCACTCTGAATAAAGAATGTCTCATCCTTTATCTTATGGTAGTGCCAAGAACACTTCTTTCCTGCCTCAAAGAAAAGAACCTTTCCGCAGTACATTTCATTATTGACAATCCAATTCTCATACCCCCAACCCTTTGGGTGTATTTCTTGGTTCTTTTTTGGAAGTTCCATTGTTTTTTTCAGGTAACTTAGATTTAAGCTCTCCATACATCCACTCCATGCTTAACAAATTTGAAAGGAACCACTCTACCTGTTCCTCTCTCTTTCAACGCTGAGATAAGTTTATGTCTTTTCTCAAAGTCTGTAAAGAGAATTATGTGACCTCCACCGCCTGCACCAGAGATCTTAGCAGCAGTTGCTCCGTTGGAAATCGCATACTCATAAGTATCTAGCAGTTCAGGAGAACCAACTTTTTCACTAGTTTGCAGTTTATGTTGCCAATATTCATTCATCAAACGAGAGATTTGTTTTACATCTCCAACTAAAAGACTTCTCTTAAACTCAATGCAAGTATCTTTAATCTTGTGAGTTGCTTCCAAAGTCTTTTCATTACTAGAAAGATTTTGTGATGTCGCTTCAATCACTCTTTCATCTTTTCTAGGTTTTCCGACATAGTATAGAACAGTGTTAAGTTCTAACATGTTCTGTGTTTTATAGTTCAATCTCAGTGGATTTACAATTGTTCTTCCATCTTGAAGAAATACGAGATAGTTAAATCCACCAAAAGCAGCAGAGTACTGATCCTGTTTACCACCAGGAAGATTGCATACTGTTCTCTCAATATAAACTGCTAGGTTTGCAATTTCATATTCATCCTTTGGAAGATTATGATACTCACAGATAGCAGAGATCAATGCAACAACAAGAGCACTCGAACTTCCTAATCCGCTTCCAGGAGGTGCCTCAACGTATGTTGTGATTCTTACGGGTGTTCTGTGTGCAAATCCATCTACAATGTGCTTATAGGCGTTTACAAGCAACTTTAAGGATGATGAATTGACTTCATCAGAATCGATAAACTCATAGGTTTCTTCAACATCAAGGTCAACACTTTTGAAGCACCAGTCGTCCCATGGTTCTACTTTACAATATGCATATTGATCAATAGTTCCACTCAGGACAACTCCACCATATTGTTTCCAATATGGTTCTAAGTCTGTACCACCACCAGCCAAACCTAATCTTAATGGCGCTTTTGCAAATACTGTCTTCATATTATTAATCTATGAATTGGTTCCCAACCAAGTCTTGTATATATCTTAGCACATGATATTCTAACATAGGTTGGTTTTTCTTGCACTTCTTTATAGGTTATGTCAACCTTACCCTCAGTTTCACAAAGATGATCAAGAACTTCTTTGACAGATAACGACTCACCAGATCCAACTAAAAATACATCAGAATGTAAGTAACTGATTGATTGAATGATGCAGTCAACTACATCATCTATATGAATCCAGTCATAGGTATTTTGAGGATTACAATAAATTTCCATTGATTGGTTGTTTTCTAGACAATAAAAATATCTGTCAACCAATCCATTGATTCGATTTGAATCTATTTTTCCACCATAAACATTAGATACTCGAAGAGATATAAACTTTCCACCAGACTCTTTTGCTAGAATTTGTCCATAACTCTCGATTAGAATCTTATGACTTCCATGTATCGTTTTTGGTGTTGGAGCAAGAGATTCAGTTAATACAGGTCCATTAATATAACTCCAATGCAGGTCCCCACATGATGAAAGAAAGATAATTCTTCCATCTGGATTTGCTTTATAAAACTTTCTAAAAAGTTCCAGAGAAGTGAGAACTTCTTTTTGATATAACTCTTCTGCCGAATCTACTCCATATCTTGTGTTGGAACAAGATGCCAAGTGAATTAATGTAGTGTTTGGTTTAGATAAAAACTCAATGCTATCTACATTATCCCTATAACTAATTTTTACATATGAAATCTGTTGACACAAAGCAGTGCCTATCAGTCCACTAGATCCAGTAACGTAAATCATAGTTTATAATGTTCTCGGATGATTTCTTTAACCTCTTTCGAATAATTATTATCCAGTGGATCTCCTTTATGAAGATTGCAATGAATAAAAATCACAGGTTGATATTCATCATCATA
>Ga0129342_1001518_pt1 | contig 10389 bp, 13 predicted proteins | sample CPBDNA_5_FD_94426 | JGI IMG/M metagenome (GOLD analysis project Ga0129342, IMG submission 94426) | Freshwater to marine salinity gradient microbial communities from Chesapeake Bay, USA - CPBay_Sum_15_0.2_DNA | ecosystem: Environmental > Aquatic > Marine > Coastal | place: USA: Chesapeake Bay...
GCTCTTTAGTAACATACATGGTGCAATCGTTTAATCTCCAGTCTCCTATGGTATTTGAAGCTGCAGTAATCGCCAGCATTTCAGCATGAGCTGTTGCATCATTTAGTGAATTACATTGATTGTATCCCTGGCCAATAATTTTCCCTTTATGCACCACAATGGCGCCAACTGGAACTTCATCCTCAAGCATAGCTTTTGTTGCTAACCTCAAGCATTTTCTCATCCAATCTTCATGGGAGGTTGGAGTTAGATTGTTATCAGACATTTGTACGCCCGGAAGGACTTGAACCCACAACCTTCTGGTCCGTAGCCAGACGCTCTATCCAATTGAGCTACGGGCGCATATGTAAATCAGTTAAGAAGTTATCAATCAAATATCAGAGCTTCAACCTGATAAATTTTTAGTCTAATATAGACAAAAGCTTACGAATACGTTTTAAACAAATATCTTTCCCTAGTAATAGTATTAGATCGAATATACCAGGACCGAAAGTAATACCTGTAAGCGCAACCCTTATAGGTTTCATTACTTTTCCAATCTGCACATCATGCTGTGCCATTAAATTGTCAAAAATAAGTTCAATTTCAGATCTATTCCATGTATCGCAATTTTCTAAAGCGCTTTTAAAGTCTGTTAAAATAGCAACAGCTTCTTCATTAAAGGTTTTAGATATTAAATCTTGATCGTAATCAAGTGATTCTTGAAAAAATAGTCCTGACATCTCAGCAATTTCTGTAATTGTTTTTGACCTATCTTTAATCAGCTTTACAATTTCTTTTAAATAATTCCAATCAAGTCCATCTCCCCAATCAGGATTTAGTTTATAAATTTCATTCATAGTGTCTCTAACGCTCATCTCTGTTAGATGTTGTTGCGAGATCCACAATAATTTTTTTTCATCAAATACGGCTGATTTTTTTTGAACTTGATCAAATTGGAAACTTTCTATCAACTCTTTTTGATTAAAAATTTCTTTATCAGAATCAGGGTTCCATCCTAGTAACGACAAATAATTCAATATTGCAGTGGCAGTGAATCCTTTATCCTTGTACTCTTGCACATTGGTTGCGGCATGTCTTTTACTTAATCTTTTTTTATCTGAACCTAAAATCATTGGCAAATGAGCAAAAATTGGTTCATTTAGACCCAAAGCTCTGTATACAAGGATTTGTTTTGGAGTGTTTGCTAAATGATCATCCCCTCTAACAACATGAGAAATATTCATGTCTGAATCATCTATAGCTACCACAAAATTATAGGTGGGCGATCCATCTGATCTAGCAATGATAAAGTCATCTAAGTCCTTGTTTTGAACATTGATTGTACCATATACTAAATCAGTAAATTCTGTTTCACCTTCTGGAACTTTTAATCTGACAGTAAATGATTTACCTTGATTGAGCAATTCTTTGACTTCATTTTCTGATAAATCTCTATACGTTTGTGGTACACGAAATACTTCTTTTTTTTGTTCAGATACTAATCGCAACTTATCAAGCTCTTCTTTTTGAAGAAAACAACGATAGGCTGTACCATTATCAAGCATTTTTGCTATCATTTCTTCATGTCTTATCTTGTTGTTTGATTGAAGTATAATGTCTTCATCCCAATTAAGTCCTAGCCAAGATAAAGCATCGGTAATTTGATTAACATATTCGGCTTTAGATCGCTCAAGATCAGTATCCTCAATTCGTAACAAAAACTGACCCTTATTTTGTTTTGCAAAAAGCCAATTAAATAAAGCAGTTCTTGCACCACCAATATGCAAATAGCCGGTAGGACTTGGTGCGAATCTTACTCGAGGATTCTTCATTGCGGAGGCAAGAGGATTCGAACCTCTGAAGGGCTTGCACCCTTGCTGGTTTTCAAGACCAGTGCATTCAACCGCTCTGCCATGCCTCCAAAAAAAACAATGTAATTTATAAATTATAAATGAAAATAAAAGATAATTACTAGGTAAATTTTATACTTACTTGTTGTTAAAAACTAAATATATTAATTTTCGCAATGAAATATATTTTCAAAAATATTTAAAAGGAAACAAAGTACTTATGAAAAAAATTTTACTTATTATCTTATTGACCAATTTAATGTTTGGACAACTATTAAATAATCAAGAGTCAGAACTCAAACCATTAAAAAAATCCTCAAATATATCTGCGCTTAAAATGGATGAAACAAATATAGATTCTAGAATTATTCTTGACACCACTAGAAGCAAGATTGCTTGGCTAGGAGGGTTAAAGTTTGCTGTTTCAAATCATGATGGTGAATTAAAAATGTCTAACGGAAATATTTTATTAAAAAATAATATTATATCGGGAACTGTAGTAATGGATATGAGTTCTATGACAAATAATGACTTATCTGCTGGTTCAAAAGAAAGATTAATTGGTCACTTAAAAAGTCCTGATTTTTTTCATGTCACAAAATATCCAATAGCAAAGCTGAATATTAAATCAAGCAAAATACTTGAAAAGCTCGAAACCGGTAAATACAAAATGTTGATTAATGGAGATATGACTATTAAGGACAAAACTAATTCTATAAGCTTTGAAGCCATTGTTGATCTTGATTCCAATATTAAAACTGCTCAAGGAAAACTATCATTTGATAGAAGTGCTTTTGGTGTAGAGTATCGCTCTGAAATGCATTTAGATAATCCAAATTCATTTTGGAACAAGGTTCAAACCTCCAGAGATGCAGCAAAAGACAAAGTGATTAGAGATATGATTGAAATCGATTTCAATATAGTCTCGCTTCCAGGCATGCTCTCGAAATAAGCTAACCTATAAAACCACGATAGATAAGATAAGGAATAACAATATACAGGGTGACATCTCGAATGAGATAATACATAAAAATGGCAACACCCAATTTCCAGCCATATTTCTTGAACATGATTCTGATTGCTTCTCTAATACCAGACTCTCTAGTATTCTTTCGTAATTCGTGAAGGGCTTTAAACATGTGTGAATATAATACCTTTTAATAAAGTTTTGTATTTGTAAAAGGAATTAATGCTAAAATAATTGCATGTGAATAATAGTCTGTTCTATTAATTAAGTTATCTGTAAGGATTCCCACTGCTCCATTTTTTTGTTTTGAATTAGAGCGTTTAAACACCAAATCATCAGCATCTCCAAGCTCATACCCCTCTTTAATAAGATTTGAAATTTTTATCGGCAATTGAAATGTTGCTGTTTTTGCTTTACCAATTTTTTGCTTATCTGAAATAATAATCCAAGCAAATGCTTCATAATTATTATCAAGTAAGTCTATTCCGCCTTCAATAGAAACAAAATAATCAGCTTTAAGATGTTGAATGTTTTGAAGTCGATTAGTTGCTCCTTTCAAGGTTTCATCATTTGACATGGGTTGGTCTGAAACCAAAGAATCAACAGAAACTCCTTCAAATTCAAAACGATCAGTAAAGACTTCTTCAAAAGCCTTTTTAGTGGCATTAATTTTTACTGGATTTCTTGATGCTATAAGTACTTTTTTCATTAAAAAATACTGTCAAACAGCGCTTTTGGTGTTCTGATCATAACTATACCCCATTTAATCAATGGAATTGAGCCTAGCATCGCATTAACCCTAACTCTGCTTTTACGCATCTTTTTAAGAGATTTAGGTTCAGCGCTATTATTGATTTCTCTCATTTTACGCAATGGAACAATCGTATGGCCAATTATAATAGGAATAAAGTTTACTGGATTTGAATTATTCCCTTCCAAAATTATAGTACCTATAATACCCATAAATGAATAACCTGCCTGCGCAAAAAGCACATCATTGCTCTGTTTTGCTAAAGACTTATTAATAATTTTAGTTTGTTTTTTAATTTCATCTGACAATATTCCTTTAACTGCTTTGTCATGATCTTCTAAGATATTGCCCGTCGATACTTCTTGGCCTAAAGAAAAAGTGTTAAACAAGATTAGTATCATGATATAGTGTTTCATTTTTAGATTTTATTATATACTTACTAAACCTTCAATGTTAAAAATTCGTTCCAATTTGTGGTGTAGCTTGGGGAAAGTTTTTCTCTTTTAATTGACCAGGACTCATTCTCTCCTTGCACAGCGTATCTAATGGTATCTGACCCAAAAGCTTGATTGATTTGATCAATAGACGCACTAATACGTTCATCCTTGTCTCTACGGTTGTAAAATAGTGATTGTTGCACCTCATTTGCTTGTACTAAGTCGTTTAATATCACTCCGCATTTCTTATACTCATATCCATTTTTATAAATCGCATACAATCCTTCTAAAGCAGCGTTAATGATGCCACTGGTATCATTTAAAGCAACAGGTAGTTGAACGTTGATATACCGGCGATATTGTGGCAAATCAGTGCGGAAACGATTAGTACATAAATATACCCCGATCGAATTTACAAAACTATTCTGTGATCGTAGCTTTTCAGCAGATCTGGAAGCATGCGAAGAAATAGCATTTCTCAAGGTATTAAGATCAGAAATCATCCTAGAGAATGACCTAGAAGTTGAAATACTTTTCTTAGTTGCATTTTCATACTCTAATTCTATTTTTTTTATACCATTTAACTCATCTACTGTATGCCTACTAATTACAGTCATATGCTTCTGAATCCATTCTGGATTAGCCTGTTTCAAATCATAGGCATTATAAATGCCATTAATCTTCAAAAATTTCTGCTTTCTTCTTCCAATTCCCCAGATATCATGTACTTTAACTTTCTGCAATAAATCCTGATCATTAGTACTATCAATTAAACAAACATTATCCTTTCCTATGTCTCTTTTGGATAAATGGTTGGCTACTTTAGCTAAGGTCTTAGTTTTTCCTATTCCAATTGATACCGGTATTCCGGTCCATTGATAGATCTTGTTTCTAAGTGTTATAGCATAATCTATGGGATCTGTATAGCGAGGATTGATAGTAACAAATGCTTCATCAATAGAATAGACTTCTATCTCAGAGTTACCCGAGCGAATGATATTCATAATTCTATTAGATATGTCCCCGTATAACGCAAAATTTGATGAAAAAATCTGGATGTCATGAATCTCAACAAGATGTTTAATCTTAAAAACTGGAATTCCCATGGGGATACCTAAATCTTTTACTTCTTGTGAGCGTGCAATAACACATCCATCATTGTTTGATAACACAATAACAGGTTTGTTGTTTAATGCAGGATTAAAAACTCTCTCACATGAAGCGTAAAAGTTATTACAATCAACAATAGCTATGTAGCTATCTTGTTTTATGAATGACATAGGTTACAACTCCCCAAACAGAGAAATCCATCTCTTCGGTAATTTCAATTTTCTTATACTCTTTATTTGCTGCAACCATAAATAATTTGGTTTTTGTTTTTTGAATTTTTTTTACGGTGAATTCACCATTCAATACACCAATGACAATATCATTATTCTTAGGAGTTTTTGATCGATCAACTACCAGCAAGTCTCCATCGTCAATTCCTTCGTCTTGCATAGAATTACCAGAGACTCTGATATAAAATGTTGCAGCGCTGTTTTCTACCAAATATTCATTTAAATCAATAGGTAAATCTAAATAATCGTCTGCCGGCGAAGGAAACCCTGCAGACACCATGGTATCTATAAAAGGTATTTCTTTTTTTGAATCTACAGAGACGGTAAAAAATTCTAGATTATCTATTGTTTTGATTTTTTTCATGGAATTCATTGTAAAATATTACAACAAACAATCAATATAATCAGTAGAAAGATGCCATAAACATCCGATAGATACTACTTTTAATTTCCAAGATGGACTAAATAATAGTGCTAAATAAAATATTGAGGCATAAATGGTATGAAGTGGATGATAGCCAATACTACATCTATTAGCATCAAAAATAGGAGATGCAACTAAATGATCTAAATCAATTAACATTGTTGCAAGCATCAAAAGATATGCCTTAACCCAATTTTCCTTAAATAAGGCTCTAGCAATAAATACAGGAGCTATAAAATGAAAGGAATAATGAATGAAAGATTTAATTAACATTTTTTTGCGGAGAGGACAGGATTCGAACCTGCGTGAACTTGCGTTCTACACGCTTTCCAAGCGTGCGCCTTAAGCCACTCGGCCACCTCTCCAAAAATTATTTATCGGAGGATTCTTCAGCTTGTTCAGCTGATTCGTCTTCAGTTGCCGGTTCAGCTTCTTCAGCTGGTGCTTCTTCTGTAGGTTCTTCCGCAGGAGCTTCTTCTGTAGATTCTTCTTCTGCTGGTGCTTCCTCTACAGGAGCTTCTTCTGTAGGCTGTTCTTCAGTAGACGCCTCTTCAAGAACTTCTCCAAACGATAAAACTTGCTTGGATTCTTCTTCCATTCTTTTCAAAGCCTGATCAAGATTCTCATTTTCTTCTAATCTTACCATGTTTTCTAAGAACTTGATATGACCAGTATCTTCAGACTTAACAGACTTAATATGTTTTACATATTTAAAGTTGCTGTCTTGCTTAGTTAGCTTTGATGTAAATGTTTGTTTTTTTGCCATAACTGATGGTGAAGTTAATGTAGGATTTTAAAAACTCAAATATTTAATTAATTATTTATTCTTGTTCTTTTGATTCAGCTAAATCTCTCATATCAACTACTGAATCATGCTCGTCAACAATTTCCTGTCCAAGAATGGTTTCAATTGCATCCTCTAAGGTGATTAAGCCAGTAAGCATATCGCTATTATCTTTAACTAAAGCCATATGATCACGATTTTTTATAAACAATTCCAAAACCTTATCAATTGGGTCGTTTTCATTAACAAATGGAACTTCTTGTGAAATTTCATGCATTCTTGTACTAAACTGATCATCCGCCTTACGATTAATGATTTCATATCGATTAACCATACCTTTTATAACGTCTAAATTACCTTCAAAAATAGGAATTCTAGTGAAATCTAATGTTTCATGCTCTTCAAGCACTTGACCAACCGTAAAATCGCTTTTTAACGCAAATATTACTGACCTAGGGGTCATAATATCTTTTGCCTTCACGTCTTTTAGTTTTAAAGTGTTTTCAATAATATCAGTTTCTTGTTCTTCAAGAACACCTTCATCTTCACCCATTTCTGCCATTGCAATTACTTCTTCTCTAGTTACAGTAGCTTCATCTTTGCCAAAGTTTGAAATATATTCTGCTAGAAGCACTAATGGATAAGTAAAGAATATTAAAACTTCTATAATTAAAGTCGTGTTACCTATTAAACCTCTCCAGTAAACACTTCCAATAGTTTTTGGTATAATTTCAGAAAACACTAAAATCAATAAAGTCAAAATTCCAGAGGCAATGGCAACTGCACTTTCTCCATACAATTCTAAGGTTTGCGCTCCAACTCCGGCAGCTCCTAGTGTATGTGCGAATGTGTTTAATGTTAGAATTGCTGCTAGAGGACGATTAATATTTTCCTTAAAACGTTCTAAACGATTTCCTTGAGAAGCATTTTGTTTGGATAAAATAGATGAATATGATACAGGCGTAGAAAGCAAAACTGCCTCTAGAAGCGAGCATAAAAAAGATAAAACTAATGCTAAGAAGAAGTATGCTAACAGTAGTGTCATTTATCGAAAATCCGCCTTGCAATAACGTCAAGAACATAAAAATGAATAATTGCAAAAACTTCAAATCCAATTATATGGTATGGATCTTGTAAAACGAATGGACTATCTGCTATCGGTGCTTTAGCTAAATACATGTAATTAGCACCATTACCTATGATATAATTGGCCTGTGAAACCAGCACCACGATAAGCTGCAAATAAATAAAACTTGTCCACCATGCGTTATGTCTTAATCTATTCTCATAATAAATCATAAGCCAAGCTGGAATAATTAGCAACATTGAGTGTCCGACATAATAATCAAAAATGTTCCAAGGAGATGTTCCTCCTGTAAATTCTGGTGTTAAAATCGAATGGATAAATCCTATAATACCAAAATAATATAAAAACTCAAAAAGCAGTTGTTTTCTGTAAAACACTACAACTCCAGCAAGAATTCCTGAGATTCCACATAATTGTATAGGAAGATGTGTCGCTAAAATATAATTATCTGACAAAATATGGGACATTTGAACAGTAAACACTTTGATTAACTGATAGGCTCCCATTCCATACAACATATAATCACGTTGTTTAGAAGATAATTTCTTACCTATAAACAACATGAAAGGAACAAAAATTAGAACAAAGAAAACACCACTCCACCAAAATTGACCCCCAATTTCCGGTGCCCAGTGAGCAACTGCTGTTTTATCCATTAATAAAATTCTCCTTACTTTGCAAAAATCTGATTATCGTCATTAAATGCCTTAAATTCAAGTGCATTTCCTGAGGGGTCTTTAAAAAACATTGTAGCCTGCTCACCTGCTTCTCCCTTAAAACGAATTTTAGGCTCGATGATGAACTGAATTTTTTGCTCTAATAAATGATTTTTTAACTCTTTCCACTGAGACATAGTTAACACTACTCCAAAATGAGAGGCAGGGACCTCATCTCCGTCAACAATATTTGAAGCTGGGTGATTGTTTTCATCAACAAGATGAGCTACTACTTGATGACCAAACATATTGAAGTCAATCCATGCATCAGACGATCTTCCAACTTCACATTTTAATATATTTACATAAAAGGATTTAGTGGATTTCAAATCTGTAACCGGAAAGGCTAAATGGAAAGGTCTCATTATGACAATATTAGTAAATTGTACATATCAATCCAAGAATTATATGATTATAGTAGTGTTTAAATTTATATTTAAAGTAGTACTTTAATATATTTATCTAAATCAAGTATTATTAGAAAATAAAATTATCTCTTTAATAAATTTATCATTGTATTTAGGCGCTGTGATAATATCATTATGTCCACTTCCAGGATAAATACTATACGATGCATTAAGTTTTTTAACAAGATGCATAAATGCTCTTTTCGGAGTAGTTTTATCCTTGCTTCCAAACACTGAAAGAACATTATCAGGACCGCTAAAATGTATACGCTCTAAATGTGAATTCCATATACTTTTTGAATTGAAATGCTCCATTAAAAATGTACGATTTTCACGTACTTTATGTTTTGACAACTCCATTTTTATATTTTCAGGTGTGTCATCAGTAAAATAAAGCGATCTTGTTAACCATTTAGGCAACTTTCCACTAAAAAGCATTCTCATTCCAATCTTTTTAATAAATTTTGATATACGATTAATTTGCATCTGCTGCATTGCTTTCATAGCTACTCTCTTTGGCGCAAGACCTGTGTTAACAAAAATTAACTTATGAATGACATCTCCAAGCTGTTGAGCAACATAAATTGCAAACAATCCTCCTAAACTATGTCCGACGAGAACAAAATTTCTGTCAGGATACTTTTTCATGATTTCTTTGACAGACTTTATTGAAGATTCAAATGCATTATCTAGCGAAGAAAAGTCTAAATCTATTAGTGAATACTCTATAGATTTTTCTTCAAGCTTTGGTACTATTATGCGCCAGAAATGAGAGCGAATGCCTACTCCATGAAAAAAAATAAAGTGATTCATAAGATTTGTGCCCGGGGCCGGACTCGAACCGGCACGGAGTATTATCTCCGAGGGATTTTAAGTCCCTTGTGTCTACCAATTTCACCACCCGGGCTACACATTGAGGCGTCGGTCGGATTCGAACCGACGAATAACGGTTTTGCAAACCGGTCCCTTAAACCACTTGGGTACGACGCCAATTTTAAAATAGCGTCGAAATATAGAGATTTAGAGAGTTAATTCAAAATCATTAACCAGTATACCTGGACAAGTGGTTTCTCCAGGATTTCTTCCGTCATAAGTTTCTATTACTGGTCGTGCTAAAATCTCTTTTCCAACGCCTTCTAAATTACTTCCAAAAAAATTATAAAACGAATCATCAAATCTCATTGTTTTAATTGGGGCAACCATTTTACCGTCCTCAACCCAATAACACGCATATCTAGTCAAACCAGTGATTCTTCCTCCAAGCGAATCACTCCAATTAAGATAATGAATATTTGATATAAAAATACCTGTTCCTAATTTTTGCAAACGATCATCTTTATCAATGTCTCCTGCCTCCATTAAAGGCGATCTCATGTATTCTCCCATGCCCCATGAATTAGCTTCTTCTGCAAAGTTAGATGATATTCCATACTCTAAAGCAGTTTTAGAGTTAACTAAGGTACTATTAAGCTCACCTTTATTAATAATATTTACATCCTTTGAAACTTCTCCTCTGGAGTTAAAAGGAGCTGTTGCTCTTGAAGAGAAAGATTCATTCAAAGAAAATAAAGGTGATAATTTTTGCTCAGAATTTCTCATTTTTAGCAAACAACTTGATCCGTTTCTAAATGAAGATTCGCTTAC
>Ga0129342_1001520_pt1 | contig 10380 bp, 20 predicted proteins | sample CPBDNA_5_FD_94426 | JGI IMG/M metagenome (GOLD analysis project Ga0129342, IMG submission 94426) | Freshwater to marine salinity gradient microbial communities from Chesapeake Bay, USA - CPBay_Sum_15_0.2_DNA | ecosystem: Environmental > Aquatic > Marine > Coastal | place: USA: Chesapeake Bay...
TAGGGGGTATGATATCGTATAATGATTTAGTCGATACGTTTGGCGAACCTACTTATACTCCAGAAGATAGTGGAGACGGTAAAGTGAATTATGAATGGGTTTTCTACTTCGATGGCGACTACTTTACGATATATGATTGGAAGACTTATGATGCAGAAACTACTCGTACGCAATATACGAATTGGCATGTAGGCGGGAAAGCAGGAGTGCTTGAGACTGAAGCTTTCGTAAGAAATGTATTAGAAGAAATACGACTGACAATATTCAGTTAATGATTAATAGTAAAATGCACGAATGGTTAACCCAACTTACTGGGTTAGCTTTCGCTGCTATGTTCCCCCTGACCTGGTTGTATTGGATTGTAGGGGAAGATTTGAATGGTGAAGCCTTGATGATGGCGATATTCTATCTAGCGATTACCTTAGCTTTTATTCAGCTTCCTTACTTTGTGGGCCTTTTTATTGGCTCGATATTTTGGGCATTCTTTTTGAAAGATTAGTTGCCTTTGATCTCAATCGTTCATATATTTAAGTAAGTTAATTAAGAATAAAATAAAGGTTGTTATGTATAGTTTAGATTGCCCATATTACAATGAAGAATGGAACTCACTGAATGAATTGATTGATGATGTTGTATCATCTGGAATGGATCCGAATTATGAGATCACGTTAAACGGACAAGGAACAGGAGAAACTTTATTTGAACTAATGCCAATTTAAAGTTGCCTCTTATCTGAATCGTTCATATATTTAAGTAAGTTAATTAAGAATAAATAAAATAAAGGTTATTATGAAAAAACAAGAAAAGATATATCTACTCGCAATAGGAGCTTTAATGCTGCTTTACTTCTGGATCGATACCCCACTAGGAGTTTAATCATGACTATCTCAGAAATAATGGAAGAACTAAACGAAGCAATAGCGTTAGTAGAGCAAGCGAAAGCTAAAGTAGACTCAGCAGCAATGGCAGCAGGATGTTACAGTCATTATACTGCTTACGGCCGATACGGATTCGATACCTTACTTGGTAATGGTAATCGATATGATGCTAGCTTATTCGATATGATGAATGATCTAGAGATGGAAGAAGAGGAAGAAGAGGCTGGCTATTAAGTAAGCTAGTTCATATATTTAAGTAAGTTAATTAAGAATAAAAATAAAGGTAATTATGAAAAAGACAATAGCACAACAACTTAACGTAAAAGCCTTTCCTTTTAATATAAAGGATGAGGATGGAAATGAAATATACCATGAAACTTCCGATGGATATTGGAAGAAACGTGAATACGATTCAGATGGCAAAGCCGTGTATTTTGAAAATTCCGATGGTTCAATAATAGATCATAGACCAAAGGAAATCATAACTTTAGATGGAGTTAAATACCAAAGGATAGACCAATGAAAACGGTAGTTGCCTCTCACAAAGAAAGGTCGTATATTTAAGTAAGTTAATTAAATAAAAGGTTTTATTATGATTTCAAATACAAAAACAACTTATGTAATTGAACTTGCTAACTCTATTTATTTAGAAGGAGCTCCATCGGCAAGTATCGAACAGTATGTTGCAGGAGATGAAGTAGAATTGAGTGAAACCAAATTTACAGAATTGGTGAGTAGTGGTTCGGTTTCTTTTAGTGTAGTAGTCGGACATGGGTTTTGTACCTATTATGAAATAAAATTAACTGACGTTGATTCATATACTAAAAAAAGTATTACTACTGAATTCGAAACAACTTTTTTAAATTAACACTTAACTTTAATAGAAATATTCCTTATACTATAAGTGTTATGAGAGACAATCGTCATAAATAAACTGCATAAAAGTAAAAGTAATAGTTGCCTCTCACAAAGAAAGGTCGTATATTTAAGTAAGTTAATTAAGAACAAAACAATAAAGGTAAATAATATGAGTACAGATTTAACGTTTCTAACAACTGACGAAATAAAAGATCAAGCACCGGTAATCTTTGCCGGCGGACCTACCAGAGAGGTCTCTGAAAGATATGTGTATGCCGATACGCCTACCATCATCAATGATATGGATAAGTTAGGCTGGAAGGTAAGACAGGTAGGCCAGCGTACGGCTAGAAAAGAATCTACCTCCTTTAGTCCTCACTTCGTAAGATTTGCTAATCCGGACTATCGTATCAAAGGTAATGGTGGCGACTATAGCTTCCCAGAAGTAGTAATGAAGAATAGATATGATGGCTTAGGAGCTGTAGAGTTCATGGCTGGAGTATTTAGACTTGTATGCTCGAATGGTATGGTTATCTCTACTGAGTCTTTCGGAGAGATGAAGCTCAATCATAGAGGGTATAGCTTTGAAGAGATGAGAAGGCTAGTAGGTGATCGAGTAGTAAGTATCGAAGAGCAAGTAGCTGTAATGAACGCTATGAAGGATACCAACCTAATGAAAGAGCAGCAAAGAGAGCTAGCCCTGAAAGGACTAATGATACGAGGACAAGTAAGTAAGAAAGAAGAAGGTAAGTTTAGAAGTAAAGTAGACCTACTAACCCTAGATGAAATATTAGCCCCGGTAAGGTCTGAAGATGAAGGAACCGATCTATGGAATACCTTTAATGTAGTACAAGAGAAAATGATACATGGAGGCTTTCATACCCAGCTAGGCATAGATACCAAAGTAAGAAAGGTAAGAGCTATTAAGTCCTTTGAACAGGATATAAATTTGAATAAGGCTTTATTTGAAGAAGCTAAAGTCTTAATGGAGTATTCTTAATTAACTATGGTGGTGAGGGTTGATAGCCCTCCCACTCTTTTAACACGTAGGTCGGATTGAGGTCAAGGTGATGGCAGAGTGAAGGCAGGGTGACAGAAAGTTGATAGTTAATTTCCCTAACAGTTTCCTAGCACCTGTTTCCGAGCTATATATAGAGATCTAATTCTCATAGATTTTAGAGATATGGGTCATATATATGATTATTGGGTACGTCTCTTCCTATTAACCTTTACCTTCATAGTTAACATACCGGCATATAATACTCTAATAGTCTCTATATTGATCCAAGACCAATCCGTACCTTGTCTACCTAGTAGTATATCTAAGAATCTCTCTCTTATAAGCCTTTTAGAATTCTTTGACACGTTTTACTCTCTACCTTTTTGTGTAATTATCGGATATACCGTAGGAATTTTTTTTGGCAAATTTTTTTGTATATGGGATTTATCATGTCTTGACATATATTCACTGGCGTCATTGTTATAGTGCTTCGGATTCTCCCAAGGATAACATACCCACCCGTCACTCCTCAGAGGCATTCCAGTGATATTCGGCTTATATTCGGCAGATGACCGAGTTACAAGTGAAGTTGTAATGATATTTCGAGTATCTCCCCATATATTCGCCTCAGTAACCCGTATTTTCATCGTTTCGCCGGTATCTACTATGTCATCTACAATTAATGTATGTGAAAATACCTCGGTTATCATTTCTATACCTAACTTATGTGATAAAATTACGGCAGGAATAAGACCTCCTCGAGGAATTCCGTAAATAAACTTGATTTCTTTGTAGTTTCTATTAACTTCAGTAGCTATTTTGTCGGTAAGTTCATCAATTAACTCCCAACTCAGCTTTATGTACTTCATATAACTATTTTAAATTAAATTAAATTGTTTACATTTTCAACAGCATGTATACTGTAGTCCCATGGAAATACTATCCAGTCTTGATATCCTACTAGCCTGCCGATAAAATCCGGAGAGAATTTACTATTTTCACTTTGAATCAGGGCGGATGTGTACATTAAGCCGCCAACTACAGTAGAAGTATGCTTATCTTGTATTTTCTTAAGACGTATTCCGGAATCAACTGCTTCGTCTACAAGGAGACAGCGATTTTGTGGTTGATTCAGTAAAGGTATATCAAGTCTCCTATGTAAAAGTATGGAGATAATCTTACCGCCATCAGAGACTCCGTATAAGCCGGAAAAATTTTTGTCACTTAAGTAGATATTATTAGATAAGAGTGAGACTAATGCATCTACTTCCGTCCAGGATAACTCTATCTTCACCATTTTGCGTTAGTTTTTATTCTCTTTTAAGTGTAATTGATGCGTATATATTTTCCAAAACACGGGATGCATATGAAGATTTCCTTGCATAACAGGAAAATACTTCATAAACTCATCCCATTCATATAATTCTTCCGGATATTCACTTAAAAATTCAAGATTAACCGGAATCATCGATGAGGATACTTGGTAATCCTCTGGCATAATTAAATATCCTTCCAATTATTATCGGGAATACCTAATTCTTTCATTTTACTTTTAAGTTTCTCTACCTTATCGCCTAGTTCAAGCTTTTCAAGAGTATCTTTTATCTCCGGAGTAAATGAAGTCCAAAGACCATACCCTATAGCAGCCCAAGCCACTAGCGTCAGTAAAGGTTTAAGTAAAAAGATTGCAAGACCAACAAGGATAAGCATATGCCCGTCCCATGTAGTTCTTTCTTTATACCTTTCGATTAACCAATTTTTAATTGTTAAAATATCCATGATGAATAAGTTTGTGAATGTTATGGTTGTTATTATTTAAATAGTCAACTTTAACCCTAGTCTATCATTTAACTCAGCTGACCACCTTGTAATAACTCCAATAAGCCCAGATATAAGCCTATGTAAAAGAATATAAGAAAATTATAACTTATCTCCTACCCTGACCTCTATATGCTTTTTTATAATTTTTAGACTGTTTGTGGTTGGAGGTATTGTTTTTAGACACAACTCCGGGTCTTTTTTTCTTAGGGTTTACAAACCGGGTTGAACCTGCTGTATTTCTTGCCATATTACCTTGATAAATTAGTTCTGCCCTATTTCTGTCGGGCTGTTAATTAGTGTTATAGTTAAAGTGAGATAAAACGAGTATGAAGGTATTCTTAAAACTCATTCGGTATATAAATCTACATTGTTATCTAAAAGAAGTTCGTATAACTTCTCCCTACATTGTTTATAGGCGTGGTAAGCCTCTGCCGGTGTATCGTCCGGAGCGTATTTTACCTGTGTCCTCAACCATTTATCCATCTCCCACAATACACTGAAGGTTTTAGGACCGTCATAAGCCATCCGGTATTCGGCCTGATCTTCTGGGAGGGTATATTCTACTGTTATTTTCATGAGATTAGGGGGTTAAATTGGTTAAAATCTGCGCGAAAAAGCGCGGCGGCGCGTCTTTATTCATCTTTTCTCGGCCCCCACACTGCTCTAAAGTTTTCGTCCTCTTCTAATTTTCGTTTAAACTCCTCTAATGGGAGTGGTTCGTCTAGATCCCATAGGTAAACTCTACGGTATGTTTCGTATTTAAGCTCTATTTGCGTAGGTTCGGCATCGTCGTCTTCATATTCCCATGTATTTTGTTTGTAGTCGCTAGGAGAATAATTTTCTTTCATATAGTCCATTCATTAGCCTCGAGGTCTGCGTGAAGCTTGTTTATAGTTGTAATTACATCGTCGAGTTTTGTATAGAAGAACTCTCGCTCGTTGTTTACTCTGTCTTTTTTTAAGTACTTGTGAGTTAGTCTTTCAAGCATTTCGCCATTAAGGCACTGCTTGGCGAACTCTAACTTAAAGGGAGTAGGCACTCCGGTGCCTTTATACAACTGCTCACTACGTAATTCTGGTGCGTTCTTGGTGTATCCGATTTTTAACATACCTGAAAAAGAGGGATTGGATAGTACGTACACCCATTCTGAGCCTCTTCCAGGTTCGAACATATGTTTATTCTGCTCTCTGTCAACGTAGTAAGTAACTTTTTCCCATCCTTGCTTACGTAACTCTAGGTCTGGATGAGGTGTAAGCGAGAAGTATCGTGCGTGAGATACATCAGGAGCGAGTGGATCTTCCTGTAAGGTATAGAGTCCACGCTGCTCTGCTTCTTCTTCAGTAATAATATCTAATCTTTTAACTGTCATAACCTTTTGTTTTAAAGTTCATATACAATTAAGATAAGTAGAAAAAAGATATTTCTCAACTTTTATTATGGGTTATAATTGCCTATATTTATTAATATGAAAGATATGAACGTTGATATAATATTTGAAGTCTTCAATCAAGGAGATGATATAATTTACAGAAATGCTGGTTTAGAGCATGTTATGGATGGAGATGTTATTTTACTCAACACTGCTGTACGCGGTATAGAGAATTATTGGAAGTTAGATGAAATCTTCACAAATAAGCAGGGAGAACGGTATGAAGATATCCGTATGCAGGTAAAAGTTAAATACTTTAACAAGATGTATGGATACCTTAAGAAAGTAGGTGTACGTAAATTAGAACCGTTCTTTGATACTGTCGGTGATTTAGGTTACGGAACTGTTGAAAATTCCCTTAAAGAGTACTTAGATCACTTCATCGAAGTAGAAGAGTATGAAAAATGCGTTATAATTCATAAATTACTTAACATAGTGAAGAAGTTATACTACCCAGAAATGGAACTAGTTTAACTTTTTTCGATATAAAGTTGCTATTAGTAATTTTATTTCATATTTTTCTTATAGAGTTATTAGGTACTATTATTAATATATAATATATTCTATATAACATATCTATTAAATAATATATTTATATATGAGAAATAAAGAAGTTATAGAAAAAAATATTGAGCGTATTGAGGCTCAAATCAAAAAAGTAGGTTACCATATTAAGCGTAATGAATCGCAAGAAGGTTTTGATCTTATAGCAAAAATTCTTGAAATTACTTCCAACATACAGACCTTACTTAATAGAGAAGTTCAAGATTAATGGAAGCCGAACAGATACAAAAAAATTGGGAAAGACATTTAGCTATTGTTGAAAAATTTGTAGACGAAGGAAGAAGGGAGCAGGTACTAGAGATGTTGAGTTGCCTTGAGGATAAAATGGTACTTGCTCCTGCTTCTGGGAAGTCTCACTTCCACAACGCTTTCCCTGGAGGGTATATAGACCATGTAAATCGAGTGGTGTATTGTGCCCTTAAAACTAAGGCCCTATGGGAAGAAATGGGTGCGGATATAAACTTTACTGAGGAAGAATTAGTATTTTCTGCTCTATTCCATGATTTAGGTAAAGTAGGAGATGGAGAGAAAGAAGGTTATTTACGTCAAACAGACCAATGGCGTCAAAAGAATTTAAACGAGCAGTATACTCCCAATAAAGAGCTACCGTTTATGTTAATTCAAGACAGATCACTATATATACTTCAGAAATTCGGCATTAGCTTATCACATAATGAGTACATGGCTATAAGACTTCATGACGGTGTTTACGATGATGCCAACAAAGCCTACTTTACAGGATTCAACCCAGATTCTAAATTTAGAACTAATATAGTAAATATCTTACATCAAGCAGATTACTTAGCATCAAAAGTTGAGTACGACAATTGGTATAGTACTAAAGATGAAACACAAGAGGTAGTCGTTAAGCAAACAAAAAAAGGTCCTAAAAAACTTAAGGGTTCTAAAAATCTATCTAACATAATTAAAAATATATAAAATGTTATTTGAAATTATTTGTACTATAATAACTTTGTTTTTTTTAATTTCTTTGTTTGTTATTACAAATCTTCTTCGTAAATTAGAAGCATATGAGGACGCAGTTGAGCTACAGACGTCACTATTAACAAAAATAAACAACACAATCTTAGAGAGTAACAGAAGTATTCAAGAACTAGACGCTAAAGGCTCCTTTCAGTCAGATGATGAAGTAGGGTTCTTTTTTGAAGGTTTAAAGAATATACAGTCTGATCTTAATAGGTACACCTTAGAGGTGGAAAATGCCGAGAAAAAAGAAAAACAATCAATATTGGCCGAGAGAAGTTGACGATTACATAATAGCCTACAACAGTACGGACGACGCAGAGGAAAAAGCTAAAATCTTTGAACGTTATCTACATTACCCTTTTTACAAGCTCTCCGAAAATATAATACATACCTTCAAGTTCTACTACACAGACGTAGATGATGTAGAGGATTTAAAGCATAAGATAATAGCTTTAGTTATTGAGGAGAAAATAGATAAGTTTGATCCATCAAAAGGTGCTAAATCCTACTCTTATTTTGGTACAATTATTAAGAGATGGCTTATTAACTATAATAATAAGAACTATAAAAAACTTAAGAAAAAAGGCACGTTTGACGAGTACGAACAAGATATTCAAGCACCGGACGAGATAGTACACGAAGACGCCCTCTCTCTAACGCAGTTCTTTGACATCTATACTAACCAGATGTATGAAGAACTCGACGAACTCTTCTTTAAAGACTCAGACAGACAGATTGCCGATGCTATCCTCACTATATTTAAAACCAGACGGGATCTTGATATATTTAAGAAAAAAGCGCTCTACATATATATTAGAGAAATGACAGACTGTAAAACTCCGCACCTAACTAGAGTGATAAAAGTACTAAAAGAAAGGTTTTACCAACTGTACAACGAAAGATACGCCGAAGGCTTCCTATATCGGTAAAATATATATCCCTCTTATATTTATAAGTAAAAACCATGGGATTCGAGACTGAAATATTCAAAGGTAAATCGTTATCTGATCTTTTTTCTGAAATTTACGACAATTCTCGTAAGAAAGATAAACAAATATCAACTCTCATTTCAGAACTAAAACCTCTAATAGAAGACGTAGGTGATGCGACACTTGTTGTACCTATGATAAAAGAGTATCTTGAAATTGGAGTAAAGAACGATGAGCAGTTGGTTAAAATTGCTACTATCGTACAAAGACTGGAGACATCTCTACAGAAAGGTAGTAACGAAGGCGATTGGTTTGACTCTATAGATCTACAGGGGTTAATTGAAGCGGAAGATAGTATAGAAGAGAAGATAGAATCTGTTCAACAAGAAATGGATTCTGAAGAGGAGGAGGATGGCGTATAATCCCAATCTTGCTAATGCTAGTAGCTTTTTTACTTCCGGTAACGTTCAATCGCAACCGCAAAGAGAGCGTGTATTCGCAAGAGTAGTTGATATAGTTCTTGATAGCTCTCATCAAGATTTTGAAGAGTTCGGTAAACTTGACGCTATAAATGGTATTCGATACAAAGTACTCAGAAGTAACCAAGATGAAATAGATCCTCAAAATCTACCATTTGCTTATTGTGGAGAATCTGTACTCAAAAGAATTCCTCTTATAGATGAAATAGTAGAGATAGTAAACGAACCCTCTAACTCAGTTAATGAAAACTCCTATAGCACCCGTGATTATTATATTAAGCCCCTAAACCTCTGGAATAACGCACACCATAACGCACTACCGGATATCATTAACGGCAAAACCGAGGCTAAACTCGGTAAAGACGTAGTTGAAAGAGAAGACGTAGTAACACTCCAACCCTTCCCTGGCGATCTTTATATTGAGGGAAGACTCGGACAAAGCATAAGACTATCAGGATACAAGCATCCTAAGAATACCTTTACTAACGACTCTAACAACGGTCAACCTATTAGTATAATTAGAGTAGGTCAAGATCCTGAAGCAGATATATTCGAAAACTACGTTGAAAATATAGATAAGGATGACGCTTCTATCTATATGACCTCTAACCACATAGTACCCTTAACTCAATCTTCTGATAAAAAAGACACCTATAGGAGTACTAAACCAGATGATTTAAATATATTTCAAGGTAGACAAGTAGTTATTGATAGCGGTAGAGTAGTGCTACATTCTAAAGACGACCATCTACTCCTTAACTCAGTAAACTCAATCGGGCTCTCCGGTAATTCGGTAAATATAGATAGTTCAGAGTATATTCAGTTAGATAGCCCTTCTATCTACCTCGGAGTTAATGCAAAACAGCCAGTACTTAAAGGACAAAGTAGCGTTGAATTATTAAACTCACTAATAGACGTATTACTTGATATTCTATCCTCTCACGACCTAGCATTAACACCGAATCTAGCCTCTACCCAACTAGTTGCAGCAGCTAGTGAAGCTACCCCTAGGTTACTAGAGATTAAAAGTGAACTTGAAACATTGAAATCCAATAAAGTATTCACTGAATAATGCCATACGTTAACATCCCAGAAACAAGTCTAGATTCTTCTATCGCTCGTCTAATTGGAAAATTAAAAGGAGAGTTTCAAACTAAAGTAGGTAGTTCGTTAAATTCTATACAAGAGAAACTCAAAGACGGCTGTCCCTCTGACGCAGAACTAGAAAATATTAAGAATCAATTAGATAACATATCTGAACTATCTAATAATATTGCGGAAAGGCTAAATAGGTATAGAAGTATTATACCTCCGCTAAAACAAGGAGCCGGCGCTCTATCAAGCGTAGTTACAGTACTAAAGGGATTACCCATTCCAGGACTAGCACTTACAGCCGGAGTTACGACCACCTTTTCAGATATACTTACTTTAGTCA
>Ga0129342_1001523_pt1 | contig 10375 bp, 5 predicted proteins | sample CPBDNA_5_FD_94426 | JGI IMG/M metagenome (GOLD analysis project Ga0129342, IMG submission 94426) | Freshwater to marine salinity gradient microbial communities from Chesapeake Bay, USA - CPBay_Sum_15_0.2_DNA | ecosystem: Environmental > Aquatic > Marine > Coastal | place: USA: Chesapeake Bay...
GGCGTCCTGTGCACCCACTCCCACAACGACCATGTCAATGCAGTTCAGGGGTTGTTGGCCCGCATCGATGCTCCGGTCTACCTGCATCCGGACGACACCATGCTGTGGGAGGTGGTCAACGCCGGTGTCGACTTCACCCCCCTGACCGACGGCGAGCGCCTGCCTGTCGCGGGAATCGACGTTGAGGTGATCCATACCCCGGGCCACTCCCCTGGGGGTGTCTGCCTCTCCGTGCCGGACCTTGGCGTCCTCTTCAGTGGCGACACGCTCTTCCATGGCGGTCCAGGAGCCACCGGCCGGTCGTACAGCGACTTCCCCACTATCTTGGACTCCATCCGCGAGCGACTGCTGACCCTGCCGCCAGAGACTCGGGTCCTCACCGGCCACGGCGACGAGACCACAATCGGAGCCGAAGCCTTGTCGTACGACGAGTGGGTAGTTCGGGGGCACTGAGCAGCCCTCACCCCAACTGCGCAGAGCCTTTTCCACGGAAGGCACTGTGGCGCCAGCGCGGCATGGATCTCGTAGCTTGCAGCGGGAGAGAGGCCACTGAGGCCGCGGGCCACTCCTCCGTTCACAGAACGGCAACACGGCCCCGGTACGGTCGTGGACGTGAACACGACTCCGGCTGATGCTTCCGGTGACCTCAATGCCGCTCTGCGCGAGGACATCCGTCGCCTCGGCGCCATGCTCGGGCAATCGCTCACCGAGCATGGGGGACCGGGCCTGCTCGATGTCGTGGAGCGCGTGCGCGCGGCAGTCCGGGAAGATCCCGACGCCGCGACGCCGATCATCGATGGCCTCGATCTCCATGACGCCACAATGATGGCGCGGGCCTTCTCGATCTATTTCGACCTGGCCAACGTGGCTGAGCAGGTGCAGCGAGCCCGCGACGTCAGGACAGCAAGACGCGAGGAAGGCAGCCTCCTGGTGCGCACCGCGCGTCGGGCGTGCGATCACGGCGTGACGCCACAGCAGGCCAGCACCCTGGCCGAGACGATGGCCGTCCGTCCGGTCTTCACCGCCCACCCGACCGAGGCCGCCCGTCGCTCGGTCCTCACCAAGCAGAGGCGCATCGCTGATCTGCTCCTCGACAACCTCATCGACGACGAGCGGCGTTGGTCCCGCATCGCCGAGCTCGTGGACCTGCTGTGGCAGACCGATGAGTTGCGGCTGGAGCAGCCCCAGGTCGTCGACGAGGCCCGCAACGCGCTGTACTACCTCGACGACCTCGCCCGGGGGCCGCTCGCCGAGGTGCTCGACGATCTCGCAACGGCGTTCCGACTGCTGGGAGCGGACCTGCCACCGGACAGCACTCCGCTGACCTTCGGCTCGTGGATCGGCGGCGATCGCGACGGCAATCCCTTCGTGACGCCGGATGTCACACGCGACGTCATCGACTTCCAGCGCGATCATGCAATAGGCGACATCCTGCCTATCGTCGACCGGCTGCTCGAAGACCTCTCGGTGAGTGAACGCCTTTCGGGCACGGACTCCGATCTGCGCGACGCTGTGGATGAGGATCTCGACCACCTACCGGAGTTCGACCGGCGCTTCCTGCGCCTCAACGCCGAGGAGCCGGTCCGCCTCAAGCTCTCGATCATCCACAACCGCCTCCGACTCACCAAGGAGCGCATCACAGCGCGCAGCGTGCATGTGCCCGGCCGCGACTATCGGTGCACGAGCGAGCTCCTCGACGATCTGATGCAGGTCAGGGAAACTCTCGCCGCAGACGGGTCCATGGCCGCGATCGGCGTCATCGACCGAGCCCTGCGGGTGGTCGCCTCGATCGGCCTTCCCCTTGCCACTCTCGATCTGCGTGAGCACTCGGGCAAGCATCGGGAGGCGATCGCACAACTTCTCCGGCGGATTCCCGGATCGCCCGACTTCCTGGCCATGAACCCATCGGAGCGCCTCGCTGTGTTGGGCCAGGAACTGCTGTCGCGTCGTCCCCTGGCACCCACTCCCCCGCCACTGGATGCTGGCGGGCTGGCCACGTACGGCGCCTTCGTCGCGGCACGGGAGGCCATCGAACGCTACGGCCCGCGCACGATCGAGACCTGCATCGTCTCCATGACGAAGGGGGCCGATGATGTGCTCGCAGCCGTGGTGCTGGCCCGTGAGGCAGGACTCGTCGACACCGAGCGCGGCACGTCGATGGTCGGCTTCGTTCCGCTGCTGGAAACGGTCGACGAGCTCCGGTCGGCGCACGTCATCCTCGGCGAACTGCTCGCTGACCCGACGTACCGGCGCCTGCTCGCCTCGCGCGGCAATGTGCAGGAGGTGATGCTGGGCTACTCCGACTCCAACAAGGATGCGGGCATCACGACATCGCAGTGGGAGATCCACCTCGCCCAGCGTCGCCTGCGCGACACCGCCAAGGCGGCGGGCATCGCGCTCACGATCTTCCACGGTCGCGGGGGCACGGTCGGGCGCGGCGGCGGCCCGACGTACGACGCCATCCTCGCTCAGCCCTGGGGCGTGCTCGACGGTCGCATCAAGCTCACCGAGCAGGGCGAGGTGATCTCCGACAAGTACCTCGTCCCCACTCTCGCGCGGGAGAATCTCGAGCAAATCCTCGCGGCCGTGATGGACGCTTCGCTCATGCACAACCGGCCGCGCAACTCCGAGGCCGAACTCGCGCTGTGGGACGAGGTGATGGACACCGCATCGCGAGCGGCGCAGGTGAGGTATCGCGGCCTAGTCGATGACCCAGACCTGCCCGCCTACTTCGCCGCATCCACCCCGGTCGAGGAGTTCGGCGCCATGCACATGGGGTCGCGCCCAGCCAGGCGCCCGGACACCGCGGCGGGCATCGACGGTCTGCGTGCCATCCCCTGGGTCTTCGGCTGGACGCAGTCACGGCAGATCGTGCCCGGGTGGTACGGCGTGGGCAGCGGCCTCGCCGCTGCACGTGAGGCCGGCCACGGGGAGGCCCTGCGCGCGATGCACAGGGACTGGCACTTCTTCCGCAACTTCATCTCCAACGTCGAGATGACGCTCGCCAAGACCGATCTCGACATCGCTCGTCGTTACGTCGATGGCCTGGTGCCGGACCACTTGCGCCGGATCTTCAGCGACATCGAGGTCGAGCACGCACGCACGGTCGAGGAAGTCCTACGCATCACCGGCGAGGAGCATCTGCTGGCGGCCAATCCCACCCTCCACCGCACCTTCGAGGTGCGAGACACCTACCTCCTGCCACTGCACACCATGCAGGTGCGGCTGCTCCAGCGCGTGCGCGAGGCAGGCGATCCCGGGATCGACCTGCGCCGAGCGCTCTCGGTGACCATCAATGGCATCGCGACGGGCCTGCGCAATACCGGTTAGGTACTGCTCGGGCTCTTCACGGGGCGACGCCGGCGCACCTCCGCCTAGTCGGTGCCCGACTCCATCGCGGCCCGATCGAGAAGCTCCTCATCGGGCAGGTCTGCGGACGACGCAGCGATAGCAGCGCCGCCCCCGGCGTCGAGGTGACCCACAAGCTCGACGTGGCCGGACCCGAGCTGACCCTGCTCGGCGTACATCTCCAGTTTGGTGCGGGTGTCAGCGATGTCGAGATTGCGCATGGTGAGCTGCCCGATGCGATCGGTTGGGCCGAATGCGGCTTCCTCGACGCGCTCCATGGACAGTCGGTCCGGGTGGTAGCTAAGCCGCGGACCGCGTGTGTCCAGGATCGAGTAGTCGTCACCGCGGCGCAGGCGCAGCGTCACCTCACCGGTCGCGGCCGACGCGACCCACTTCTGCAATGACTCACGCAGCATGAGGGCCTGGGGATCGAGCCACCGACCCTCGTAGAGCAGGCGACCGAGCCGGCGCCCCTCGACGTGATAGTTGGCGATGGTGTCCTCGTTGTGGATCGCGCTCAGCAGGCGCTCATAGGCGATGAAGAACAGTGCCATGCCGGGGGCCTCGTAGATGCCTCGGCTCTTGGCTTCGATGATGCGATTCTCAATCTGGTCGGCCATGCCGAGGCCGTGGCGCCCACCGATCGCGTTGGCCTCACGCACGAGGTCGACGGCGGTGGCGAACTCGCGTCCGTTAACACGCACCGGCCGGCCCTGCTCGAAGGCGATGGTGACGTCCTCGGTGGCGATGTCGACATCGGGATCCCAGAACCGCACGCCCATGATCGGGTCGACGATCTCGATCGAGACATCGAGATGCTCGAGGCGCTTTGCCTCATGGGTCGCCCCCCAGATGTTCGCATCGGTGGAGTAGGCCTTCTCCGTCGCGTCGCGATAGGGCAGGTCGTGGGCGACCAACCACTCCGACATCTCCTTGCGGCCGCCGAGCTCGGCGACAAAATCAGCATCGAGCCACGGCTTGTAGATGCGCAGTCCCGGATTGGCGAGCAGGCCGTAGCGGTAGAAGCGCTCGATGTCATTGCCCTTGTACGTCGATCCATCACCCCAGATGGACACGTCGTCGTCGAGCATCGCGCGCACCAGCAGCGTGCCGGTGACCGCTCTCCCGAGCGGGGTGGTGTTGAAGTACATCCGGTTGCCCGAACGGATGTGGAAGGCGCCGCACGCGATGGCGGCCAGTCCCTCCTCTACGAGCAGGTCCTTGCAGTCGATCAGGCGGGCGAGTTCGGCTCCGTACTCCACCGCCCGGCCAGGGACGAGATCGATCTCGGGCTCGTCGTACTGACCGAGGTCGGCGGTGTAGGTGCACGGCACGGCACCCTTGTCGCGCATCCAGGCAACAGCCACGGAGGTGTCGAGCCCTCCCGAGAAGGCGATGCCGACGCGCTCGCCGACCGGCAGGGATGACAGGACCTTGGACACGACGCGAGCCTATCGACGCGTCGGCGCCCGAGGACCGTCAGGCTGGCTGCCCGTCCTCTTCGACACCGGTGAGCCGAGCCTCGGCTTCCTGCGCCCGTCGCAGCGCCGCCTCAAGGTCGGCCTGGGCTTCGCCGTATGCCGCAAAGTCACCGTCGGCGAGTGCCGCCTGTCCACGCTCGTAGGCGGCCTGGGCATCGGCGATGGCCGTCTGCAGATCCGTCAGCGGATCACCCGAGGGACCCGGCGCAGGGGTGGGCGTGGGCGTCGGATCCGGTCCGGGGTCGGGGCCGGGGACCGGGTCCGGCGTCGGGAACGGATCGGACTCGAAGACGGCCGCGAGAGCCTCGTCGAGGGTGTCCTCGAGCGCGACATTGGCGCCGTAGCCCGCAAGGACCTTGCGCAGCAGCGGATAGCCGTCCTGCGTGGCGCGGAGATAGACCGGCTCGACGTAGAGGAGCCCGCCGTTGAAGGGCAGCGAGAGCAGATTGCCCAGGTCGACCTCTGAGCCGCCCCGACGCAGCAGCGAGAGCTCCGCGCTGATCTCCGGATCGGACTCGAAATTGTTCTGGACCTGGGTGGGACCAGGAATGGTCGTGTTGCTCGGCAACTGCAGCACCCGGATCGTGCCGTAACCGTCTCCGGGCGCCGAGTCCACCGCCATGAACGCTGCCAGCGTCGGCCTTCGTTGCGGAGCGAACGTCGTCGTGAGTGAGAAGGACGGCTGGTTTTGGCCCGGCATCTGAAGGGTCAGGTAGTACGGAGGCTGGAACTGCTGAATCGCCTGCGTCGGGTCGAAGGGCACAATCCAGAAGTCAGTGCCGTTGTAGAACGTCGCCGGATCCGTGACGTGATAGCGCGACATGACCACGCGCTGGACCTTGAACAGGTCCTGCGGGTAGCGGACATGCGCCTCGATCTCCGACGGCATCTCGCCGCGGGCCTGCACCACTCCAGGGAAGGCCTTCATCCACGTCTGCAGGACGGGATCGGACTCGTCCCATGCGTAGAGCGTGACGGTGCCCTCGTACGCGTCCACGATGGCCTTCACCGAATTGCGTGCGTAGTTGAGCTGATCGGTGGGTGCGATAGCGCTGGACCCGGTGCGCACCGTGATCGAGTCGCTCGTGACCTCCCCGAGGGATACGCGCGAGGAGTAGGGATACGCGTTGGACGTCGTGTAGCCGTCCACGAGCCACACGATTCGCCCGTCGATCACCGCGGGGTACGGGTCCTGATCGAGGGTGAGCCACGGGGCGATCTTCTCGACGCGCGTCAGCGGATCGCGGTCCCACATGATGCGCGACTCGGGGTTGATCAGGTCCGTGAGCAAGATGTTGGTGTCCTGGAACTTTGTCGCGAAGAGGAGTCGGTTGAACAGCGAGCCCACCGGCACGCCACCATCGCCCGAGTAGGTGTTGTTGACCTGACCTGTGGGACTTGCATCGTCCGGATAGTCGAGTTCGACCGGAGGAGTGCCCTCCGGGCCACCCACAATGGAGAATGTCGGCGAGAGCTCGCCGAAGTAGATGCGGGGTTGCTCGATGCCCAGCATTCCCTCGGGCGGGATATCGCTCTCGAAGAAGTCCGGCTGCCCGGAGGACTCCGCGGTGTTGTCATACGCCGCCACGAAGCCGTAGCCGTGCGTGTAGACAGCGTGGTCGTTGGCCCAGTTGCGCTGATTCTCCGGAATGCCTGCGAGGTTGATTTCGCGCGCAGCCACGACGGCGCCTCGCAGTCCGCCCTCCATTGAGTAGCGGTCGACATCAAGGCTGTCGTTGAAGGAGTAGTAGGCGCGGATCTGCTGCAACTGGTTGTACGTCGGAGACGCCAGCGCAGGGTCGAGCAGGCGGATGTTGTCCAGCGTGCCCAGGTTGGCGTCGATCACCGATGCGGAGGGAGGCTCCACGGTCCCGGGGTACTCCTGGATCTGCGCATCTGCGATGTCGTAGGCCGAACGTGTCGCGTTGATATTGCGCTCGATGTAAGGCTGCTCGCGAACGAGCTCACTCGGGCGCACCTGGAACTGCTGGACGATCGCCGGGTAGACCCCGCCGACGAGGATCGAGGTGAGGATGAGCAGGCCCAGTCCGATCAGCGGGATCACCCAGTTGCGCACGATCATGTTGACGATGAAGAGCACCGCGGTGATGAGCGCGACAAAGGTGAGGATCTGCAGCGCCGGCAGAACTGCATTGACGTCGGTGTATTTCATCCCCGTGAAGCCCTGAACCAGCGACTCGCTCTTGATCATCAGACCGAACCGGTCCAGCCAGTAGGCAACCGCCTTGAGAAGCAGGAGTACGGCGATGAGCCCGGACAGGTGCACCTGTGCGGCGGTGCTCACGCGATCACCCGGGGGCTGCAGTCGCAGGCCGCCGTAGAGATAGTGCGCCGCGACAGCGAGTCCGATGGCCAGGATGATCGCGGAGAAGGCAAATCCGAGGACGAAGCGCAAGAACGGGTACGTGAACGTGTAGAAGCCGATGTCGAGACCGAACTGCGGATCCGTGATGCCGAAGTCGGTGGCATTGCGCCAGCGCAGGAATGTCGACCACTCGCTCGCGGCCGAGATGCCGGCGAGGAGACCGATGAGGGCTGCAATGCCGAGGGTGATGAGGAGTCGGAAGGGCTCCAGCGCCATGCGGTAGCGCTCGAGGCTGGATTGCTCCGGGGTGAGGGGCGGAGCGGTGGGCCGGAATCGATAGGCGATCCAGAGAGTGCCGGCGAGGACCACCGCCATCGTGAGGCCGAAGGAGCCGAAGAGGGCCAGGCGCGTGGTCAGTGTGACAGTGAAGACCTCGGTCTCGCCGACGGAGTCGAACCACAGCCAGTCGGTGTAGAAGCCCGTGAAGATGACGAAGCCGATGACGATGACGGCGAGGACAATGATCGTCGGGAGCAGGACCCGGCCGCGGCCGGCGGCGACGGTCGTCGGTGAGGCCATTCCAGCAACTTACGTCACATCGCGTCGGTTCACACAGCGGGGCAGGCCGGGAGTGACCCTCCGGAGCGCCAGGCGGAGAGGGCATCCAGGGCGCCCTGCAGGCTGGTCACCGGGACCACCGTCAGTCCGTCGGGGATGTGGCCGGCCGCCTCCTCGCAGTGCACCTCGGGCATGAGGAACAGCGTGGCACCCGCTCCCCGGGCTCCTGCGAGCTTCTGCCGGATGCCGCCGATGGCGCCGACCGTCCCGGCGGAATCGATCGTGCCCGTCCCGGCGACGTGACCACCGCCGGTCAGGTCGTCCGGCGTGAGCTTGTCCACGATCGCGAGTGCGAACATCATGCCTGCGCTCGGGCCCCCGATGTCCTCGAGCGTGAAGGTGATCGGGAACTCCGCGCGGTAGTTGATCCCCACCGTGATGCCGACGTAGGGCACACCGGGCTCGTCGGGCTTCTCAGCCGAGACGACGTCCACTGTCGTCTCGACGCCATCGCGCACGACGGTGAAGGCGAGAGGGGTGCCGATGGGCTCACCGCGCACCGCCTCCACAACATCGTTCGGCGAGTTCACCGGACGACCATCGATCGCCGTGATCACCTCGCCCGCATCCAGCACGCCGAATGCCGGAGTGCCCTCGACGACAGCGGTGACAACGACGTCCTCGATGATCGGCTCACCGATGGCGTTGAGGGCGGCCGCGATGGCATTGGACTGGGACGTCGAGAAGAGCACAGCGTTGCGCTGCTGCACCTCCTCTGTCGTCTCATCATCCCCGTACAGCAACTCGCGCGGCAGGACCGCACGATCGGGGTCCACCCAGGCCGCGATCGCGCCGAAGACGGTCAGGGGACTGCGCGGCTCACCCTCCTCGCGGATCGTGGTCATGTCGAGGGCACCCGAGACGGGGTACGTCGTCGTGTCGCTGATCTCCACGAGCGGCACTCCGTCGACGTCACCGATCGTGTTGAAGGTCGGTCCCGGCGACAAGATGATGAACGGCACCGGCAGCAGAGCGGCGATGGCGATGAGGGCGACCAGCACGAGGCCGGACAGCGACGCGATGAGAGCCCGATGACCGGGTCGGCGCCGACCGGGCAGATCAGGCGCGCTCACGCGGGATGGCGGCGGTCGGCAGGACGCCGGGAGCGACCGGGTCGCGCCGCAGGTTGACCGGCCGGACGACGACGACGCTCACTGGCCGAGGGCTCCGCCGGGAGCGGCCTGCGCATCGCCGCGCGAAAGCGCGCCATGTCCCCGACGGTCTCGTGGGTGTCCGCAGCACGGCGGGGCCGGCTGCGCGCCGCAGCCCAGGCGAGGGCGACGAGCGTCGCTGCAAGGGGGATGAGCCACCACAGCAATGCGGACATGGGCCCTCCTCTCCCTCGCGTCTCGGACCGTGACGTCCGGGGCAAGGGTACGCCCTCAGCGATCGGGGTGCTCTCGGAGAGGGCCCCGCGCCCAGGGCGGCGTACCGTGGGGGGATGAGCGGCTCACTCCCCTTCGGTTTCGGCTTGCCCGATGAGGGCTCGGGCGGCCCCGGCTTCGACATGAGCCAACTCGGCGCCATGCTCCAGCACCTGGGCAGACTCCTCGAGTCCGGAGGCGACGGGGCAGTCAACTGGGACCTCGCCAAGGACACGGCCCGTCAGGCCATCGTGCAGGCTGGAGATCCGGCCGTGAGCGACGCGGAACGCCGCGAGGTGACCTCCTCCGTCGAACTCGCACAGGTCTGGCTGGATCCGGCATGCACCTTCCCGGCATCGACCGCGGCCGGGGATGCCTGGAGCAGGTCCGAGTGGTTAGAGGCGACGTATCCCGCGTGGCAGCGCATCGTCACACCCATTGCCGAGCATGTGCAGTCCGTCATGTCCTCGATGCCCGCTCCGGGTGAGCTCCCGCCCGAGTTGGCCGCGATGCTCCCCGAGGGCACGCCGCCGGAGACGCTCGCCATGATGGCGCCGCTCATGGGGATGGCGCGACAACTCGGCTCGGCGATGTTCGGGATGCAGATGGGCCAGGCGCTTGCGGCACTCGCCGGCGAGGTGGTCGGCGTGAGTGACATCGGCATCCCGCTCACCTCGGATGCTCGTCCCGCACTCCTGCCGCGCAATGTTGCCGCGTTCGGCGACGGACTCGATGTGCCCGCTCAGGATGTGCGCCTCTATTTGGCACTGCGCGAGTGCGCCCACCAGCGACTCTTCGCCCACGTCCCGTGGCTCGCTCCCCGGCTCGAGGGAGCCATCGACGCCTACGCCCGCGGCATCCGGATGGATCCAGAGCGGATGAACGAAGCGATGCAGGGCATCGACCCTTCGGCCCTGCAGGATCCCGAGCGCCTGCGCGAGCTCATGGGATCTGATCTCTTCGCGCTGAGCGAATCCGAGGAGCAGCAGGCTGCCCTCCGACGCCTCGAGACGCTCCTCGCGCTCATTGAGGGCTGGGTGGACGACGTGGTCACCGCGGCGTGCGCCTCGACCCTTCCCTCTGCGGACCGCCTTGGCGAGGCGATCCGTCGACGCCGTGCGTCCGGAGGCCCAGCCGAGCGAACCTTCGCCTCGCTCGTCGGCCTCGAGATGCGCCCGCGAGCCCTGCGGGAAGCGTCCAGCCTGTGGCGCCAACTGCGCGAGGAGCGCGGCATCGAC
>Ga0129342_1001526_pt1 | contig 10364 bp, 17 predicted proteins | sample CPBDNA_5_FD_94426 | JGI IMG/M metagenome (GOLD analysis project Ga0129342, IMG submission 94426) | Freshwater to marine salinity gradient microbial communities from Chesapeake Bay, USA - CPBay_Sum_15_0.2_DNA | ecosystem: Environmental > Aquatic > Marine > Coastal | place: USA: Chesapeake Bay...
CATCATATCCGTTATCTTCCATAAGTTCACGGACCTGTTCTACTTGTTCATCACTGAGAGAATATCCTTGAGCTTCCATCTCCCAACCATAAAATTCTACTTTATATTTTGCCATTTTTTTATTTTGTCATTTTTTTATATTAATCCCACCATCCTTCAATATTTTGTTCCATTATTTTGAATAATAGTTTACGAGCACGATTATGGTTGATATGTGCAATATTCATAGCAATAACCTGTTTATCATCTTCTCGACCTTCAAGATTAAATACACCCTCTCCATTTATAACTCTTTTATATATTAGAGGGTATTTTGCAAAGTAATCATCAAAATTTTCTTCTAACTCTTTAGACTCCCAAGTTGAATAACCTTCTTTATCTTTACAGGGTTCAAACCAATTTTTGGTCTTATGATAATCCATATATTCTGAACTATAAAACTCATCTTGGACAAGTTTCATTAGGCGAACACAGGTCATCATTACTTCAGCATCTCTCTTTGCTCTGGTATGAATATCCCTTTCTCCAATGTATTTTGATTGGGCTTTAAGTTTATGCATCATAATCTCAAAGATATAGTGACTGTCCCAGTTACGGTCCTTCCAAATAATAGGAAACCAATAGATTATATTCTTAATGCCTGTTTTAAAGTTTATCCAATAGAATCGAGCTTCGTTTTTCCACCACAAAGAAATATTATCCATTATCTTTCTAAATAGGTTACGAGATTCTCTTTCTTCTCTCCATTGTTCGAATATGTCTTTTTCTGGTTCCATCAGGTTATAAAATATATGAGTTTTTGTTATTCTTTGGACAAATATTATATTATTCTTCGATTTCTACAAGTTCAATATTAAAATTTAATGATTTACCAGCTAATGGGTGATTCATATCCAAAATGATATTTTCTTCATCTTCACCAACAACAACTGCTTGAATTGGTATGCCTTCAGCTGTTGAACCTTGAACCATCTCACCAACTCTTACTACGAAGTCTTCAGGGAAATTTTTACGATTAACTGGTTGAACAGCTTCTTCATTTCTTTCACCATATGCTTCGTTTGGTGTTAATGTAACATCTTTAGTTTCACCTACTTCCATACCCATTACTGCATTATCAAAACCGGCAATCATTTGACCGGCACCTACTGTAAAGTTTAGTGTTTCATTTCTAGTACGAGAACTGTCAAATTCCTGACCGTTTTCGAATGTTCCTGTGTAATGTACTTTTACGTTTTTTCCTTTTTCTACTTTCATTTGTTTGTTATTTAATTTAATTTATATACTTATTTTTTACTCGTTCTGAGATTGGAACTGCGTCTCCTAATTCATCTATCTTAACGAATTTCACATTCGTTGATAGTATAACGTTTTGTTTACCAGAGTAAACATTGTGAGACCTTGCTTCCATATAAATGGTTAATGAAGTATTACCAAATGATTTTACCTGACCATATATCTTTATTAATTGACCCTCCTTTGCGGGTTTTTTAAATACGCATTCGTCTATTTTAATTGTGACCATTCTCGGTGTATCGGCAACTTCCATAGCCATTGCTGCACCAGCAGCATCCAACCAACTAAGTAATTTCCCACCAAAGAGATTGGCGTGAAATCCCAAATCGGCTTTCTTAATTGGATGTGTGGATATTAAATTCATACCTTTATTCATTTATATGTTTTTTTTGTTTATCGAATGTCTAAATTTAATTTTTACTTAATAATAGTAAAATTATTTCAAACGGTAAACCTGTCTAAACAAATCTTTTGTTTCAGCTAATACCGCATCTTTCGGCCATTTTTGTAAATCGTCATTATAATGAACGGTATCAAAACCTACCCAGTATCCATCGGAGAATCTGTTATTATCTTTCATATGTTCACTAAAAGTTAAACCACCGTGAACCGAAACATCAATATCATCATAACCTTTATCATAAAAACTATGACCCTCAGCAATACGAACATATCCATTACCCCAACCACCTTTTGACCACGTATTTTTTAAAATCATAACTGGTGGCGACAAATTTAAGTTTTCATAGGCGGTTAATACCTCATCAACAGTAATTGATAAGTATTTTGCATTAAGTAATGCATTATCACCTTCTTTTAACAAAAGGTCTTCGAAAAATGTAATCTTTGAATCTGACATATTTATTATTAATTAATCTTTTACAAAAATAGAAAAAAATATGGATATTAAAAAGCAATATTTACCTGAAAATGAATATTTTCCTGCAGAATATAAGAAAAAAACAATAGTTCTTCATCATACAGCAGGAAGTCATAGACCTGATTGGGTTGTTAGTGCTTGGGATAAAGACCAAACAAAAGGAGGTAAACCATTAAGAGTCGCAACACAATATGTTATTGGTGGTAAGTCTACTCGTGACGGAAATCAGGATTGGGATGGTAAAATTATTGAAGCATTTCCTATCAAATCGTGGGCACATCATTTAGGGACAAAAAATTCAAATAATACTGAATTAAATCAACAGTCTATTGGTATTGAAATTTGTAATTATGGTCCGTTAACAAAATCATCAAACGGAGAATATTTCACATATGTTAATAGTCTTGTTCCCGAAGAAGATGTTGTTGATTTGGGTAAAAATTGGAGAGGATATAGATATTATCAAAAATATACTGATGCCCAAATTCAATCAGTTAGAGATTTAATATGTATGTTAAGTGCAGAATTTGGAATTGATGTTAAAAAAGGTCTTGTTGAATTATTCGATAAGAAAAAACAAATAGACAAACTTTCAGTATTAGAAAGACAACAGTTTCTTAACGAAAGAGGTTATCTCGGCACTAATGGTAAAAAACTTGATGAAGATGGTTTGGACGGTAGTAATACTAGATATGCGACCAGAACTTATACCGACACAAAACGAGGTGAGTGGGGTGCGTTTGAATTTAATCAATTAGCTAATGAGGGTGGTGAAGGTATTTGGTCACACACTAACTATCGTAAGGATAAGTTTGATGTCTATCCTTATCCTCCTTTGGTGGAAATGTTGAAGTCTCTTTAATTTCGTATAATGATTCTTGATGGAAGTAATATTCTTCCGCCAATTTATTTAACTCTTCTTCCGTTAAATTATTTAAATAGTATTCTTTTATATAACTCATTTTTTTATATTTTAATACAATAATAATAAAACAATATTAGACTATCAAAATTAATATCCTTGATAATTTGATAATTTAGTAATATTTATGATTATGGAAACGTTAGAGTTTAATGATTATATAAGTGGTATTCTTGAAATGATTTATGAAAAAGTAGGTTCAAGAATGAATGCAAAACAATTAGTTAAAAATAATTATTTTAGAATTAAAACGGCATTTTATGAAGATGAAAAACCTGACACAGTTGTTAATAGTATTCTAAAATCACACAAAAAAAATATTAAAGAATCTGTTATGATTAATGAAGCCAAAGATATTAATGAACCTATTAGAATGATTGTTAGAGACATAACTAATATTATTAAGAGTAAAGAATACGGTAGTTACAATCTACCTGAAGATGTTTCAAGTTCACACAATTTAGAATATGATTTTGATAGTGATTATAAGAAATTTAACATTAGTAGAGCCTACAATATCCCCCCATTTAGTATCGAACTAACTTACGATGCCAACTTTAATATGGATGAACCTTATATGTTAAACGCATCACTATTGGATGATAATGAAACTATAGGTATGGTTATTATTATTAATCCTGAACAGTTCCCTCAATTAATGTATGATTTGATTGCGGATGTTAACGATTTAGTTGCTCACGAGATAGAACATATCTTTCAAGAATATGGAATGAGACCTGAGGATGAATCTAATTATAAATTGGATGGGGATGAAGAGACTAAAGGTATTGATTACTATACTCAGAAACATGAAATACCTGCTCAATTAAAAGGGATAATTAGAGTTGCAAAATTAAGAAAACAACCAATAGAACAAGTTATTATGGACTGGTTTAAAAGAAGTAAATATGCACATCAATTAAACGATGACGAAGTTATTTATATGGTTGATTTTTTAAGTAACGAATACAAACAAAGATATGGAACCATATAGTATAGAAGAGTTTAGTAAAAAGATTAAGAGGTCAATACAAATCTTGTTATATCTTTTTGAAGCTAAAACAGGTATGAGAGCTAGTGCGAGTAATATTTCTCCAAACACATTTGATATAGGTGCTTCGGTATATTTTGAAATTGAAGTAACTTTTGAAACTACGGACCCAGATACAGGGTCTTTAAGTTATAATTTAAACAAAGTTGATAATGTAATGTTCAATTTCTTTAGTAAAGTAGTTCTAACACCAAAAGCGGATTTCATAACTGTAAGTTTACCACCTGAAGAAAGTGATGATATGGTCGGTTTATTCCAAGGTCTTAATTATGAATGGTCAGGTCACGAAGGTCAAAATAATACTAAGGCTAAATTTGGGTTTGAATACAATTTATTCTATGATGAGTATGAACTATACTATGATAATTAATTTGTAATTTATATTTTTATTCTTTATCTTTGTGACATATGGAATACAATAGAGAAAATTTAAACAAATTATCACTTGTTGAATTAAAAGTAATTTGCAAAGATTTACGACTTAAACTAACAGGAACAAAATCGCAATTAATTAAAAGTATCGTTGATTTAATGAAACCTCAACCTGAGGTTGTATCAATACCAAAAGATTTTAAAATACCACGAGGTAAAAAAATAATAGGGTTAAAACTTTCAGAACACGATAAGAGAATTCAGATAGGTAAATTAAGACAGAAAAATAATGTTACTGATTTATACTATTCTATGGGTGTTCACTATTATATAGTAGATAAAGATTTTAAATTTGATTAATATGGTTCGGTTTGATGATTTACCTAAAAATGTATTAAAAAAATTTATAATTGAGGAAAATGGTCTTAATGATTCTAATAGGTTATTCTTAATAAAAAAAAGAATTCCTATTTATGAGTGGGGTGTATATAAGAAAAAGTATACGACAAAAGGTATTCCTCATAAATACCAACAAAATAATACATTAGAGGAGGCATCTGAATCAATTAGAAATTATGTAATTAATGAAATGGGTATTACACCATCGTTGAAATACTCAAAGAGACCTTCTAAATTTAAGATTTTTTTGAAATTCTTTTTGCGACGTTTTGGAGTATATCTCTAACAGCAACACCTGAAGTTGTGATTAAACCTGAAGTTATTATTGCTTCAATTAATGTTTTAAATTGAACAGAATCCACACCAAAATTTGTTACAACATTAATTAACATACCTAAAATAGGAAGTAAAAACGTATATGCTAGTATGTCTTTAGCGGTATAAATACTTAAACCCAAAACATTTAACATATTTGCAAATTTATCTTTTACCGATTCTGTTTTTTTAATTGCAGATTCTAACTCATCGTTAAGACCTTGAGATTCAAGGTCTTTTTTAAGTCTATCATAATCTTTTCCGGTGTAATATACGATAGACATTGCTGCAACTACCAATGAAGATACTTGCCAAGGTTCAAGACCTTGATATTCGTTTTCTAAGTATTTTTGAACGGGTTCCATAAGTGCACCAATACCGGCACCATAAGTCAAAACAAATCTTGCACTTACACCAAACTGATTTTTAACATCATTAACTATTTTATCTAATAAATCAGTAAATCGATTAGATATAGATTTTAAATCGATATTAAATTTTTCTGTTAAAATTGTCCTATATTGATTTTCAGTTATAATGACACGCATCTTAAATTGTTTAATAATAAATATACCATAAGTATTAAAGTAGTGTTACGTATATTTATGATAAAAGACTTTTTATGAGTAAAGAAGTAAATCCAGAAGTAAGACCAGGTGATAGAATCGTTTGTATTCATATGGCGGATAAGTATTCTCCGATTACAGGTGGTGTTGCAGGAACCGTTGTTAGTGTAGGTAGAGACCCATACGATAAAGATGAAAAAATAATTTCAGTAGAATGGGATAACGGAAGAACCTTATCATTAATATCTTCAGAAGATATATGGATGAAAGAAGAAGATTTAAAAAAAGAGGAAGATTCAAATTTAAGTGAAAGTGTTCAGGAGTTAACTGACAAGTTAATTGATAATGAGTTAAACCCTGAAGAATTTGAAGATTTGATGTCACAATTAAATGATGATGATGTTACAGATTTATTCTTAAGAAATTTAGACCGAAAGTTATTAAAATCAGGAGACAAAAATGAAAATGTTAGGGAATACATATCGAAATACTTGGATTCCATCGAAACGAGAGATAATCTCGAATCGGACCCATCAGATGATTTTGATGTTGAAGATGAGTTTTTATATGGAGGAATTGAACCGGAAAAATCAAAAATCGGGAGAAAACAATTCAAAAAAGAATTGATGCCCCTTCAAGTCGAATTATTAAAATTACAAGAACACGTTAAGGAAACGGGAAAACCTGTTGTTGTGGTAATGGAAGGTAGAGATTCTGCAGGTAAAGGTTCTACTATTCGCAATATGACTGAGTATTTGGACCCTAAGTATTATAATGTTATTGCATTAGGTATTGCCACACCTGAAGAGAGAAAAGATTGGTTTGGTCGTTATGAGAAATATATAGAACCGGGTAAAATCACATTATTCGACCGTAGTTGGTATAATAGAGGTATTGTTGAACCTGTAATGGGTTATGGAACTGAAGAGGAGTATTTTGATTTTATGGAAAACGTAAATGATTTTGAACAATCATTAAAAGACCGAGGAGTTGAACTATTTAAGTTTTGGTTATCTATAACACCTCAAACACAACAAAAGAGATTTGAACTTAGAAAGAATTCGCCACTAAAATATTGGAAATTTTCCCCTAACGATGAGAAATCAATTGACAAGTGGGATGACTATACTGAGTATAAAGAAAAGGTCTTAAAACAGACGAAAGAGGCTCAGCCGTGGACTGTAGTGGATACTAATGATAAGAGGGCTGGAACGTTAAACCTACTTAGACACATTCTGCAAAATGTAGACTATAAGGGTAAAGACGAAAAAAACTTCGGTATGAAATTCCCTGAAGTGGTGACTACAGTAAATGAATCTAAAAATCCAATGATGGACGAATTAGTAAAATTGAAGGATATATTTAAATCAACTAACGAAAGAGTATTTTTTGATTTTCTAAGTAAGTTAAGAGATTCAAGTTTAGTAAATATGTTTGAATCAACACAATTTTTAGTTTCGGGTCCTGAATATCTTAAAAAGTTTATTGAAATGGAGGAACTTAAAGGTCGTGAATTTGATGAGGATATGGTTGAAGAATTATTAGACTTAGCAGAACAAACAAAATCAGAACTTATAAATGCTGCTTTAAAGTTAATAGAAGATGAAGGTAAAGATGATTATTCAACAAGTAACATTAATAGAAAACTAAGAACCTTAACAAGTATGGCTCTTAGATATTATATTATGATGTATGGTAGGGTATAATTATAGACTATCTGTTACGGTAATTTTACCGATTTCAATATTAAAACTATTAACACCAAATAATCTTAAATATTTTTTTATTTCATTTTCGGTGTGATTACGAATTTTTCTATTTCTTGAAACAGCACTTCTAAATCCTGCAGAATAATTAATATTACTCATTCCGTTAACATCGGAATTCCAAGTAAGACCTTTCATTTTACCACAAACTTTAATATTTACTTTAATACTACAAGACCAACGTTCGTGAGATTTTACGTGTGTAATTTTAAAGGTTAAGTCGTGATTATCATAGTAATAATATGTTTCACTAATACTTTTACTTTTGAAAACAGGTTGCTTGATTAAATCTCTAACTTTTTTTGACTCTTTGTATCCTTCTAAAAAACTGTTCATCCTAATTCCCTTTTGTTAACACAAATATAAGGAATATAATTTAAACTACCATAGATGTTGTTAAAAAAATTGGTCCTCTTTCTCCATAATATCCACCAACCATATTGTAGTAGAAGTATTCAATAGCTTCTTCCTCTGTCATTAGGTCATTTTTAACCATTTTTTGAATGATACGTTGTTTTGAATAAACGATTCTCGTATCACGACCAAATTCCTCACTGATACCGACAATGCAGTCGTCATAACCATCCATTATTATTGCACCTTCTGCTATTTCATCAATATAATCTCTATCCATATTCTTTTTAAAAAAAAATAACTGTAAAATTATAATTAGTCAATTCATAATATGAACATATTTATATATAAAACTATTATTATGAGAGGATACACTATGATTTCAGATGAAGAAAAAAATTCTATTCTTCAACAACATTCATCTTTCTATAACGGATATGCTGTAGGTAATGTCCCAAACGAGCCACAACTATTAAGAGTTGGTAAAGGTGCAAGTGACCCTAACGGGATTACTGTCGATAACAAAGGTAACGTAAAAACTTATCAAAATCATAAAATTAATGAATCAAAAGAGATTAAAGAATTTGAGGTAGATGATATGGATATATCTGATGAGGAACCGGCATTTGATTATAAATCAGGTGGACCTGAACAATTTGACTCATCTTACTCTGATGACTCTTATGGTTTAGATATTGATTCAATCATGCAAATGTTTGGTGGTGATATGTCACCTGCAGAGTATGGAGATATGGATGATATGATGAACTCACATATGGATGGTAAAGAAAAATTCAATGACGAAGACGAGGCGTATGAATTTGATTCTGAAGGTGGTGACGCTGCTGTTTACTACGAAGAAGAGCAATGTGAAGGTTGTGGTTCAGAAATGGAAGAAGGTAAAGAAGTTTGTGAACAATGTGGTAGTAAAATGATGGAAGGTGAATGTATGGAATGTGGTTCTTTATATGAAGAAATGGATGAAGACTTATACGAATCTTTCAAAGAACAAAGAATGAAAATAAATGAAATGTTTAATAAATTTAAAAAATATAATTAATTATGAGTAAGAGTTATAGTAAAATAAGACATATCCAAGAAGCTAATAGATTATTGGAGGAAAGACTTATTATTGAAGGTTTAAAATCCGTACTTAATGAGGCGGTATTACCTATTATTCAAGAAGGTGATGACCTTTGTGATATCTTATGTGGTAAAAAACAAGCCAAATATGGTTCAAATGGTATTGCGGTAAAACAAATTCAACACGCATTATACAAGTGTGGATTTAACGTTGAGAAACAAGGTGGTGGTATTAATGATGCCTGTAAAAAATCTTTTGAAGGTTGTGATGGAATATTTAAAAAAGAAACAAAAAAGGCTGTTGAAGATTTTCAAAAAGCAAGCGGATTAACCGTTGATGGTGCTGTTGGTTATAGAACCTTAACCAAAATGGGTACGGAATGTATTGAATTACCTAAATGTGACTGTAAGGATAAAGATACCGATAACGACAATAATAACAATAATAATAAAGATACCGATAACGACAATAATAACAATAATAATAAAAAATTAGATTGGTGGAATAGAATTGACGTAGAAATTCCTAATAAAGATTGTGATACCATTAATGGATGTTTGTATATTACCTTTGATGAATGTGGTAAAACTAATGATTCAAAATGTTTTCATGACACGTTCTTGAGATGTATGAAAAAAGTTGGTTCTGAACAATATAGAAATGAGAAATGTGGAGATTGTCCTGACTATATTAACAGAATGCCAAGAATAGGTCAAAAACCACTTTCAGACTTCCAAAAAGGATGTATTAAAAGTGGTTGTAGTAAAGCAGTGTATTAATAATAGTTAAAAGAAGAGTCTTTGGATTAGATTATTAAAAACTTATATGATTTAGTAAATTTAATTAATATGAAAAAAACAATAACAGAATCTCAACTACAGGAGTTGATAAGATTAAAATTAAGAGAACAAGAAGAAATTTCAGGTTCACCGATGGAAGAATTGGCATCAAGATTGGTTCATTCTCAAACTCAAACACACATTTTCCATTTACAAACAGGTTCATATGCTGAACATAAGGCTTTACAAAAATACTACGAAAGTATTGATGGTTTAATGGATTCATTAATTGAATCTTATCAGGGTGAAAATGATATTATTAGAAATTATAAATCTTATTCAATGGATAACTATGACAGTAAAGAACAAGTTATCGAGTATTTTGAAGAATTGATTAATTTAGTTAGAAGTCTATCTGAAGATTTTCCATCTTACCTTAAAAATATAGTTGACGAAATTGAAGTATTAATTAATTCAACACTTTATAAACTTAAAAGATTAAATTAAATCCCTTTTGAAATAAAGGGACCGGGTTATTAAGTTTAGTCCCATAAAATTTTCTATTTTTTTATTCAAAAAA
>Ga0129342_1001527_pt1 | contig 10363 bp, 7 predicted proteins | sample CPBDNA_5_FD_94426 | JGI IMG/M metagenome (GOLD analysis project Ga0129342, IMG submission 94426) | Freshwater to marine salinity gradient microbial communities from Chesapeake Bay, USA - CPBay_Sum_15_0.2_DNA | ecosystem: Environmental > Aquatic > Marine > Coastal | place: USA: Chesapeake Bay...
CTGCCATGCGGCACCATGGTGCGATGCCGCAGATCGAGTACGTCACGCTCGCCCACCACGCCGAGGCCGTCAACGGCCTGCTCTACCTCCAGGGCGCGGGGTGGACCGATCTCGAGCAGCCCATCGACGCCGAGGGCAACCTCGGCATGCTGCACCTCGGGATTGGCGTGAGCATCACCATCGGCTGGAACGAGACCAATCGCTCCTACCCCCTCACCATCAGCGTCGAGCATGAGGACGGCGAACAACTCTTTGCCGTCGAGGGCAGCGTCGAAGCGGGTCGCCCCGCGGGCGCCACTCCCGGTGCCGATCTGCGCAGCGTGCTCGCTGTCAGTGGCGAGGTGCAGTTCGGCAGGCCCGGGGGCTACGTCGTACGCGCCTACATCGGTGACGAAGACGGCGGCAGCGCCCGCAACGTGTCCTTCCGCGTGCACTTCCCTGGCACCCTGCAGCCGCCCGCACCTGCCGGCCCGGCTGACTTCTCGCTCTGACCAGCGAACTTGGGGACATAAGCGCAGCTGGACGGCGCTTTCGTCCCGAAGTTCAGCCCAGACCGCGAGATCGAGCGCCTCGGCCCACTCATGCGGCACGCTGCGCGGCAGCGGCCAGGACAATCTCGACCGCCTCATCCGGCCGCTCGGTGATCTGCTCCCATGTGAAGCGCAGGACGAGCCATCCGCCGACGACGAGAGTGTTCTGCCGCGACCGGTCGCGCTCAAAGGAGCGCCGATCCGAGTGGAAGGCTCGCCCGTCCACCTCGATGGCGATATGCAGTCCAAGGTGTGCGAAATCGATCTCGGCGACCACCTGACCCGACTCATCACGGAGGGGGAAGTTGGGCACCCACGGGCCCGTACCGCTGCGCCGGAGCAGCCGCCCCATCCGCTGTTCTGCTTCCGACCGCGACCCCGACGCGGCCCGCGCGATGAATTCGCGCAGCCCAGCCGCATTGCGCCTTCCCCGCCCGAGCCGGGCCGCGAGGTCCTGGGCCACGGTCTCTGGACTCACGTAGCGCCTCTGGAGCGCCGCGTCCAGAAGCCGGGTCCCCTCCCCTGCAGGAAGTACGGTGAGGCAGTCGGCCAGCGCGTCACGAGCGGTGGCGAATCGCAGATCGGCTACGACGCATCCCGCCTCCGCTGCCGGCCGGCGTAGGACGGTCACCCCCGCCAACTGAGCCCGCGGCTTGTCACGGAGTACGACGATGTGGCGTTCAACGGGCAGGTGCCACCCCTGTCGGCGGAGGGCCAGGGCGCCACTGATCAGCGCATGGGGACCGAAGGTCAACCGCAGGATCCATGACAGCGCCGGGTCATTCCAGGCAGCCGTGCGTGGATGCGGCGGCGCGAGGACCACGGCACCACCGATGCGATGCCACAGCCCGTCCGCCATCCGCCGACGCACGCTGGCGCCACTGAATCCGCATTCGTGCAGATCCTGGGCAGACACCACCCCACCGCGGGTCGCGGCGAGTCGATGGAGGCGCTCTAAGTCGTGACCGGCACGGGGCATGTCCCACTGTCGCCCGCCAGCACGGATTCACGCTCCGGCCATCCACAGGCTTGGCCCGACGAAGTCCGGAACGAACACGAACTCCGGGACGAAGACGCTGCCCAGCGATGCTCTTGTCCCCAAGTTCAGTGGCTTAGGGCGCTGCCGATGGTGTTAGAGGGACGGTTCCGGCGATGGTTCCGGCTCAGGCGACGGTTCCGGCCCCGGCTCCGGCACGCTCACCGCGTACTCACCCGTGCGTACATCCCACCTGAGCTGGCCCTCGGTCGGACTCACCACCCATAGCGTCTGCATGCGCACCACGCGGTCCAGGCCGCCGCACTCCATCGAGTACGCCGGCTTCGACGTGCGCCATGCGGGGAAGGTCTCGACGGGCGTCACCGACAGTCGCATGTAGATGCCGGACCAGCAGGTGCCGTAGAGGTAGAGCCCGGTGTCAGCATGCACGGCCGCCGGCTCCCACGCGGTCAGGCGCTCGAGTGGGATCCACCCCTCGTCCAAGTGCCACCGCTGATACCACTGGCGCGGGTAGCTGCTCCGACCGACATCGGAGACGAGCAGCGCGGTCTCGGTGTCATCAGCCGCGAGCGGGATCGTGAAGGCGCGCTCGAGCGACGCGCGGCGGTAGGACGTCCACACGCGATAGGTGTCGGCGTCACCGACGCGCGCAAACTCAGCCTTGAAGGGTCGAAGCCAGGTCGCACCGACACCCTGGAAGGTGGAGTGCGCCGTGGCCGACTCAGCCCAGCGTCGCCGTTCCCCGCGCGAGCGGTCGAAGACACCGCGGTCAGCGAAGACGGGCACTCCCTGGGCAAACCACGTGAGCGCACCCCGGTCCTCGTGGCCGTGTGCGACGGGACGCGGACCGAAGCGCAGCACGTAGTGGGTGGACGTGTCATCCCAGGTCGCGCGATTGGCGGCCCAGCCATCCTCGGGGCAGTACAGGTGCGTCGGCAGGCTCGAGTCGTCTTCGATGCCGAGATCGCTCGGGTTGATGCGCAGCCGATTGCCGGTGCCGATCGCTTCGAGCACGCCGTCGGGACGCGTCATCTGCCAGGTGGCGAGGGCCCCCTGGCGCACGCGAGCGCCGATATCGACTCCGGCGTCGACCTCAGCACCGAGTTGCGTGAGCGAGCGGCGCCACAGATTGACGTTGAGTCGGTGGTACGTCGTGGACTGCTCACGCGTCATCCCGCAGTCCGAGAACACAGACGCGGCATCGGCCTCGAAGCGGCGGATCGCCGGCTCACGCCAGTCAGGCCGAGCAAAGACGCGGGCCGCCTCGAGCAGAGCGACGTTGGCGAGCGTGCCCTGGTTGTGCGGCTTATTGAGCGGAGCGCCGCGATAGCGGTAGGGATCGAGATTGGCGGCGACAAGTCCGTCCATCACCGCCACGAGCCGTGGGTCGGCGGTAGCGGCGTAGACGCACGCGACTGTGCCCATGCGTAGGCGGATGATGCCGGGGGTCCAGCCGGATTCCCTCCGACTCTGCGCATCCGCACGCGAGCTGGGATCAGGTGCCGCGGCATCACGCTCGAGCAGCATCTCGACCACTGGCAGCCCCTGGCGCAGGCCGGGCACGACCCAGGACATCGAGTGGAAGCGGGTCGCGAAGGCTGGATCGGCGTCATCCCAGAGTCGCCAGGTGGCCTCCTCGCCAGTCACGCGCAGTTCGCGGCCGTCGAGCACGATCACGCCATCGCGGGACAGTCGCGACAGGTCTGTGCCCCACTGCTGGGCTCCAGCTTCCTCCTCCGCGCAGATGCGCGGCAGCGCTCCTGAGCGGGCAGCGTCGGCGGGTCCGGCCGCGAGGAGGGATATCGCGAGGGCGGAGCAGGCCGTGAGGGCGATCGCTCCCCTCATGGCGTCGGCGTGACCGTCAGGGTCGTGGCGATCTGCGCGCCTTTGCGATTGGCGCTCACGCGACACTGCAGGTCCCAGGCGTCGACGGCGACGCGCCACGCGGTGAAGGCCTCCACCTTGACCGCCTTCATCCGCGGACAGTCGATGTTCAAGGTGAGGCCCGCCTCGTCGTGCACGGCCCCGTCCGAGGTCGGCTCCCAGCCCGGGGCCAACTGCCAGTGCTGGATCCACTTCTTCGCGCCCGTTCCCCGGTCGCGCACGACGAGCGTGGTCGGCGCGAAATCGACACGTCGTTCGCGGGAGATTCCATCGGCGGCATCGGAGACGACGAAGGAACGATTGGAGAGCCGGCGCCCATCAGTGTCGGGGTCATACCGGGGTGATCCCACCGGCTCGAAGACCGAGTGCGCGGCCATGCTGTGCGCGTAGGTGAAACGGGAACCGCGATCCTTGCTGAAGAGCCCGCGATCGGACAGCACGGGGGTGCCCAACGCAAACCATGTGATGCCGCCATGGTCGCGGTGACCGTGGTAGTCCATCAGCGGCCCGAAGCGCAGCGTGAAGTGCGAGTCACCGGCCATGCCCGCCGCCCAGCCGGTGTCGGTGCACCACAGCGATTCACCGTTCGGGGTGAGACCCGATGAGGGTTGGCCATCGCCGATGGCCTCGAGGACACCGTCGGGGCGCACCAGTGCACCGAGGGCGCGCTCCTCCTTCGTGAGTTTCACATCGAGTTGGTCCGCCGTCTTGGACCACAGACGCAGATTGTGCTGCTGGTAGGTGCTGCTTTGCTCGCGCATCATCCCGCAGGACTCGAAGACGTAGGGGAGATCGCGGGCGAAGCGTGCAAGAGCGATGTCGATCCACTTCTGCTGGCCGTATGTCTTGCCCGCCTGCATCAACGTGACGTTGGACATCGTGCCGTGGTTATGGACGGGGAAGTTGGGAGGCCCGGGGTAGCGCGCCGGATCGATATTGGCATCAGCCAGGCGCCTGGCGATCGGGATGAGGCGCGGATCACGCGTGAGGTTGTAGAGGCAGTTGGCGACATCGAGTCGCGTGCGGAACTGCCCCTGGGTCCAGCCGACCGGACGACGCTCGCGATTGCCCTTGGAGGCGCCCGGGTCGGGCAAAGCGCGGTCGCGCTCGACGAAGACGGAGATCGCTGTCGCCGAGTCATCGAGGGCGAGCGGGACGAGCCACGACATCGAGTGGAACCACAGGGTCCACGACGGGTCCTTCGGATTGTTCGCTGCCCACCCGCTCTTGTCGAGCTTGACGCGACGTCCGTCGAAGGTGAGCACGCGGTCATCGGCGACGCGCGAGACATCGGTCCGCCGCTGGATCGCGACGTTGTACGGCGAACGGCACAGTCCCGGCATGGAGATGCCGTCCGACGGCTTCTCCCGAGCCATGCTGGCGGTGGCCGTGGGGATCAGTGACGCAACAGTGGCTGCTGCGGCGACCCCAATGAGGAATCGCCGGGCAGCACGCATCGTTCGATTCTGCCCCACCGCTGACGGTGAAGCGACACGAGCCTCAGCGGCGAGGAGTCACCGTGAGGCGCTCCCCATCGGGGACTGTGCCGATCGTCACAGTGTCGCCGTCACGGACCTCGCCGGAGAGGATCTCCTTGGACAGTGGGTCGCCAATCGCGGTCTGCACCAGTCGGCGCAGCGGCCGCGCACCGTATGCGGGGTCGTAGCCCTTGTTGACGAGCCACTGCAATGCCTCATCGGTGATGTCGAGCGTGATGCGCCGATCGTGCAGACGCTTCTGCAGCTGATCGACCTGCAGCTTGGCGATGCGCTCGAGCTCGGCCTTGTCGAGCGGGTTGAACATCACCAGTGCGTCAAGGCGGTTGAGGAACTCTGGACGGAAGTGCTGGCGCACCACCGCCATGACCTGCTCCTTGCGCACGTCGTACGGCTCGGTCTGGTCGATGAGGAACTGCGATCCCATGTTGGACGTGAGGATGAGGATCGTGTTGCGGAAGTCCACCGTGCGGCCCTGACCGTCGGTGAGCCGGCCATCGTCGAGCACCTGCAGGAGGATGTCGAAGACCTCGGGATTGGCCTTCTCCACCTCGTCGAGCAGCACGACCGAGTATGGGCGACGGCGCACGGCCTCGGTGAGCTGGCCACCCTCCTCGTAGCCGACGTAACCGGGAGGAGCTCCGACCAGCCGTGCCACGGAGTGCTTCTCGGAATACTCGCTCATGTCGATGCGGATCATCGCCCGCTCATCATCGAAGAGGAACTCCGCGAGCGCCTTCGCGAGCTCCGTCTTGCCGACGCCGGTGGGGCCGAGGAAGAGGAACGAGCCGGTCGGACGGTTGGGGTCGGCGATGCCGGCGCGTGCTCGGCGTACGGCGTCACTCACCTCGCGCACAGCCTCGGGCTGGCCCACGACTCGCTTGTCGAGGTAGTCCTCCATGCGCAGCAGCTTCTCGCTCTCGCCCTCGAGCAGTCGGCCGGCGGGAATTCCGGTCCACGACTCGACCACTTCGGCGATGTCGTCGGCGGTGACCTCCTCCTGCACCATCGACGCCTCGCGCGCCATGGTCTCGGCGGTGACGCGTTCGAGTTCCTCTTCGAAGGTCGGGATCTCGGCGTAGAGCAACTTGGATGCCTGCTCGAAGTCACCCGAGCGCTGAGCCTTCTCAGCCGCAGCACGCAGGTCGTCGATGAGCACCTTCAGCTCGCCGATGCGATCGAGGCCGGCCTTCTCGGTGTCCCACTTGGCACGCAGGCCACGCAACTCCTCGTCCTTGTCGGCGATCTCAGCGCGGATGCGCTCCAGGCGCTCCTTGGATGCGTCGTCGGTCTCTTTGGCGACCGCCATCTCCTCCATGCGCAGCCGGTCCACCTGGCGTTGGAGAACATCGATCTCGACGGGAGAGGAGTCGATTTCCATGCGCAGGCGCGCAGCCGCCTCGTCCATGAGATCGATCGCCTTGTCCGGCAGGAAGCGCTGCGTGATGTAGCGGTCTGACAGGGAGGCCGCGGCGATGAGGGCGGAGTCGTTGATCGCGACCTTGTGGTGCGCCTCGTACTTCTCCTTGATGCCGCGCAGGATGGAGATGGTGTCCTCGACGCTGGGCTGGCCGACGAAGACCTGCTGGAAGCGGCGCTCCAGGGCCGGGTCCTTCTCGATGTACTCGCGGTACTCATCGAGGGTGGTCGCACCGATCATGCGCAGCTCGCCGCGGGCGAGCATCGGCTTGAGCATGTTGCCCGCATCCATCGCCGAGTCGCCGCCGGCACCGGCGCCCACGACGGTGTGGAGCTCGTCGATGAAGGTGATGATCTGGCCGTCGGACTCCTTGATCTCGTCAAGGACGGCCTTGAGCCGCTCCTCGAACTCGCCGCGGTACTTCGCTCCAGCGACCATGGCGCCGAGATCGAGTGCGATGAGTGTCTTGCCCTGCAGCGAGGTCGGCACATCGCCTTCGACGATGCGGCGCGCGAGTCCTTCCACGACAGCGGTTTTGCCCACGCCGGGCTCACCGATGAGCACGGGGTTGTTCTTGGTACGCCGGGACAGCACCTGGATCGTGCGTCGGATCTCCTCGTCGCGGCCGATGACGGGGTCGATCTTGCCTTCGCGCGCACGCGCGGTGAGGTCGACGCCGTACTTCTCGAGCGCCTGGAAGGTGCCCTCGGGATCGGGACTGGTCACGCGTGCTCCTCCTCGCATCTCCTGCAGTGCCGCCAGGAGCGCCTCAGGGGTCGCCCCGGCCTGGGTCAGTCTCTCGCGTGCCCCCGGCTCCTTGGCCAGGCCCACCAGGACATGCTCCGTGCTGACGTACTCGTCGCCGCGCTCCTTGGCGAGTTCCTGCGCCGCATTGAGGACGGCGAAGCTCTGCTGGCTCAATTGCGGAGCCGCGACCGACGAGCCGCTGGCACTCGGCAGGGCGTCGACGGCCGCGCGCACCTCGGTGGTGAGGGCGTGGCGATCGACACCTACGGCCTCGAGGAGCGCGGTCGCGATGCCCTCGCCCTGCTGCAGCAGCGAGTCGAGGATGTGGATCGGCTCGACCTGGGCGTTGCCTTTGGCGGCGGCGATGCGCACGGAGGCGCCCAGGGCGTCCTGGGCCTTGGTGGTGAACTTGATGTCCATGTCTGACTTTCTTGTCGTTTCCTTAACGTCTGACTAGGCGCCGCGGCGGCGTGGGGGCCGGTAGAGGACCAGGGCCGTGGAGCGCTTCTCGCGGGCGTAGGTGTCGACCTGGTCCTTCAGCCGATCGACCTCGGCTTGGAGGTCGAGCACGCGACGGATGCCCTCGAGGCTGACGCCGGCCGCGGAAAGATCGGCGATCTCTCTCAGGCGCTCGATATCCCGCGCGGAATAGAGCCGATTGCGACCGTTGACGCGCTGCGGGCAGACCAGCCCGAGGCGGTCGTATTGCCGCAGGGTTTGCGGGTGCATACCGGCAAGCTCCGCGGCGACGGAGATGGCATAGACGGGGCGCAACTCATCCATGGTCTACGCCTTTGCCGCCTCGAGCAGATCCTTGCGCGGGTCGTCTTCGCCATGGGCCTCGACGAACTTCTCGAGCGCTTCGCGGGCCTCGTCCGACATCGCGGTGGGGACCTGCACATCGACGGTCGCGAGCAGGTCGCCCTTGGTGCCGTCCTTGCGCGCGACACCCTTGCCGCGGACGCGGAAGGTGCGGCCGTTGGCGGTGCCCGCCGGGATCTTGAGCGTCACCGTGCTGCCGCCCGGTGTGGGTACGACGACCTGCCCACCGAGGGTCGCCTCGGCGAAGGTGACCGGCACCGTCACGGTGAGGTTGTCGCCCTTGCGCCCGAAGACCGGGTGCGAAGTGACATGCACGATGACGTAGAGGTCGCCGTTGGGACCACCGCGCTCACCCGGGGCACCCTTGCCCTTGAGCCGGATGCGGGCGCCGTCTTTGACACCCGCGGGGATGCGAGCCTGCACGGTGCGCGTGCTCACACCACGGCCCGAGCCATGGCAGGTCGGGCACGGATCGTCGACGATGAGTCCGCGCCCTGCGCAGGCAGCGCAGGGTTCGGCGAAGGCGAAGCCCCCGGCATTGCGCGTGGTCTGCCCACTGCCCTGGCAGTTGGGGCAGACCCGCGGCACGGTGCCCGCGCGGGCCCCCGTGCCCTTGCAGCTGTCGCAGGCAGCGTCACTAGCCAGGCGGAGAGGCACGGTCACGCCATCCAGCGCGTCGTTGAAGCCGAGGGTGATCTCGCTCTCGACGTCCTGGCCGCGCCTGGGTGCCTGAGCACGCCGACCGCCGCCGCGGCCGCGGTTGAAGATGCCGCCCAGGATGTCGCCGAGTCCGCCCTCGTCCGCGCCGAAGACATCCCCGAAGTCGTAGGTCGTGCCGCCGCCGAAGCCGCCGGGTCCGCCGAAGCCACCGCCTCCGAAGCCGCCGCCTCCGAAGCCACCGCCACCACTCGCGAAGAGGGTGCGCGCCTCGTCGTACTCCGAGCGCTTCTTGTCATCGGAGAGGACGTCGTACGCCTCCGAGACCTCCTTGAAGCGCTCCTCAGCCTTGGCGTCACCGGGGTTCTTGTCCGGGTGAAGCTCCCGCGCGAGTTTGCGGTACTTCTTCTTGATCTCGTCGGCTGAGGCGCCCTTGTCGACGCCGAGGACCTTGTAGAAGTCCTTCTCCAGCCAGTCCTTGTTCATCCTGCCTCGTCTGTGTCAGCCGCTGTCGACTCAGGCGTCAGCGACGGCGACCCGTGCGGGTCGGAGTACTCGTCCAGCGTGGCGGTAGCCACGCTGGTAGACCGATGCGACGACCGGTCCGGCGAGGCCCTCGCGGGTCTCACTGGTCAGCGCTTCGTGAATTGCGGGATCGAAGGGTTCATCGGCAGCGCCGAATGTCTCCAGGCCCAACTTGGCGCAGGTCGCCTCGAGCGCCTCGCCCACGGTCTTGAAGGCGCCCTCGAGTTCACCGTGCTCACGAGCACGCTCGACGTCATCGATGATCGGCAGGAGCTCAGTAAGTACGCCGCCGATCGTGACGTCGCGAGCGACCTCGCGATCGCGCTCGACGCGCTTGCGATAGTTGGCGTACTCCGCGTGCACTCGACGCAGGTCATCGGTGAGCTCGGCCACCTTCGCGTCGGCCGCGGAGAGATCCTGCTCGAGGACCTCTTCCTCCGAGGACGCGGGAGCAGTTGCCTGCTCCCGCACCTCGAAGGTCTCCGGATCGATGCGCCTGCGATCGTTGACGCGGACGCCCTCCTCGGGGTGTTCGGCGCTCACGCCCGACTCACTTCGCTTCGTTGGCGTCGTCGTCGACGATCTCGGCGTCGACCACATCGTCCTCGGACATGTCCGCGGCCGCATCAGCCGTGGCGTCGCCGCCGCCGGCCTGCTGAGCCATGGTGTACATCGCGGCGCCGAGCGTCTGGCTCGCCTGCGCGACCTTGTCCGTGGCTGCCTTCATGCCGGGGATGTCATTGGCCTCGATGGCCTTCTTGAGCTCGTCGAGCGGTCCGTCGACATTGCTCTTGGCATCCGCGGGGATCTTGTCGGCGTTGTCAGCGAGGAACTTCTCGGTCTGGTAGACCAGCGCCTCGGCGGTGTTCTTGACCTCGATCTCCTCGCGAAGGCGCTTGTCCTCCTCGGCGTTGGCCTCGGCCTCGCGCATCATGCGATCGATCTCCTCCTTGGGCAGCGCACTGCCGCCGGAGATGGTCATCGACTGCTCCTTGCCCGTGGCCATGTCCTTTGCCGACACGTGCACGATGCCGTTGGCGTCGATGTCGAAGGTGACCTCGACCTGCGGCACTCCGCGCGGCGCGGGCGGAAGGCCCGTGAGCTCGAAGGTGCCTAGCCGCTTGTTGTACGCCGCCATCTCGCGCTCGCCCTGGTAGACCTGGATGAGCACGGAAGGCTGATTGTCGTCAGCGGTCGTGAAGATCTCGCTCCGCTTGGTCGGGATCGTGGTGTTGCGCTCGATGAGCCTGGTCATCACGCCACCCTTGGTTTCGATACCGAGGGA
>Ga0129342_1001532_pt1 | contig 10344 bp, 6 predicted proteins | sample CPBDNA_5_FD_94426 | JGI IMG/M metagenome (GOLD analysis project Ga0129342, IMG submission 94426) | Freshwater to marine salinity gradient microbial communities from Chesapeake Bay, USA - CPBay_Sum_15_0.2_DNA | ecosystem: Environmental > Aquatic > Marine > Coastal | place: USA: Chesapeake Bay...
AAACCAATCCTGAGTTTTACCATCACCTACAATGGTTGCATATACCTTACCGCCTTCAAACATTATATCACCTACTACAATATCTTGAATTTCCTTATAAGTATTATCAATCATTCTAAAGAGAGTACCGTAAGCAAAACATGTTCCACCGGAACCACTGGAACCACGATCTGGCCCACCTTCGTTTCTACCACCATCAAAACCACCTCCTGTTCCTACAGCATTAGCAATATCTCTATTTGAATGGAAAGTATTACCACCATCATATGAAGTATAACCAGGACCAGTTTGACTATTACCGTTATCTTGTTGCCAACTTCTTACTGTTGATTGAGACTTTGTTCCTTCAACAGTAAGAACTCTTGTACTAAGAATATCCTTTTGTCTTGTATCTAGATAACCAGTTGCAGTATAAATTGCTCTAGCTATCGATAAGGAATCATTTTCATTATTAACACTAATATCCAAAATTTTAAATTCACGAACTCCTGTTCTAAATCTAAATGAGGTTGTGTTAGGTATAAAGAAGGAACCAGTTACGGAACCATTTGCATCAGTTTCTAGAGTAGTACTTCCATCCGGATGAGCTGATGCATTATTATATGTATTCCCATAATCAGTAGTATCATCTGAATAATATGCAAAACTTTCTGATCGTACCCAATTAGCAACACTTTTATTATCAAAAAATGCAAAAACCTTTGAATTAGGTCTTAATCCTTCAGCTTTAAAGAATACCTTTTTTGATCTCATAAATGGAAGTAATGCTACATCTACTACTCTATCGCCTATTTCAGTTCTTACAATTTCATCTGCTACAACTTTATTAACAATTGTAGTTCTTGTATTACCAGAAGTTGAGGTTTTTACATTAGTTTGGGATCCTATTTTAAGATCTTCTATTTTAGTACCACCCCAATTCCAATTCCAGTTATTCCACAGAAGAGCTTGATCAGTTTCTAATTTGGTTCCACCCTGTATAATTTTTTCAGCCAAATATTCAGTATCTCTCCATTCATCAGATGAAGGAGATAATGTGACAATTCCTTCATGTACAACTACTGAAAAAGGATTAATTTGAATTGCTTTACTTGCAAGATTTTGATTAATGTAAATTTCTTCATCATATTTAAGGTAAATATTATCACCCTTTTTAATAGTATTTGTAGAAGCATCAGAATCATAGATTAATTTAACATTGTCCTCAGTAAACCAAGGTCTCATAGTTTGACCTATTGGGTCAATAGCAGCTAGATATGTATCATCGTTTGCAGTAAGAGATTGTGTTGTAAAGTTATCAACTATTACGCCAGATTTTGTTCTACTTAATCCAGCTGAATCCAGTACCTCAAAATTAGTAGTAGCTAATTCAAGCAAACTGAGTGAAGCTAATTCTTCAACTTGATCAATCCGACTTTCCAAAACGCCGATATCAGCCATTGTATATCTCTTAGCTTCAATTTTTTGAGTTATTACATCATTATTATCTAATGTATTTGGACCAAGAAATATATTATATAAACCTAAAGTTTGTTCGGGTTGTTGAGGTAGTCTTGGAGTGAACCCGCTTGTACCTTCAATATACTTAAGAGTTCCTTCTGTATCGATAACCAATCTTGAAGCGTTAGCTAAATAATATGTAATATCTGCTCTTATAAGATCAGTCGGTTGTGGAAGTTCATTTACTCTAGCACCTGTTGCTGAATTAGTATATGCTTCATCAGAGTCTTGAATTGATCTAAAATCTAAAACATTTCTTAGACTTATTACTTCACCTTGATTTGTTCTATGAAATGGTATTTGATTATACGCAACTTGACCAGTATATGAATTAACAGCAAAGAAATCACCTGATGTACCATGAGTAAAATGTTTATATTTTACATGAATATTTCCACCTGGTGCAGAACTACCACCATTAAGAACCATTCTACCAAGAGCATAAAAATTATCTCTTTGTCCATTATCTAACGTAAATCTATTTGAATAATTTTCATTACTATCAGATGCATTAATAATTTCTGTTACACTAAAAATATCTGCTTTACCTAATGGAACAAACTTTGTACCATTACCATCTGAATCAATAGTAGCTGTAATGGATCTATCCGTTAAAGTTTTAGTTCTTACACTACCATTACCTTTATTAACATAAGCAAGGATTTCCAAATTTGATGAACTTGCAGGAAGACCTGTAATTGTAGCAGATGCAGTACCTGCGCCAGATACACTTACTGAACCAGTATACACATCACTGTCAGCATTTGCAAAAATCCAGTCTCCAGTATTTGCAAAAGTTTCACCAGCACCTGAAAGTGTAATAGTTGTTTCGCCAGAAACATTAGTAGTAGTTGCGAATCTTCTTTGAACAGATAAGGAAATATCAACTAAAGATTTTGGTCTTTGATCCCTTAAAGAAAATAATAAATTATTATTTGAAGTTTCTTTTAATACTGCCTTACTATTTTCAAGAGTAGGATTAAAATAATTTGTTATACTAGTACCAATACTTTTAACATCTCTAAATGCTTGACCAGAATTCATAACAATATCAAATAAATGATATCTGTAATTAGCACCATCTTCAGTAATAGCTCTTACTCTAGCAGTACCAATGGTTGAACCACCATAATCAGCAGTATCTCTTAAATTCATTTTTTCAAAGGTATTAATATTTGGAATACCTTTAGTGTTTCCTGTCGGCGATACTAGTACATAATTACCGAATTCAGAGGATACCACATCATTATTAACAACAGTAGTTTTAGTACTTTTATTAATACGAATATCTGTTGGAACATATGTAGCTGCTCTATAACCTTCAACAACTGCAATACCATCACTAACCTTTAAAACAAGTTTATCATTATCAGAAGAATCTTCTTCAAATCTTATTGTGAAAGGTTTGACAAAGTAATTACCAGAGTTTTCAAATATTCTTTTTGAAATTAATTCATTTGGAACAGCATAAGCATCAATTTCTTTTATTGTAGAAGTTACAGTACCTTTAAGAATGGTATGTGTATGAATAAAGTTTTCATCGGAATCAATATCATCTCTTGTTGCAATTTGTAATCTAATTCTGTATCTATCAGCGCCTGGTGCAGAAATATTAGGTGTTGCACCTTGATTATCATATAATCCTGTATCATCAGCAACAGTTACGATATCCTCAATAATTTTAAAGCCGATGTCTGCAGATGGTGCATCAGAATATTTTGAAATAATTTTTGATTGCGAATCACAGAAAATAAAAAATCCCTTAGAATAATATATGCCTTGTCCAATTGAAAACTGATATCCTGTACCCACTGCACGATTAGCAACAGTATTTGTTGTTTGAACTGTAAGTGTAGTAGAACCATTACTTATATTTTCACCTGCTTGCATACGAATAGGAGATGTTGTGGAAGCAGTAGATGCACTAGTACTAGTGTATTGTACATAAAGAGTTGCTGGATCAGAACCTTCTGCAGGAACAACCTCTAAAACTTTAACGATAATACCGGAAGTTTGTCCTGTAAATGAAGTACCAACAAGACTAGTATAATTAGACGGAAGAGTGTTAACAGAAGTATTTAATTTAATAAATTCATACTTAGCGTTTGGACTAAAACTACCTTCTGAGACAACTGAACCTTCTTTAAATATATTATCTCCAAATCTTTGGATTTGTTTTTGAATAATAGTTTGCATTTGCGTGAGTTCACGCGCTTGTAAAGTGCGACCGCTATTAAAGAGAATTCTATGATAGCCGTCACTATCTAGAAAATCATCCTTATAGGTATTTGAAAAAGTTGCATTAGTAAATGTTGTCGCCATTTGTTTTTACCTTACAGTGTAATAATAACTTTTAAATCTTCTGTCTGATCAACTGTTCTAGCAATTGCTGCTCTGTTCTCTAAATAAAGAAGATCACCAGTAAATCTATTTACATCATCATTATAAAATGCATCTGAATCAGCATCATCACCAGCTGCAGACAATGTACCTGTTGCTGCACCACCAGTTACTTGTTCACCTTCTAGGAATTTAACAAAACCAGTTTCTTCATTTTGATGAGCATATAATCTATCACTATCTATATCATCTATAACTGCTTTTGCACCAGATGTACCACCTACAATGGTAACATCTCTTGTAAATGTACCAGCATCTGTTGGTGAAGTTAATTCTAAATATCTCAATGCTCTACCAGAAGTTTCTGAAATAGCGGAATCGTTATAATCTCTTGGACTTTTAATTAAACCAATCTGTCTATAATCCTGATCGTTTACTAACCAATCATCATTTTCTGCACCTGCAGGTTTTACATTAAACATGAGAGAGGAAGATCTTAGATTTTTAATTGCATTTGATCCCATACCAGAATCATTTGCAATAATAACTCTTGCAACAGCTCCTGATCCACCACCACCAACGAATGACATTGAAGCATAGTTATAACCATATCCCATTGTCATACAACTATCTTGATTTGAATCAAGTTCAATTTTAACAATTGCACCATTATTTACAAATGCAGTAGCAGCTGCATTAAAACCATCTCCACTAATGGTAATGGTTGGAGCAGATGTGTATCCTGTACCACCATTAGTGACTACAGCACCAATAATTTGACCTGCTGTTGCTGCTTCTTGTATTGTAGCTTGTTGTGCATCAATGACCGAAAGTGTTGGATCACCAGATGATTCAGCAATATGTTGAACAGGCATAAAGTTTGCTGAAACAAATTTACTAGCTGATGCACCACTTAATGAGTAAAGAAATTTCCAAATGTATCCATCACTAGTTCTAAATGGAATTGATTTAGTACCTTCAGGTTTAATTGTAGAAGCAATTGCTACACCATCAGCAGTTTTACCTTGTCTTAAGCAAACATAAACCTGATTATCTTCAGTTAAAACATAATAACCATTTGATGGAGTACCTGATAGATCATCATCCCATGCATTATACACTGTACCGTTTGTCCAGTTATATCTTGGAATTGTATAAGAAACATCAACAACCTTTTTAATAGATTGCATAGACAGTCTAAAATCTCTTTCATCTTTAAATGAATTTTCTGGATCAGGTACTGTATCTGAACTATCCCATTGTTCAGAACGACCAACTCCAACATAGTACAAACTTGTACCATTGGTTAAATCATTATATACTGTATCCAGTAATTGTTTCTTTAAAGTGTTTGTAACAATAGCTGTCATCTTAATTTCCTATTACGTAATTGTAATGTATGTATCTGCAGAGTCACCACTACCAATCATAAACCAATTGCTTCCATTCCAAATGATTTGACATCCACCATTCTCTGCGATTGAAAACGAAGTACCTTGAGCAAAATTAGTAGGTGTAACAGTAACTAAACCTGAATTATTATTCACCATTAATTTAACTTCACCAATTACCGTACCATCTGCAAGAGTTGCAGCAAGTGCTGTTGATTTACTAAAATTAATAAATGATGAGGTTGTACTTACAGCACCATTAGCTGTCTGAGTAGAAGCGGTGTATGAAAACTTTCCACTACGAACAGCACCTGTACCCTTTGCAACAAGATTTAAATTGATATTGGTATCAGTACCAGTAGCAGAAATAATAGGACCTGCAGCTGCAGCAGCATTTGCAATGGTAATTTCATTGGTAGCAGATGCAGTTGCTGATAGTTTAATAATCTCTGCACCATTTGTATCATTAATAAGCGTACCGATTGTCGGTGAATTAATAATTGGTGTAGTGAGTGTTTTATTTGTTAATGTTGCTGTAGATGTAAGAGTAACTAAAGTGTCACTATCTGTTAATGTAGGAATAGTAAGATCAATATTCTTTGACATTAACGATGCTGAAAAAGGTTTAAACGCAATAAAGTAATTTGCATTTTCTGAATCATAAAGATCTGGATGAATTAAATTTGGATCAACAAGTGTTTTATTCTTTAGTGTTTGTGTATCACTATCAATGACTAATTCACCAGTATAGTTAGGAATAGTAACCGTTCTATCAGCAGTAGGAGATTCAACTACTAGACGTGTTTCAAAGGAATCTATATTACCTTCAAACACAATACCTTCACTATCAAAAGTAATTCCAGGCATAAGTGCATTACTATCACCGCCTAACTTTTGATATATCTCTACAAAATTTTGATTGATCTTAATGCCAGCTTGACGAAGGGTATCACCTGTACCGTCATTAGCCGAAGATCCTACACTAAGATTTCTTCTTGTCATAGTTTATCCTATTTAAAACTGTTAAAACTATTTATATCAATAAGTTGAGTCACTTCCATATCTTCTGAATATATCTTCATCCATTGTTTCACTTGTTGTTGACATAAGTGAAATAATAGTATCACTATCGTCAAGAGTTGGTGAGTTAGGATCAATAAGAGCTTCAATGGTATAATATGGTGTAAGTTCACTAATAGGTGTTGTTGCATACTTAGAGGCAAGTTCAGTAACATCATATCTTACATCAACATTATTAGAATCAACAAGACCAGTAATATTTGTTCTTGCTGTAGGATCAATAAACGCTTCACTAACAAATGATTTCTCAATTACATCAGCAATTGAAATAGGCATTTGATTTATATTTAAATTAGCTTGACCTTCTGTTGCAACTTCACCTTCAAAATAAAATCCAGCTGGATGTACAAACTTTTTATAAAGAGCTCTGTATGTAGGAACACCTAAACCAACTCTTAAAAGAATTGAGAATATTTGATATCGCGCATAGTCTTGAATATATTTTTGACTATCATATCCTATTTGATCTTCACCAACGGTAAAGATATCTTTTTTAGGATATATTACTTCAACTTCTTGTCCAAAGAACGCTCTAAAAAACTCTTCAGTTGAGAAACGCGAACCTTTATTTCTATAATGATCTGCAAATCTACGAGCTGTAAATCTAGCATCTTTAAAAATATCACCCTTTTGAAGTCCTGAACCAAGTTCAGCAATCATACTATTAAGGTGTTCAACGTGAGCTTCACCAATGTCACGAACTTTAAAAAGACCTTTTATCTCATCACCAAAGTTATGATCAGAATCTAGATAATCATAATAATGATTTAGAAACTGAATAATCTCTGGATATTCAGATTGAAAGTATTCTGGTAAAACATCTGTAACTCTATCGTTGATAAAGTTTACATCTCTTCTACCGATATCTTTTAATTTATGAGCCATTATAGTGTCAGTCTAGTTTCTTGATAATCAATTTGAGCTGTTGCTTCTAGCACTTCAGAGTCAATATCTATGATATAATTACGAAGCGGTCTGATAGTACTTTGGTTAACAGGAACAGCTGATATTTTTAATTCACTTCCTCCAGTTATAGCCGTAGGATTAAATCCTTGAATTAGTATTGTTCCAGTAGTATCGTTATACTCACCAACATTATCTACTTTTACAGTACCGTCTAGATTAACAATTTCAAGTTTATTGGACTTAAGTCTGTTTTGAATTTTACACTGTTCACCATCAAATACAAATCTACCTGAAGTAATAATTCTGTTAACATCATCTGGTGTTGCAAGTGCTACAGGAAATTTAACAGTATACGAAAGTGATTGACCTGTCACAGGAGTAAATCTTTGTTGAACTTTAACTGCCATTCTAGAGTTAAGAATAGCTTGATCCAAATCATCAATCTGAGTTAAAATTAATGATCTTCTAAATACTTTTCCAAATCTTTTTAAATTAGTATCAATATAATCTTGAACTAAAGATTTAACAAGAGTTTCTGTTGCTCTTGGTGTTCTATCGGTTAAGTCAGGATCTAAGTTAAAGTTAACTTGTAACTCTAGATATGTTTCAACTGGATCTGTAAAGTCAGTATCAATTGACATAACTGCAAAGTTAGCACTCAAAGTGTTAATAATATCTGTTTTAACTTCTGCTTGTGTATCTTCAGCAATATTATCCTTAAATTTAAGTCCTACATATACCTTACCATAAACTACAGGATCATTATCAGCACCACTCCATGCAATTACATCGTCTAAATATGCACTATAATTTGCAAGGATCTGTGCCTTATAATCTTCAGCAACAACCATTCGTTTTTGAGAAGCAAAGGCTAAAGGTGTATTTTGTCTAATTGATTCAATTGATTCTTTAAAAGTACCATTGCTTGATACAGCATCTGTAGTAACAGTGATAGGATAATCAACTCCACCAACTCTTAGATCAGCTGAAGGTGTAAATGTTTGTGCTCCGTCAGCTGCAGGACCAACTGTTGATAAGTATGTAATTACAATTTTATTACCAGCTACCGGTCTTTTACCAGTAGAAACTCCATCTCCAAATAATACTTCATAATATCCATTTGGAACTTCTTTAATTTGATAATATGTAGAATTAGCTGTAATTCTTACAGCGTCTTTTAAATTTGTATAAGCTACAAATGAAGAGGAACCAGCAGTATCATAAACTCTTACCTGAAGTGAATTAGTATCTGCCGTAACATCTGGTATCACATAAACTTGAGATTCATTTACTTCACCAACAAAGAAAGTTTTTGTCTTTGTAATACCTTCGTAAATTGGAATTGATGTTTCAGAAGCTCTTGTTACAAAGTTATAAACACCAGAACCGTCATCAGTTGCATTATATGTTTCAAGCGTACTAAATGTGTAGGATTCACCAGCAACTGTTGTTGTAAATGATGTTCCTCGTGGCAATGCAATTGATGTAGGTCTTGTAAGAGCAGTAATTGAAAGTGATAAATTAACTAATGCTTTAGATGAAGTATATGAACGAGGAATATATCCTAATGCTTCTGCATGAGATACCATAGAACTTCTTAACTGAGCAGTATTTAAAAACGATTCATTTAATGCAAAGTTAGCAAGCAAACCATTAAAGTGAGTATTATATGCTAAAACATCTAAAAGATTCGAAAGACCAGAACCTTCGAAGTCATAGTCTTGAAACTGATCTTGAGCTCTCAGATAATCTTTAAGCCGACTTTTAATCGTATCAAAATCTAATTCTGTTGACTTAATTGAAGTGGCCATTTATCTTAACCTCGTTAAATCTAATTCTATTGTCACAGTATCGTTTGTACTGAGAACTCTAAATGTAACCGTTGCTGTAACTTCATGATAGTCACTATTAGTAGTAACATTAACATTTAAAACTTCTGCTCTTGGTTCATAATCATTAATTGCCTGAATAATGGATTCTTCCATTAAGTCGTCATCAAATTCTGTATCTAAATTAAATAGAAAATCATTTAAGTTTGCACCAAATTCTGGAAGAAAAGGTTTTTCAGCATAATTAGTTAAAAGAATATTCTTTACAGATTGCTTTACAGCAGCTGCGTCATTCTTTCTATAGATGTCATTATCCGGTCTTTTAGCAAAAGTCAGATCAATATCTTTGTATACTCTTTTACGAGCAACATTAACACCCTTGCTATTAGTATTTCCGTCTTCTACCGAAAAAGCTCTTGCTACCATATTATTCTCTTAAATTATACCTTACTATTTATTACTAAAATATTAATAAATTTTTACTTTCTTTTCTTTTCTTTCTTTCACTTCAATTAATTCTTGTCCTTGAACATAGTTATTGAATCTAGTTTCAACTTTATTGGTAAATGTGGTATTCCAAGTTTCATCAAGTTCTGGCATTATAAGAATAATTTGAGCATTCAACGACCCATCAGGTTCATAAGTATCGTAATCTAAAATAAGTTTTTCAAATTTTAAATTATCTTTCCAATACACTGCAAGATCAAATGTCTTTTCTAAATTGATCTCACCCTCATCATCAATTAATTCATAAACAACTGCTCGTCCTTGTGTCATTTTATAATTAATACTAGTTGGTTCAAGTTCTTCATTTGGACCTGCTCGATACCAACCTTCTGCAACAATTAATCTTAGATCAGCAAATTGACCAGTATCAGTTGAAACTATTCTCATAGCTTGTGCTTGCATATAAAGATGTCTTGCAATTTCAAGTCTATCATTACGATTACCGATATGATTAATAGTCCACTGATCACCATATCCCCCTAAAAATTTAGATAGGGAAATACCAGGACCAAGTTTTGTACGACCGTTAATCTCTTTTTGAAATTCTGGATTGTATAAAGGATCAGGAGTATAAATCATTATTTTGTAAACCCTCTATTCTTATTTGCACTGGTATTACCAATTGTCCTACTGTTTCTACCAATGCTTGGTTCCGCACCAACAATACGTCCAATTTCAGGTGGTACAGCTAACATATAATTAGAATTAAGAATACCTTGAGCAATCATAGATGTAATAAAGGTATTGTTTGCTGCAGTTTTTGCATCTCTTAATTTTGATCTTACTTCTGC
>Ga0129342_1001533_pt1 | contig 10343 bp, 11 predicted proteins | sample CPBDNA_5_FD_94426 | JGI IMG/M metagenome (GOLD analysis project Ga0129342, IMG submission 94426) | Freshwater to marine salinity gradient microbial communities from Chesapeake Bay, USA - CPBay_Sum_15_0.2_DNA | ecosystem: Environmental > Aquatic > Marine > Coastal | place: USA: Chesapeake Bay...
ACATTACTTGAGGGATTTGCTGGTTCAAAGTTACAAGTTAAACTATTGTAAGCTAAAAAACATCCATTAGCTAGTCCAGATAAATTTACATCACATAATGTATCTATACTTAAACTCTGTAATCTTGTATCTACTCTTGCATCTGTATAATATAAGTTGGTTCCTTCTGCTAGGTCAGTGGTTGATTTAGTAGCAAATCTTGTATCAAAATCTGTATTTGCTCTGGTAGTTGTGTAATAAAGATTTATTGTACCTTCAGTTAAATCGTCAGTAGTATGATTACTAATATCAGTAACTTGCCCTAGTAAATTAGCACATAAATTTTTATCTAAATTCCAAGCGTCTGTAGTGCTATCATAATAAAAACAAGTATTTGCTCCTTCTAGGTAAATACCACCACCATTTGCTTGAGTTGGTGTAGTAGCTCCTTTAGCCAAAGTTATATTTACATCTTTTATTTCCAATATAGTAGAATTGACTGTAGTTGTAGTTCCAGTTACTGTTAAGTCTCCACAAACTCTAACTGTGCTAGCTGTAATATCGTCACTTAGTAAAGATCCATTTATACAAACAGTATTAAAAGTCACATCAGATGTAGTTGCTACATTTTGACCGATTGCTATTTCACCTGTTTGATTATTGTATGTGACACCAGTGCCTCCACAAAGGCTTTCTCTTGCACAACTAGGAATAGATTGTTGGATAGGATATCCACTAAAGTTGCCAATGCTATCGTTAAAGTCGATACCACAAGTTGCTGTTAAGTTTTCATAAAGTTCTTCGATAGTATTATATTCACGCAATACCACAGCCATAAGAATGACTCCTTTTAGAATATTTATCGAAATCTATTGGTTTGGTAATTCCTTCCACTGAACATATTCAAAATCTTTATACAACTTTGTATTTTCAAATTGTTCTAAGTTTGGAACATAAAATACACAATTTCCATAAAGTGTACATACTTTTAATAAATGGTGTAACTTATCTGCTAAATTAATATCTTTTATAATAAATTCTGTACTTTTAAAAGTTCCGATTAAACCTAAATTGTTATTGGCTGCATCTGCCCAATTGGAATCTAAATTATATGTTTTGTTATCTACTTCAAAATTATTGATCATAATTTGCTGATATCGTTCTATGTCTGGATATGTAAGATTAATTATAAAAAATAAATCTATTTTTTTATCAAACAAATTATAAAATAAATTAAGGTATTTTTCACTATTACTTAATATTTTTGTAAAATTATCCATATATATTTTTTTAATATCTGGATCATTGTACATTCTAAATTTAAAATATTTGTTTTCTAATAAAGCCGTTAAAACTTTTTTTTCTAAATCTGATTCAAATCCAAAACTACGTGCTAATTTAATTACTTCTGCTTTTGCAGACTTGTCTGCAGGCACTCCTTGTTTGTGTGCAAAATCTGTCACCTGCTTTAAAGTTACACCTGCAACTTCAATTTTATCAAAGGAATTTAGTGCTACGCTTATGTCTTTTGCAAAGCTAGCTGCAAGTTTAAAAAAATCTAATATTGTATTAAAATCTTCTTTGATAAAGCCATCCAGTATTCCCCGCAACCCTCTCCATTCAATTGTGCCTTGTTTGTGTGGAAAAAGAGCACTGTATTTTTCAAAATTACGTCTACTAATTAAACTATGATATAAAAATCCCACTCTTTGCTCAATATCTCCTAAATTATCTAATTCATTAAGCAAATCATCTACACTGGATTCTACATATTCAAAACTTGCATATTCCAGATCCATTAATGGATATCCTTTGAACTCCATGTATTTTTTTCTCAATATACCTGACTGTATCATATAGATTGTAAACCATACATTCTGTAGATTGCTTAACTTATTAAGTTCACCTATACCAAAATGTGCATGTAGACCACAACTCTCGTTTGTGTAGCCACCTAGTTTAAAAATATCATGTACAAAATTAGCGCATCTTAGAAAATTAGCTGGCGTAGCTCGCATTTGACTTGTACTGCCATCAGCATTTTCTAATTCTCCTATTTTAAACTCATACGTTTGTTCTTGATTGTATTTTCCACTAGGATTAATGCTGCTATCATTATCCCAATCAATGTTGTACTTGTTGAGAATATCCTGCAATGGTTGATGAACTTTTTTATTATCAGGTAAAATGCATTCTACTTCGAAACCCATCGTAATATCGCTTAATTGGGCTTCATTGATTATTTGAGAAAATTTCATTTCTTTTTACTTTTATAGAATTTGGGATTAAAAAACTTAGCTTGCTCTATTTTATCCTGTTTTGGACCTACATCTACTGTTGTATTAACACCTTTTACAAGTTTACCAACCGCAGCCGTTTCCATAAATTTTTTATATTCTTTTATTATGGTTTTTAATGGTAAATTTATTCGTGCAACTTTAACTTCGGTTATTCCTAAAGTTTTCGCTGCAGTATATCTATGATGACCGTTAACAATTTTATTGTCTTTGTCCACAATAAGTGGATTATAATTATTTTGACGTAAATTGTTGATTTGTTTTGTTAAATTCTCTTGTATTCTTTCTGTTTGTACAGGTATCAATTTGTCTAACTTTATTTTTTCTATCTTATGGCTAATATGTTTAAGGTGTTCATTTTTAATTTGTGGTAATTCGTCTCTTGTATAACTTTCCACTGGTTTTTCCCCTGTTAATTTAGTTTTACTAAACCAAAGCTTAAACCATTCTGGTGTACCAGGCTTAATGTTGTGCAATTTTTGTAATTTAGATTTTTCTGTTCCTGAAATGCTTAAATTTTCTTTAGGTTGTGTATTGCTCAAGCCTGCCAACTTTTTGAGTTCATTTAGATCCATCAGCGTTTTCCTGAGTAACTTCTACTTCAAAATATAAATCTTCTGGAAAAAGCTCATCTAACTGTTTGGAAAGATCATGACTCATTTTGGGTGTAGAATGTTTACCTAAAAGTATGTCATAACAGTGAACATTTTCCAGCATATGATAACGCATTGCAGTACCTTCTTTATCTACAATGATAGAATCTTTAAAAACTTTTTTAGCAACTTTAAAAAATTGCTTTGCTAACTCATGATTTGGTTCTTGTAAACACAATCTAGTATAAATCATATTATTGCTACTTTATTTAAATCTAATCTACCATTCCATTTTACTATTGTATTAGTTTCACCAGTGACTGCAAATCTTAGCACATTAGGTTGATTTACAGTACAATTAACATTCCACAATGCATTTTGTTGGACAGTATTAGTAATTACTTCACTTTCTAAATTAATTTGTGAACTTCTGGTTTTTATAGTACCCATTAGCTGTTTATGTACAGTATATTCACCTACACTATCAATACCTATTATGTCTAAATTAAAACTGTAAACATTGTTGTCTTGTAGCTCTATTTGGTTGCCTTCGTATAGTAAAAATTTAGGATTAGCATCTGTTGTAGTTTCAGTTAACATTAATGTTTCTAATTTTGCCCAAGGATTATTAATACTTACTAATTCAATTTTTGTGTCAGGCGTAGTGTCAACTTTAGCACTATTTAAATTTGCAAATATAGCTGTATCATCATCTATTTTAATTAATGCAGGATATAATACTACATTACTATCTACTGTAGTTGTGACTTTTCCTGGATTATCAGGATCTAAATATAAAACCTCTCCAGGACTGCTACTTGGCAAGTTAATATTGATAAACTGACCTATAGGTTGATAGCTAAATTCACTTGTATTTCTGATTTTCGTAACTATTCCTACTATATTGTCATATTCTCCTGCAATGTAATTTGCTTTTCTATACTTTCCATAATGGTCAATTGTAATTAAATCATTTGCAGTAAAACCATGCCCGAATTGATTTATGTGTAAAATTCTTTCTTTCTGATAAAAAGCAAATTTACTATAAATTTGTGAAACATAATTATTACTAAAATCTAATCCAGTAGGCATAGGATACAGGATAGGATAACCATTCACAACACTAAAAATAAATCCTTCACCTAACTGTATATTACCTGCAGCAGATTGGGTAATATCCTGATATAAATTTGATTTGTTCTCATCCTCTAAAATACAATTTACTGAATGATCTGTTTTATTTGTTATACTAATAATTTTTAAAATTCTAGCCTGACCAGTTGTAATTATATAATCACCAACGTCAACATCTAATCCATTATAAAAATACGGTACTTGCGATCCACCATAACTATGTGGTTGTTGCTCAACATCTATGATTCCTACCCATTTATAAGGTTGATTTTGACTAATCCAGGCAGGATTATCATCTAATACAAATTCCAAAGGTTGTAGCGACTGTAAATTACAGGATAATAACTTCGCTGGTCTCATAAATTAAAATACCAAAAGTATGTATGCATGTCCGTTTGCAAAAGTACCTGCTGCTGATGCGTTTATTTTAAAATTAGTAATATTATTTTTTGTTGGAGTTTCAAAAGATACTTGGTATGCAGCCGTAGGATTTCTATATCTATAGGAGTCTGTATCTAAATCATATCCATAATAAGTTACACTTACTGGATATTTACCAAGGTTATGTGTTAACTCAAATCCGTCTGCTGTTAGTATTGAAGTCCAACCCGTAGGTAAACTATTAACATTAGAAATATTTCCACTAGGATCGAAATCAACCCTAAATTCAAATCTACCTGTTATAAAACTGTCAGGACCAAATCCTGTAATTGCATTTAAGGTTAATGTATTGTTGTTATCAATAATATCAATATTGTTACCTGCAGCAATAGTTTTAAATTTAATATTATCATTTTCTCTTTCTATAGCTACATTAAACCCTGATCCTACATTTATGATGTTAGTTACAGCGTCGACATTTAGTGTCAATAAATTATTGTTAGAGTTTATAGTAAGATTACTTCCACCTGCTAAAGTATTAAACTCTAAGTTTTGACCATTTTTACCTGAAAATAATGATACACCACCTCCAATATTACTAGCATTTTCTATAGGTATGCTTTGAATATCTTGATTGATAACAATATCACCATTTTCATTAACAGATAAAGTAACATTATTACCAGCCACTAACTCTCTTAATACAAATTCTTGCCCATCAATACTTTTTATTAAATTACTATCTCCTGTTGTAGTAGAAGTAAGGTTTACGACATTATTTATAGATGTATTTTTAAATATTTTTTGAGATTCGTTCCAAGATAATACATCACCATCTAATAGATCACTAATAACAACATTAGGTGTAGGAACTAGAGATATTGTGCTTTTTTGAGCAAGAATAGGCATGAGTCAATCCTGTTTTTGTATATTTATACGTTTAACAGAATTTTGTTTATGCTGCCAAGTGTAGATAAATCAGGTGATCCAGGTAGGTAATCTCTGTCAATACGTGCTCTGATATACATTAAATTTCCCCTAAATGTATATCCATTTACTGATGTTTCATCATTAAATTCTTTATATCCTGTAATAGGATCAATATAAATAGTAAACCAATCTGTTTCTTGAGGTTGTAATGTAAGAGTTCCTTCAATGTAAATTCTACCTGTAAATTCTAATACGTCTATACTTACAGAATGAAGACCATCTGTGTAACCATAATAAGCATCACTAGGTATTTGTGTACCAGTATAACTTAATTCATTTTTATTAGTTAAAAGAGTTGCTGGTGCGTTATTCACTATTTAATCTTTCCATTTCAACCAAAGCTCCATCACCTACCATTTCTTGAACAATAGTTTCTATATTTTCTAAAATCTCATTAGATAATAAATCTTTTTGAGTGTCTTTATCTTTATATAATTTACTTATTTTGATTACAACAACTTCTTCTTTAAAGTGAGCCATACTATTACCTTATTAACACTATTTATATTTTATATTGTATTTGATTATCTTTGTAATAAAAATGTATTGTACAATCTTTATATCCTTTGGAAATAATACCAATCAAATTTTCTTTAATTATTTTGTTTATAATTCTTTTCATAGGTCTAGCACCCATTTTTTTATTATACCCTTCTTTAATAAAATATTCTACCGCAGTAGGATCTAACATAATTGTTAAATTTTTTTCTAATAAAAGAGTATTAATTTCTCCTATAAATTTATCTATAATCCTAATTAATTGATCTTTGTTTAAATAATTAAAATGTAATATTTCATCTAATCTATTTCTAAACTCTGGACTAAAATATTTGTTGACCTCTTTAATTATATGATTAGTTTCTATAGATCCAAATCCAATAGTATTATTTTCTTGTTCTTTTATTCCTAAATTACTTGTCATAAATATTGCACAATTACGAGCATCCACACTTTTACCTGTGCTATTCGTTAATGTGCCCTCATCTAATAACTGTAATAATACTGTTGTTATATCAGGATGTGCTTTTTCTATTTCGTCAAATAAGATTATACTATTTGGATTTTCTTCTATTTTATTAACTAGTAAACCACTTCCACTTTCTCCATCATTAAATCCCACATAGCCTGGAGGACTACCAATTAGTTTACTAACACTATGTTTTTCTTGATATTCACTCATATCAAATCTTACAAGTTTCATAGATAAAACCTGGCTAAAAGCTTTTACAACTTCAGTTTTACCTACTCCTGTAGGACCTATTAACAAAAAATTTCCAATAGGTTTAGAAGGATCTTTTAGTCCCATTTTACTTATAGCAAAAAACTTAGAAATTTTTACAATCATATCAGATTGTCCAAACACTTGTTTGTTTACTTTATCAGAAATATATTCATAATTGGCGTTTTCTTTATTATTACTAGTTATATTTTCTAGTGGTATATGTAATGATTTAGATATCTCATTCCGTATATTATAATCACTTAAAATTGTAAAATCATTATTAATTTTTTTCCTACTTAAACTTTTATCAATAATGTCAAAAGCACTGTCAGGAAGATATTTATTTTTAATCCAATGTTTAGTTAGTTTTATGGTTGATTTTATTACATCGTTGCCTACAACTATATTATTATGATAATTTTCATATTTTTTGATTGTGTTTTTAATTATGGTAAAGCATTGATCAAGATTTGGTTCATTTATTTTTATTAAACTAAAACGTCTAGTAAAACCTTTGTCATTTTCTATATATTTTCTATATTCTTGATTTGTTGTACTACCAATAATTTTATTATTACTTTCTAACATAGGTTTCAACATAGTGAATATATCCATACCATTTTCACTATTGCTAGTTCCTAGTGTATGAATTTCATCAACAAAAACAATTACATTATCAATATTAGATAATGCTGTTCCTAATAGATTGATTCTTTCTTCTAGATCTCCTCTAAATCTAGTTCCAGCAATTAATTTACTTGTATTAAGGCTGTAAATTTTATAATTTTCTAACTCTTTTACTTTCTTTTTTACAATTTGTTCAGCAATTCCCCAAATTAAAGTTGTTTTACCTACACCCGATTCTCCTACAATCATTACATTACTTTTGTTTAATCTTGAAAGCGTAACTATAATTTCATTAAGTTCATGCTCCCTACACAAACAATAATTAATTTTTTCATCTATTTTTTCTGTTATTTCTTCACAAAAATTTTCTAAAAGTTCTACAGATTTTTCGTTTTTTTCTTCTTCTAACCTGTTGTAAATTATATCACTAATTATTTCTTTATCAAGTCCATGGATATTAGCAAAATAAACACTAGGACTATTAGTTTCATGTAAAATACTTTGAAGTATATCTAAACAATCTATTTCAGTTTTATCGTTAACAAGAGCTTGTGCAAAAGCTCGTTGAAATATTCTATCTATTGTTAATGTTTTTTTAGGTTTACTTATATCTTTTTTTATTATATCATTTAAATCATTTTCAATATAGGTTGATAATGCAGTTGTTATTTCATATACGTCTATTTCAAATTTAATTAAATAGTTTAAAATACTTTCTTCTGTTAAAATACCATACATTAAATGTTCAGTTGTTAAATATTCATGTTGATACTTCAAAGCATATCTAAAACTATTATTAATGATGATATCTGCTTTATCGCTTGTTGTAGGCATTTTGTTTCTTTGAAAGTTTTCTTTGTTTACGTTTAGCAATATTTAATTTTAATGTACTAACATGATCTACAAAATTAACTCCTTGTAAATGATCATATTCATGTAAAAAACACCTTGCGTGTATTCCATCTAATTTAGCAGAAATTACTTTCTCCTCTACTGTTGTAAAATTTACTTCACATGTTTTAGGTCGATTTATATTTAAATATAAACCATGATAACTTAAACATCCTTCTAAGAAGTACTCTTTTTCGTCTGAAACATTTGTGACCATAGGATTAATTATACCTACAGCACTTTCATCAGTCCATCTCATTACAAAAATATTGTATGGAAATCCTACTTGTGGCCCTGCTAAACCTATTCCATTATTAGTAAACATAATTTCAGACATTTCTTTAACAATTTGCTCTGCGTTATGTTTTTTAAAATCAAAAGGTTGACAGGGAGTATGAAGTATAGGATCTTTATCTGATACTAAATGCATATTAATACTTGTTTAGATATTTAAAACGTTCACTTATGTTGTTTTGTTCTTGATAATTAACGTATTCATTACTACTTAGTATAACATGATTTTCAATATTTTCAACAGAATATTTAATTGGCATTTCTTTACCTAGCGGTATAAATTTCCAATTTAACTTATCAGTAAGTCGTTCAATATCTTTAATGATACCAGCTAAAAGTTTTGGATATTGTCTTGTACGATCAGTTTCAATAAACAATAACCAGTTTCCTTTATTGTCTGGAGCAAAGCTAGTTTCACAATCTTGTAAAGGAATTTCATAATTTCCTTTTTCTATAAAATCGCTTAAATCGTCTGCTGCTTTTTCTGTTTTACAACTAAAAGCTGTTACAATTATATCTTTATCACTTGCAAATTTTGGTTTAAACTTATCTATTAAGAAAACATTATCTACTAAGTCTAATAAATCATGTTTCTCCAATCCTTCTTTTAACAAATTATATTTAATTTTTTTCATAAACTGAATCCAAATCAAAATCTTCTGCTTCTTCTGTATCTTCTATATCTATTTCATCGCCATCCACAAAAGCATAATCACTGTAAAAATCATCCACAAAACTTCTAGGAAATGTACACTTTACTAACCAAACAGGTTTGTAATCTATTTTAGCTCGACGTTTTCCAGAACTAGGATTTTCCGGATCAGCATTACTAGTTGCTAAATCATCAGGACTAACAATTTTACGAACAACAGGATATTGATCTTTTGCAAATTCTATTTGAATATCATATTGTGTTAAACGTAGAGCACCGTCAGGATCTGGCATTTCATCGTGATCATACATTAATGTAAATTCTATCCAGTGTCTGCTAATAACTGGTCCATCTATGATTTTACCTTCAATCCAGTTATCATAAACATATAACCCAAGCTGTTCAAAAATGCCTTCCACTTCTAGTAATAGTTCTAGTACACTTTTATTTTTAAATAATCTACTCTGGGTTCTATATAAATTATCTAAAGCTTTTTGATCCATAATAACACCCTTTAATAAAAGTATTTATTATATTCGGTAAATAAGAATAGTCCAAGACCTTTTTAATTATAAAGGAGTCTTATGGCACGAAGAGAGAGAAGAAGCGAGTTGCATAGTGATATAGCTTTTGTTGAAAAAGACATCTATCAGCAAAAGAAAAAACCCGCCCTTATTTTCCCAAAAAGCCCGCAGCAACGAATCTACGATAAACTTTTACACAATCCTGATACTGACATGGTGATTTCTGTTGGCCCAGCTGGCAGCGGAAAAACTTTATTTGCATGTAGCGCAGGGATAAGAGCTTTACAGAAAGGTTGCTATAAAAAAATTGTACTTACACGACCCACAGTTAGCGTTGATGAGCAACATGGTTTTTTACCAGGTGACCTAAATAAAAAAATGGAGCCATGGACTAAACCTATATTTGATATTTTTGAAGAATATTATCATCCACGTCATTTAAGCACCATGCTACAAGATGGTGTTATAGAAATTTGTCCTTTGGCTTATATGCGAGGACGAACTTTTAAGAATGCTTGGGTGATTGCTGATGAAATGCAAAATGCAACATCAAATCAAATGAAAATGCTATTAACCAGAATAGGCGATGGTTCTAAGTTTGTAATAACAGGAGATTTAGAACAACATGATCGCGGTTATGAAGAAAATGGTTTACAACATTTCATAGATCTTCTACAACGCAATCCTAGTGATAGATTAGGATATGTACAAATGCGTAATGAAGATGTTCAGCGTCATCCAGCGGTGGTTGAAATACTA
>Ga0129342_1001534_pt1 | contig 10339 bp, 9 predicted proteins | sample CPBDNA_5_FD_94426 | JGI IMG/M metagenome (GOLD analysis project Ga0129342, IMG submission 94426) | Freshwater to marine salinity gradient microbial communities from Chesapeake Bay, USA - CPBay_Sum_15_0.2_DNA | ecosystem: Environmental > Aquatic > Marine > Coastal | place: USA: Chesapeake Bay...
ATTTTGTTGAGACACCTGTAATCGTTTATAAGTTAGACCAGGGACAGACTGAAACTAATTTATATGGAGAGAGTGTTGGTGGTAAATCATATCAAGTAGGGTTTCAGGTAAACGCTTTGATTGATAGAGCAGACCAAACAACAAATTACGAGGGATTTGGTTCGGATGTAACACAAACTATTCAGTTTAGATTCCTACGGACACTATTGGCTGATGTGAGTTTGGTAATACAGATTGGTGATGTGATTTCTTTTAACGATGCCTACTTTGAGGTAGATGGTATTATTGAGAATCAGTTAGTTGCTGGTAATACTAATTTCTCGGAAAGCATTATATGTGATACTCATATGGTAAGAAGAAGTAAACTTAATATAGAGGAACTTTACTAATGGTAGACCAAGGATTAAATCCGAAAGATACACGGAATAGAGGACTTGATAGAAGTAAAGTTGGTTCTAATTTTAAGACGAGAAACGTTTCTATTGTTGATGTTGATACAGCCATACTTTCTTATTTAGAGGAAAAGAATCTTATAGTTACTGTAAACGGAAGTGATAAACAAGTTCCTATTATATACGGTTCACCCGAGAGATGGCAACAGGCGAGTAGAAATGGATATATCAAAGACCAAAAAGGGCAGATACAAAATCCACTTATTATCTTTAAGAGAAACTCGTTGGGTAGAAGAGATGACCTTGTAAACAGATTTAACAAGAATCAACGAATAGTGTTTACCACTGGGTATTCTAACAAAAACAGATTTGATAAGTTCTCCCAACAGATTGATATTAAACCAACACAAGAAATTTACAAAGTAAGAGTTGGTGATTTTGTTCAGATGGAATATGAGTTTATTATTTGGACTGATTTCATATCCCACACTAACCAATTGATTGAGCAGCTGAACTGGAATAGTGATGATTATTGGGGTATTGATGGTGGACCTAAATTCAAGTCATCCATTGATTCGTTTTCTACCTCAACTGAATTAACAAATGGACAAGAGAGGTTAGTAAGAACCAATTTTAACCTAACTGTAAAAGCATATTTACTTCCTGAAATAAAAGATGATGTAGATGATGAACAAATCATCAAATCATATTCGACACAGAAAACAGTTTTATTCCAAGAGATAGAAACAGAACTCACACGAGTAACTTCACAAGAAGAGTTGGATGAACTGTTACGTGAGGATAGAAGCTTTAACCGAGTAAATCAAATTGGCGCACTTTTCCCAATAGGAACGTTTACCAATAATGCGACTCAAGAAGCTAAAAATGATGAGTTTGATGCGGTATTGGAATTTATATCATATTATGATACAAGAACCGCTACAGTTACTCCGAGTAATACGGCTGTGTTTGAGAACACAACTACAAAAACACAACCATCGGTAGACTATTTATCATATGGTTCAGAAGATTTATATCAAATATTCATAAACGGTATATTTGTTCCAGCTTCTGTTTGGAGTGTAAACGATGATGGAACGGATATAACATTCACATTTAACACATCCCTGTTAGGATATGAGCTTGATGTTACTGATGAGATAAGAGGGATAGGTAAATTTATAGATTCGTGAGTGACTACGGTTCATCATATGAAGAGTTAATTCGTAAGATTACGAGTATAGATTCTCTTAAAAACGTAACAAGAGTTCCATCCGAAGGTGCGTTTCAAAAAAATAGACCATTCTCTGAAGAAGCAAAACAAACAGAAATTGAACAAAGTAGTAACGATGCCGATGCTTTACAAACTAAAACGGCTGTTTATGTTTCAGCCAATACGGCTAAAATAGAAAATACAAATTTAAAAACATATTCAAAATCTATATTTACTGGTGGGAGTTCTGTTAATTTGTTTATAAATGGAGTATCCATAAATGACACGATATATTCGTTTAATTTTGAATCACCTGATTTAATTATTACATTTAATATTCAACTGCTTGGTTTTAATATAGATAGTAACGATGATATTAAAGTAGTTGGTGTATTTATTAACTAAAAAAAATATTATGAGTAAGAATAAAAAAGAACTGATAAAATTGACTGATGAAGAAATTTCTACATTTAAACAAATCGCTGAAAATCAAAGACAGATTCCAATAGAACTTGGTAGGGTAGAAATTGAAATTAAAAATTTGAAAGAAAGAAAAACTAAACTTATCGCATTATACGATAATACAATACAAGCACAACAAGAGCATACAACTTCACTTGTAGAAAAATACGGAGAGGGAAATCTAAACACCGATACTTGGGAATTCACTCCTTCGGAAAAATAATTAAATTAAAATCTTTTTAATTCGTTTATATTTATATTTATATAAAAAGAATATTTGGAGAACTAAATGGCTGAAAAGTTTGTATCACCTGGTGTTTTTACACGGGAAAATGACCTTTCGTTTTTACCACAAGGAATAGCTGAAATAGGCAGTGCTATTGTAGGAACCTTTTCAAAAGGACCCGCTTTTGTTCCTACTGTTGTTAGAAGCACGGAAGAATTTAGAAGTAAATTCGGTGGAGAAAATGAAAAATACTACGCATCATATGCAGTAAGAAATGTATTACAGAACTCTAACACCGTAACCGTTGTTCGTGTCGGTGAATTGGGTGGATATTCTCATACTGGTTTTGTTTTAACCGCTGAGTCCGCATCTGTAACTTCTTCCGTCATATTAGCACCATCTAACCAAGGAACATCTATTAATATTGGAACGTTTGAAACTTCTTCAAATGGTTCATTGGTTTTTCTAAGTGGTTCAGGTATTGGTATTGTCACGGCATCCTTTAATCCAACAAGTGAATCTTACTTCACAAAAGTATTTGGAACAAATCCATTAGGAACAAAGGGAGCATACGTATATTCTCATTTTGAAACTACAAACTCCGCTTCTTTTCAAACTATAACTGGAGCAGCAAATTACAGTATTTCATCGGCATCTGTTAGTTTAGATTTTGATGGTGGTAATAACGATGAACCTGTTGGTGGATTTACTCCTTATATTACTTCACAGGATGTTAATGGAACTACATATAACTTATTTAAATTTCATAGATTATCCACAGGTGAAGATACAAACAGAGATTATAAGATTTCTATTCAGAACGTAAAACGACCAAGTGAAACAGGTGGTGTTTATGGTGTATTTGATGTTGTTGTTAGAGAATTAACAGATACAGATACAAGACCAAGTGTTGTTGAAGTGTTTGGTGGGTGTACATTAGACCCAAGTTCGGCTAACTATATCGCAAGAAAAATTGGTGATAGATATTTAACCATAGATTCAGACGGAAATACTACTATCAATGGTTCATTTGATAATAAATCTGAATACATCAGAGTTGAAATGGATGCCAATTCAGATACACTACCAACAACAGTAGTTCCTGCTGGATTTAGAGGATTCTTACAACCGCTGACTACTGAAATACCCACTCTACCACTATTGACTGCTGGTGGGGATGTAACGGGTTCAACCAAAACTCACTTCGGTATTAACTTTGATAGTTCTCTTGATTGGAAACATTATCTATCTCCAATCGATGATGCAGTTTATACATCGGAAGTATCAAGTTCTGATTTTAATCTACCAACAGATATGTTCGCTACGGCAGCAACATCATCTACTTTCCAATTTAACCGTAGATTTACATTAGGTTTCCAAGGTGGTACTAATGCTGGAACTCCTAACAAACCAATCAATGTAGGAACAAGTGTATCATCAGCAACTAACGTTGGTGGTATTGATTTAACAAATTCCGCATCAAGTGGTAGTGTGGCGTTTATTAGAGCACTTAACGCTATTTCTAATCCGTTGGAATACGATTACAATATATTAGTAACACCGGGTGTAACTCAAACATACGGTTCATCTGTAATCAGTAGAGCAAAAGAAATTGTAGAAGATAGAAGTGATGCATTCTACATAACTGACCTTTCTTGGATAAATGATACAAAAGATACAGTAATTGATTACGCATCTTTATATGATACATCATATATGGGTACATATTATCCTTGGGTTCAAGTAATCGATAGTTCAACAAATAAACCACTTTGGGTTCCTCCATCCGTAGTGATGTGTGGTGTATACGCATTCAACGATAGTATCGCAGCTGAATGGTTCGCACCTGCTGGATTGAATCGTGGTGGAATTACCGAAGCTATCAACTTGTATGAAAGATTAAAGAGAGAAGATATGGATAAACTTTACAATGGTAAAGTAAACCCAATCGTATCTTTCCCTGGTCAAGGTATTGTGGCTTACGGACAGAAAACACTACAAGTAAGAGCATCGGCATTGGATAGAATCAATGTTCGTAGATTGTTGATTAACTTGAAGAAATTTGTTTCTTCTACATCACGATTCTTAGTATTCGAACAAAATACGACACAGACGAGAGATAGATTCCTTTCGTTAGTTGAACCATATCTTGATGAAGTTCAACAGAATCAAGGACTATTCGCTTATAGAGTTGTAGTTGACGAAACTGTAAACACACCTGAAGTTATTGATAGAAATCAGTTAGTTGGTAAAATATTTATTCAACCTGCTAGAGCAGCAGAATTCATCGTTCTTGACTTCAATGTTCTACCGACAGGTGCTGAATTCCCACAATAATTTTAGATAGAAAGATATTTATATTAAAAAGAGGAAAAGTAAATGGCAGTGTTAGAAAGTTTAATTTACAATGATTACGAACCAAAGCTACAACACAGATTTGTGTTGAATATAAATGGTATTGATTCGTTCATTGTTCAATCTGTTCAAAGACCTTCGATTGAAAGCACAAGAAAAGAAATTGATTACATCAATACGAAGAGATATGTAGCTGGAAAGTATAGTTGGTCAACAATAGATATTACTTTCAATGACCCTATTGTTCCGAGTGGAGCTCAAAAAGTAATAGAATGGTTTAGACGACATTATGAATTTTCTACTGGTGTTGCTGGTTACGCATCCGATTATAAAGAAAAAATTACATTACGTTTATTAGGACCCGATGGTACATTTGTAGAAGAATGGAAATTAGTAGGTGCGTTTATTCAATCTACTAACTTTGGTGAATTAAATTACGGTTCAGATGATTTGGTAAATATCACAGCCACCATTTCATATGATTACGCGGTTCTAAACTACTAATAAAAAATACGTTATATGCTTACTGAAATTGTTACACTACCATCAAAAGGAAAATTATATTCTGAAGATTCACCATTAGCCAAAGGTGAAGTTGAAATCCGTTATATGACTACAAAGGATGAGGATATTCTAACCACACAATCTTATATTGAAAAAGGTATAGTATTGGATAAATTGTTGGAATCCGTTATTGTATCAAAAGATATAAAAGTGGATGACCTCGTAGTCGGTGATAAACAAGCATTACTACTACAAACAAGAGTATTGGGCTATGGTTCATCTTATACTGTTAAAGTTAATGGAAAAGTTCACGATATTGATTTAACTAAATTAAAAGAACGAGGTAGACCTGATTTATTTCAGAACGCACCATATATAGAATATGAACTTTCTAAATCTAAGAAGAAGTTAGTGTTAAAAATATTAACATCAAAAGAATCAAATGAACTTCAAAATGAAATAGATATTTTAACAGAAAAGGGTATTCCTTTTGGTGAAGTTAGTTTACGACTATCCAAAATTATCAACAGCGTTGATGGAAATTCTGATACGGAAGTAATAAAAACATTTGTTAATGAAGAACTATTAGCATTTGATAGTTTATCAATAAGAACATTCTTGGAGTTGGTGACCCCCGACATTGACTTTACAGTAGAGCTCGGAGGAGAGGAGGTAGAAATCCCAATTGGGATTAACTTTTTTTACCCTTCCTTTAAGGCATAGAATAGATATAAGAAAACAAATATACTATTTTTTACAAGGTACAAAAGGATATACGTATGATGATGTGATTAATATGAGTATCCCCGAACGCCATATGATATTTTCCGAACATAACAAGATGATGGAAGAAAGAGAAAAGGCTTATAAAAAGAATAAATAAACCCACTAACTGTGGGTTTTTTTGTTTGTGGATATTTATAATAAATACATTATTATGGCTACCGAAAAACAAAAAGAACTTAAAGAAGAGATTAGACTTACAGCCGACCTCAACAAAGAAATTAAAGATTTGATGAAAATGGCTGATGAGATGACTAAGAAAACGTACTTTGGTAAAAATGCCAAATTAGCCAAAAAAGTTACATCTGAAATTAAAAAAGATTTTCAAGAAATTTACAAAAACGCTGATAAAAGCGCGGGTAGGATTTCTTTACCATTTAGAGGCATTTCAAAAATAGCTGGTAAACTTAGTAGTGTATTTGATAATAAAAAAGTAGAAGAAGCTCAAAAGAAATATAAAGAAAGAGTAACATTAATAGCTAGACAACAAAAAGCTGGGCAGATAGGCGCACCAAAGGCGGCTGTTAAACAATTTGGAGCATTTGGTAAAGGAATACTTGGTATAGTGGGCTCTTTGAAAATAGTTACAAAATTGGTTAGTAAATTAAAAAATATTAATTTTGGTGGGGCTATTCTTGGGCTTGTTAAAAAGTTTGTAGATACAATTGTAGCTATTGATAATGGGGTGGCTTCTATAGCCAAAACATCGGGCGTTTTAGATAATTCGTTGAATAGAGTTTTAATAGAAGCTACAGAAAACGCTGTACTGTTGGGTGGTAATGTAGCACAGGCAGCAGAGTTCGCCAATTCTCTGTTTAAAGAATTATCACCAGCAATCCCACTCACTGGAAAACTTCTTGGGAATGTAGCACAGGTAGGAGAACGATTCCAATTCAGTTCCGATGAAGCTGCACAGTTTTTACGAATTGTAGCTCAAGCTGGAAATACAACGTTTGAACAAGCATCAAATCAAATAGAGGGTATTGTAGATGGATTTGGGAAATTAGGACCAGCAGCTATTAAAAATTTAGTTCAGAGTTATGATGCAGTTACTGATAGTTTCGCTCTTGGGTTAGATTTACTTAAAGAACAAACGTTACAGGCGACTCAACTTGGAATATCTTTATCAAAGGCAGCACAAGTATCTGAAAAATTATTAGATTTTCAAACATCGGTTAGTAATGAATTTACAGCTTCCGCATTGGCTGGTAGACAAATAAACTTACAAAAAGCACGACAATTAGCATTTGAAAAAGATATAGTAGGTGCCACTAACGCGGTTTTGGATGAGGTTGAAAAATTAGGACCACTTCAACAAAAAAATCCATTTGTTCAAAAAGCGGTAGCCGAAGCAGCTGGGCTTACAGTATCCGAACTACAAAAAGAATTGAGAATTAGAAGAGAGATTGGTGTATTAGGTAAAGTTGAATCCGCTACTCGTGAAACAGCTTTAGGTAGAGTTGAAGCTATTACGAGAAGAATACAAAACGCTTTTTTCAGAGTATTAGCCTCACCTACGGTTCAACAGGCATTTAATAATTTAGCTGATAAAATTGAAGGATTTTTAAAAAGTGGTGGGTTAGATAAAATAGTAAGTAAATTATCTGATTTTATAGACGGGTTTGGTAGATTACTTGGAGGGGGTGGTATATCAACACAAGTATCTATTGCGGGATTCAATGTTCCTATAGGTGTTGGTGGTGGCGGTGGGGGTAGAGCAGGTAATAGATTACCAACGGGAAATGAAGATACATCTGTGAATGATGTAATTATAACACGACAGGGAGAAGTTGTAAAAACAAATCCACTTGATTATATTATGGCTACTACAAATCCACAATCTATAGTTTCATCACCTTCCAATGATAGAATGATGCAAGAGATGTTTTCTTTATTAACTGATTTGAAAAACAATGGAATTAAAGCCACTACATATTTAGATGGTAAGCAGGTTTCTCGTCAAATAGCAACTATGAATAGGTATTAAGATGAGTGATATAAATCAACAGAAAGATGTATATAGAAAAAAATATTTAGAATTTCTTGATTCTATAAATGATGGAACTCTTGATGATGATATAACATATGCCAAACAAAACTATGATGCTTTAAAGGTAAATGATAGAAATGCTATTGTAGAACAAATACAAGTTTGGGAAACTTCACCAATAAGAAATGGACCGGAAGCACAGGTAAAAGAACAGACAAGAAAGAAAATACTAAAAGATATTGTAGCTAGATTGGGAGTACCTACAAGTGTTAAAGATGCGGCTTCTAAGTTAAAATCAAATGCGATTAAAAAAATAAAACAAGCTATACCATCGCCGGGGGTTGTTATTGGTAGAGTATTTAATCCAAGGAGACCTAAAAATGGAGCTAAGATATTTCCTGAAAACTTTAACAAAGTTAATAAAGAAATAACAATTACATCTGGGAATGTAAGTAAACTATATCAACAAGATAATGGAAGAAAACATTTAATTGTATTTCATATAGAAAATAACAATAGAGCATTGGTATTTAGAATGGCTAATTTCACAGGATTTACTGATTCAATAACACCAACGTTTTTAGATAAAAAATATATTGGTAGAGCCGAACCATACTATCAATACAATGGAGTAACACGTAACGTTTCCTTTTCGTTTGATTTGGTAGTCCATAATAGAGAAGATGTAAGTTCAATATATAACAAATTAAATACACTAATCAGTTTAGCTTATCCATTTAATTATACTGATACAAAAATGATTGAACCTAATATAGTTAAATTGAGCGTCGCTGAATATATAGTCAAAAAACCTTTGTTTTTGACTGGTATACAAATTACACCAAGTGATGAAGTTACTTTCCAAAATAGTAAACCATCTATATTGACGGTAAACGTTCAAGGAAATCTTCTCCAAAATGAAGAATATCCAATATTTGAATCACAACAAGATACATCATATGTTAATGATAGGGTAAGAAGTAAAGGAGTTAGAAAACTTGAACGACCAACATATGATTTTGGAAGAAACATAGTGGACATTAGTTCGGTCAGTAGGGCTGGAGGTGTTGGTTCAGTTGAAGTTGAATCATCACAAGTTGTTTCCATTGATTAGAAATAGATAATAACAATAGACTATTATGAGTAGAACACGGTTTGTAAATACTAAGAAAAGAAATGATAATAAACTACATTATCAAAGTTTGATTATTCCTAACTTTGAAGAAAGAAATGATGATATTATCATAAACGTAAATGATTATACACGATTAGATGTATTAGCACAAGAGTTATTTAATGATGCTAAATTATGGTGGATTCTATCAGCATATAATAACTTAGAAGGGGATTCTTTATTTCCAACGGGAAAAACAACACTTAGAATTCCCTTTGATGTAAACATCATCTATGATAAAATAAAAGAAGTAAACTAATGATTATAGCGTTAGAGCCAAATGAATTAGCGTATAGAATAATCCCCGAAGAAATACAACAGGAATTGAGGGAACGGGAAAGGAATAAATTTTACGTTTCTAAAAAAGTACCATTCTTACGGATAAACTGTTTACAGGAAGTATTTTTTGATGATAAAACTGATGATAAAAAATCTAACAATCTTAGAGATTTCAGAGATAAGCTTGGAATATCAAACTCTCCCGATGGTAGTTTAATTGGTTCAATTAGAGGGTTTACATTTGACCCATTGGCTAAACACTCTGACACTTATGGTAAAAAACAGATTATAGGAAAGGAATTAAATACAACTAAAAATTTGTACATCAACAATCCAAGAAGAGTACCACCCCCACAAATAACAAACTTTACGGCTAAGATAGGAAAAGAAACTCTTGGTTATTATACCGCGGCTACATTAACAGTTACTATAAATTCAAAGGAACAGTTTGATTTTCTAAGTATGTTTTTACTTCACCCAAGTAACAGCGTATTTATTGAATTTGGGTACGCTGACCCTGAAAAAACAATGAATGAATCTTTGTTTTCAAAAACAGATACAGATGCTCTTATAAAAGATTATGTTCAACCTTACAATGAAAAAGAAGGAAACCCAGCACCATTTCTTGATGAGTTGGAAAATAAAATAAAAAGAACAAATGGTAATTATGAGTACTTAATTGGTATGATAAAAACGTACTCTGTGTCTATTAATGAAGAACTTGGATTTGATGTAACTATTGATATTATATCACGGAGTAGGGCTTTATTAACATCACCACCTAAACCAACGGGAAGTGGTAATGATGAAACAAGTGATGACAAGGAATCTTCTACTTTAAGTCTTGATGTTGAATCAAATCTTCGTATGTATCTTTCCAGTATTGAAAGAGGACGAGAAAATAGGTATATCAACAGATACGCTGGAAAGACTGATGTACGTGGTAAATATTTCAATAGGG
>Ga0129342_1001535_pt1 | contig 10338 bp, 4 predicted proteins | sample CPBDNA_5_FD_94426 | JGI IMG/M metagenome (GOLD analysis project Ga0129342, IMG submission 94426) | Freshwater to marine salinity gradient microbial communities from Chesapeake Bay, USA - CPBay_Sum_15_0.2_DNA | ecosystem: Environmental > Aquatic > Marine > Coastal | place: USA: Chesapeake Bay...
CCCGAGGCGACCTTCGCCATCGAGCGCATCGTCGACGAGCTCGCTGCCGAGCTCAACATGGACCCGATGAAGTTGCGCGAGGACAACTGGATCAAGCACGACGAATTCCCCTACGCCACCGTGGCCGGGCTCACGTATGACACGGGCAACTACGAAGCGGCAACCGCGAAGGCGATGGATCTCTTCGGCTACGACGCACTCCGCGCGGAGCAGGAGCAGCGGCGCGCATCGGGCGACCCGGTGCAACTCGGCATCGGCATCTCGACCTTCACCGAGATGTGCGGCCTGGCACCATCACGCACCCTCGGAGCCCTGAAGTACGTCGCGGGCGGCTGGGAGCACTGCACGATCCGAGCGCTGCCCACCGGCAAGATCGAGCTCATCACGGGCACCTCGCCGCACGGCCAGGGCCACGAGACGGCATGGAGCCAGATCGCGGCCAGCATCCTCGGCGTACCCGTCGACGACATCGAGGTCGTGCACAGCGACACCGGACGTGCGCCGTACGGCATGGACACCTACGGATCCCGCTCTCTCGCCGTCGGTGGCCAGGCCATCAAGAAGGCGGCCGAGCGCCTCGTCGAGAAGGCCAAGGTCATCGCGGCCCACCAGCTTGAGTGCTCGGTCGACGACCTGGAGTTCATCCAGGGCGAGTTCCGCGTCAAGGGCGACCCGGCGAAGGCGCAGCCGCTGGCAGCGGTCGCGTTCGAGGCGTTCTCCGCGCACAACCTGCCCGATGGCGTCGAGCCGACACTGCAGGCGGAGGCGACGGTCGACCCCGACGACTTCTCCTACCCGCACGGCACCCACCTGTGCGCGATCGAGGTCGACACGGAGACCGGCAAGTCCACGATCCGCAGTTACGTCGCGGTCGATGACGTCGGCATCCAGGTCAACCCGCTCATCGTCGAGGGCCAGGTGCACGGCGGTCTCGCCTGCGGCATCGGCCAGGCGCTCTACGAGGGTGTCGAGTACGACTCGGACGGCAACCTGCTCACCGCGAGCTTCGCCGACTACCTCATCCCGAGCGCGGCGGACCTGCCGAGTTTCACGACAGACCGCACCGTCACCCCGTCGACGACCAACCCCCTCGGGACCAAGGGCGTCGGCGAGGCCGGGGCGATCGCATCGCCGCCCGCGGTGATCAACGCCATCGTCGATGCGCTGCGACCCATGGGTGTGACCGACGTGAAGATGCCCGCAACGCCGGAGAACGTCTGGCGAGCGCTCAACGCCGCACAGGGAGGTGCCCAGTGATCCCCATGGCATTCGACTATGTCCGACCCACGACGGTGGACGAGGCGATCGCAGCCCTCGCTGCTGCGGGCGAGGACGGCAAGGTGATTTCGGGTGGACAGTCGCTCATGCCTGTCCTGCGCCTGCGCATGGCGGCTCCGAGCACGCTCGTCGACATCGGCTCGATCGAGGAGATGAAGGGCATCAGCGACGCGGGCGATCACCTCGTCGTGGGGGCCAACGCCACCCACTACGAAGTGATGAACAGTCCCGTCGTCAAGCAGCATGCTCCGCTGCTCGCCCAGGCGGCCGGCACCGTCGCCGACCCGGCGATTCGTCATCGCGGCACCTTCGGTGGGTCCCTTGCCCACGCCGATCCGGCCGGTGATCTGCCGACCGTGGCGCTGGCACTTGACGCCACCATGGTCGCGAAGGGCCCGAAGGGCACGCGTGAGATCGCGGCGAAGGACTTCTTCGTCGACTACTTCACCAGTGCCCTCGAGCCGGAGGAGATCCTCGTCGCGGTCAAGGTGCCCAAGCTCGGCGACGGCTGGAGCACGCACTACGAGAAGTTCAACCGCACCGCGCAGGCCTGGGCGACCGTCGGCGTCGCGGCAGCGGTCAAGCGGCAAAACGGCACGATTGCCGAGGCACGGGTGGCGCTGACCAACATGGGCCCCTCCCCCGTGCGCGCCAGCAGCGTCGAGGCCGCCCTGGCCGGTGCCGCCGCATCCGCCGACGCGATCGCGGCGGCCGCGGCAAACGCCGCCGACGGCACTCGGCCGACGAGCGACCTGCACGCCTCGGCGGAGTTCCGCGAGCATCTGGCCAAGGTGCTCACCAAGCGCGCCGTGGCGACGGCCGCCGGCGTCTAACGCACGTCACGCAACTGTGGGCCGGTCCTTCGGGACCGGCCCACAGTTCGTTCCTGGGGCGTGCATGTCGCAACACTGTCGCATTCGACCCCGCCAGTGGAGCTCATGCCGGATGCCGGCGGATCATTGGGGTTCGTGGGGATCTGGCAGGCTGAGGGCGCCCGGTGGGCAGCCACGCTTGTCGTGATCACCGTCGTTGGATCCCTCATCACCGCGGGAACCGCCAGCGCCTCCGGCATGACACTGGACCCATCGCTTCCGCTGCCCGAAGTCACCGTGTCCGCTGCTGCAGATGGCACAGCGACCATCACTCTCGTCTATCCCGTGGCCAAGGCCGTGTGCGTGTGGGGCGTGGAATGGGACACCGATAGCCCTGGAGAGCATGGCTATGCACCCGGTCTGAGGCCGGGCGGCAAGGGCCCGTCGCAAGGCGGGGCCGTCGCACCCGTGTGCGGGAACGGCGACCTGCCCACCACCTTGACCATAACCCCGGCCCAGGTGGGCTCGGCCGCGACCGAGGTACGGGTTCTGTGGACTCCCGCGTCCGATGTCTGGTCCCACTCCGGTTACACCACTGTGTCGTGGCCACCGACGCAAGACCCCCCGGCATCGGCACCTGAGATCGCGCTCGCTTGGTCACCGTCTGGAGACCTGCAAGCCACTGCGACCGCACCGAACCCCTGCCACTGGCGATTCGAGTCGCGTCTGGGCGACGGGTCTTGGGCCGGTGACTGGGTGGGCGGCGCACCCGGTGAGCCCTGTGCCGCGTCGGCACCTTCGACCTGGATCGCACCGACCAGCCTCTGGCAATCAGCGGGGGAGGTCCGCGCCGCGTACACCACCTCGGCTTCCTCGAAAGCCCTCTCAACCTGGGCCACGGCGTCCTACTCCTATGCGCTGCTGTCCGGACCCAGCCTCGACGTGTCAGATGCCGCGATAAGCATCGCCGGAGTCCCACCACTCGCCTGCCGCGTCGCCGTGAGCTGGCTGAAGGACGGCGCGTGGACCTCGGCTGCTCCAGCACCCCCCAGCGGGTGCGGGCTGCCCGGCGTGGGCGCCACACCGCCGATCTCCTTCAGTGACGCTCCCGAAGGAGCAAAGCAAGTGCGCGTGGCGTACCTCAGCACGCCCGCGGCAGAGTCCCTGGGTGCATGGAGTGCGCCAATCCCCCTGACAGGCCTGCTGCCGGCCAGCGATCCCGCCGCGGTCGAGCAAGCGGACGGATCCATCAAGATCACCTTTGCCGACCCCAATCCACCGGGCACGGTGTGCGCGTGGCGATGGGAGCTGCGTCGCCAGGGCACCAAGAACATCTACGGCGCTGGCAGCCAGCCCACACCGCTGAAGAAGAAAACTGCCTGCCAGTCCACCGTCGTGATTCCCGCGGCCCTGGACGACCCCGCCAACCTCGATCTCGTGCTCTGGCCCGACGCCGACGGTACGAACGACCCTGCGGACGAAGCGCCGAAGGTCTACGTCTCACTCCCCGATGTGAACCTGTCCGCACCGGTCAAGACCGGAAAGGAGAAAGGGCCATCCCTGACCCTGGGCTGGCACACCAGCCAATATATCGCCGAGTCCGTCCCGCGGGCGAAGGTCAGTGCCGCCGGCAAGGCCCAGGGCACCTGCTCCTACCGGGTGGAGTGGACGGCCGACGGCGTCGCCTCACGAGGAGCCTGGATCAGCGGGTCGTGTCAGGGGACCTACATCGAGTTGCCCCAGTTGGCTGCAGGATGGAATCCGACCTGGCAGGTCAAGGCAGCGTGGGCCAAGGGCGACGTCGGGACCAAGGGCGCCGAGTACTCATCTTTCAGCGTGCGAACCTGGGACTCATCGGCCCTGGACCAGAGCACGATTCACCTCCTCGCCTCAGGGCAGGGCAACCTGAGTTGGTTCGTCACCGAGACGCCCGCGGCGGCCTGCAACGCGCAGATCCAGCTGCTGTCGACAACCGATCCGGCGACCTGGCAGGTCGTCGGGGACTCGTACGCCGTTCCCCTCGGACTCTGCGACGACCTGTGGGCCAAACACGCCATTGCATCGACCTCGGCCAAAGCCATTCGAGTTCGCCTGACAGGGTCCACAGCCGACAAGCCGGCCGGACGTTGGATGTACGCCGCCCTCACTCAGCCCTTACCCCCGGTTGAGCCGGCTATTCGATGGAATGACGCTGGTACGCCTGTGGTGACATTTGCTGATCCCAACCCACCCGGCAGCGTCTGCTACTGGCAGATCAAGATTGCCCACATCACTATTGACGACGTCGCTGTCGCCCCCGATGGATCCACGAGCTGCTCCAGCACCACGACCTTCGAACTGAAAGGCGACATCGACTGGACCAACGTGACCTCGGTCCTCATCCGTGGCTCTCAGTTGCCCGAGGAGACCGCAATCGAGGGGTGGGGGCCGCTCACCGGAAGCTACGTGCCCTACTCGCCACGCCTATCACCAGGGACAGGTAATGTCCCCAAGGCCGATATTGCGATCGACCAGGGCGGATGGGCGACAGTGAACATCACGGGAACGTCATGCCGATACGTTGCACAGTGGAGAGTCCAGGGCGAGGCCCTCTGGCAGACCGAGCCGCCCAGCGCTACCACCGAGTGCGCGTCGAAGCTGACCCTGTTGGAGGCAGGGGCAACGGCCGACCTCCTCGACGTGCGAGTTGCAGAAGCACAGATTGCAGGTGGCGTCGCTACGGTGGGGCCGTGGTCGCAGGTGGCCAGCACCACGGATCCCATGCCGACCCCCGAGGTTGCGCTATGGCCGACCTCACGACGAGTAAGGGTCCAGAACCAGCCAGCGAGCCTGTGCGGCACCTGGTTTGAACTCCAGCGCACCGGCAAGGTCATCGCGTCCGGCCTAGTTCGAGACGTAGGGTATATTGACTGCGGACCTTGGGCCGTCAACACTGAAATGATCGCCTACACGAGTTTCTCCCATCAGCCGGGCGACAAAGTGCGCTTCGCGTTTGTCCGCGGGGTCGGTGCAGACAGGGTTACGGGTCCGTGGTCCGACTGGCGCACGTGGCCATCTGACGACAACGCTGCCCCCGCGCTGCAGGTCACCGCTCCGACCGATGGAGCGAGCGTCACCGGCACGGTGGTGTCCAGGGTGACCGCAACCGATGATGTGGGCGTTGAGCGCATCGAGATCCACTCAGGCACGCGCCTGCTCGCGACGGCTCTCACACCCTCGTCAGGATCATCGTGGTCGATCCCCTGGGACTCCTGGACGTTGGCCAACGGCGCAACGACTCTGACAGTCACGGCGTACGACACCTCGGGCAACATCGCCCAGGCGGAGAGCCGGTTGGTGATCGCGAACCCGACTCCGGTGGAGAAGGTCCCGTCGAAGGGTGCGCGCCCTGTCGTGATTTCGATGGCACTCAGTGGCAATCCGGCCAAGCCGCCGCACATTTCAGTGGAGCGGGGCCAGGCTACGCGACTGCGGCTTAGCGGCAAGGTCTTCGCTGGGGCGGTCGCGACCGTGCGTATCGGCAAGACTTGGGTATCCCTCGGCAGCGCCAACCCAAAGCTTTGGCTGCCGGCCGTGCGCGTCAACGGCCCCGGCCCCTACCTCGTTCGGATGACCACCAAGTTCGGTAAAAAGGCGTACTTCGCACTCGTGAGCGAGGAGCAGGTGCCAGTCGCTGACTAGCGCACCTCGACGATGGGCAGGCGCAGGGCGCCGGTCGCATGCTCCGGCACGACAGGGTTCTTGGGGGTCACAGCCTCGACGGCGACGTACGCCGCACCCAGCTCCGGACGTGAGTCTTCCTCGCCCTTGTTGGGCCACATCGCCATGGCACGTTCGGCCTGGGCGGTGATCGTCAGCGAGGGGTTCACACCGAGGTTGGCCGTAATCGCAGACCCATCGACGATGTGCAGGCCAGGGTGCCCGAATGCGCGGTGGTAGGCGTCCACCACCCCGGTCTCATCGTCCGACCCGATTACGCATCCACCGACGAAGTGGGCCGTCATCACGGCATCGAAGTTGTCGAAGGCATTGGAGCCCGCCACACCGTCGATCTGGTCGGCGATGCGGTGCACGACCTCGTCGGAGATCGGGATGTACGACGGTGCCGGGTTGGACTCGTCCTTGTTCGTCGCTAGGCGCCAGCCGAGGCGGCCGCGCTTGCCCGTGAGCGTGAGGGAGTTGTCGACCGGCTGCATCACGAGCGAGATCACCGCCCGCTCACTCCACTTGCGGACGTTGACGAGGTAGGCCGCACTCGCGCGCTGACGCCACAGTTCCTTTGTCCAGGTGCGCCACCTCGGCTCGCCGGGACGCGGGACCGTGATGACCGACTGCAGCAGGCCCATCGAGTTGGAGCCCTTGCCGTAGCGGCACGGCTCGACGTGCGTGCCGACGTCGTCGGGGAAGAAGCTCGAGGTGATCGCGACACCGCGTGTGTAGTCGGCATCCGGTGATTTCGCCACCGCCCCGAGGATCGACTCGGAGTTGGTGCGCGACAGCCGGCCGAGCATCCGCGAGAGCCTCGGCAGCCTTCCCTCGTCCTTCATCCGATGCAGCAACTTCTGGGTGTTGTAGGTGCCGGCGGCCATGACGACCTGCTCGGCCGTGAAGGTGCGCGTGCGACGAGACAGGCTCCCCGTGCGCTTGGTGGTGATCGTGTAGCCACCGCCCTCGCGGGGCTCGATCGAGGTCACGGTCGTCAGCGGATGGACCACAGCCCCCGCAGCCTCGGCCAGTCCGAGGTAGTTCTTAGGCAGGGTGTTTTTGGCATTGTGGCGGCAGCCGGTCATGCACTCACCGCACTCTGTGCACCCGGTGCGATCGGGTCCGACACCACCGAAGAAGGGATCGGGTGTGGTGACCCCGGGCCCGTCACCGAAGTACACGCCGACCGGGGTCATCTGGAAGGTGTGGCCGACGCCCATCTCGTCCGCGACCGCTTTCATGACCTCGTCACTGGGCGTCATCGTCGGATTGGTGACCACGCCCAGCATGCGGGACGCCTGGTCGTAGTACGGCGCGAGTTCACTCGCCCAATCGGTGATGTGAGCCCACTGCTTGTCCTCGAAGAATCTCTTCGGTGGGACGTAGAGAGTGTTGGCGTAGACAAGCGACCCTCCACCGACACCAGCACCGGCAAGGACGACAACATCCTTGAGCACGTGGATCCGCTGGATGCCCGTGCACCCCAGTGCGGGAGCCCACAGGAAGCGCCGCAACCGCCACGACGTCTTGGGGAAGTCAGCATCGGTGAATCGGCGTCCTGCCTCGAGCACGCCGACGCGATAGCCCTTCTCAGACAGCCGGAGCGCGGCGACAGAGCCACCGAATCCCGAGCCGACGATGAGAACGTCGTAGTCGAATCCCGCCATTGCCCTGCCTCCCGATAGTTCCTGGTCGAGCCTAGAGCCGGAGCTTGCCCATCGATCCCACCGCCGTAGCGAGGAAGTTGCCCCATCGTCGCGCGTCCAGCCCGAGCTGGGGGCCAAACCCCAGGAGTCGCTGCGTCGCGATGGCCTGCGGCTCGGTGTAGCAGAGCAGGCCGCCCTCGCCGTGACGATGTCCGAGCCCCGAGTCGCCCACTCCGCCCATCGCCGCAGCGGTGGATCCCCAGGAGGCGGCGTAACCCTCGTTGACGTTGACCGAGCCGGTGCGAAGCCGACGCGCCAGCCGACGGCCTGCGCGCAGATCACGCGTGAGAATCGATGCATTAAGGCCGTACGCCGTGTCGTTGGCTCGGCGTACCGCCTCCTCGTCGTCGACGACGGGGTAGACCGCGGCCACGGGGCCGAAGGTCTCCTCGCGACACAGCGTCATGGACTCGGTCACTCCCGCAAGCACGGTCGGCTCGAAGGCCAGGGGCCCGATGTCAGGCCGTGCGCGGCCGCCGGCGAGCACCGTCGCGCCCTGCGCCACCGCGTCCTCCACATGCGAGCGAACCCGATCGAGGTGGGCCGGTGAGATGAGGCAACCGATATCGCCGTCCCAGCCTGGCCCGGAGGCAATGCGCATCGACAGGACCCGCGGGATGAAGTGCGCGAGGAAGGCGTCGTAGACCGCAGCGTTGACGTAGATCCTCTCCATGGAGATGCACAACTGCCCAGCATTGGCGAAGCATGCCCGCACCGCCGTCTCGGCCGCCTTGGCGGGATCGACATCAGCGCGGACGATCATGGCGTTCTTGCCGCCGAGTTCCAAGGTGCATTCGATGAGCCTCTTGGCGCAGCGCTCCGCCACCACGCGCCCCGTTGCCGTGGAGCCCGTGAACATGACGTGGTCGACGGTGTCGATCACCATGGGTCCGGCGACCGGACCTTCACCCGGCAGGATGGCCATGAGTCCGTCGGGCAGGCCCGCGAGCAGCAATTGCTCGAGCACCCAGGCGGAGATCAGCGTCGTCTGCGGATCCGGCTTCAGCAGGACCCCGTTGCCTGCGAGCAGGGCCGGGATCGCATCACTCGCCGCGAGCGTGAGCGGATAGTTCCACGGTGCGATGATGCCGACCAGACCCACGGGCTTGCGGATCTCCTCGACTCCGACAAGCAGGGGAAGGGCACCACGCACGCGACGGGACTTCAACAGACCAGGTGCCTTGCGTGTGTAGTACTGCGCGACCACCGCGACATCGAGGACTTCCTCAAGGGCATCGGCGCGCGCCTTGCCCACTTCCCACTGCAGGAGGTCGAGGGCCTCGTCACGCTTGGCGATCACAAGATCGTGGAAGCGTCGCATGATGCGTACCCGATCTCGCACGGGACGCTCCGCCCACTCGCGCTGCACCGAACGCGCACGCGCCGCGGCACTCGCCACGTCGTACTCCGTCGCCAGCGGCAGGTTGTAGAGGATTTCCCCGGTGAACGGCGCGCGGACCTCTCGGGTCTCCGCGTCGGGCGCGACGGCCAACTGGGCGATGAGGTTTGAGGCGGCCGGGGGTGCTGCGAGCATGCTCATGGCCTGAGCCTACGCGCGCACGAGCGGATGGCGATCGGAATAGGTCGCGATCTCCTGTGCGGCACGCGCCTCATCCCAGCCGAGGTAGGGGGCGATCAGGGGTGCCACGGCCGCAGCCGCCTCACGCCCCGCGTCGGGGGACTCGGCCGTGAGACGCAGCCGCCTGACCAGCACGTCCTCAAGGTCGAGGGCACCCTGATGCGTTACCGCGACGACAGCCTCGGCCCCGAGGTGACGGCCCTCGGGCGGCAGAGGTTCGCGCAGGCGCGGGTCGACGGCCATGACGTCGAGTACCTCGCTGATTCGAGACCCATGGCGTCGCAGCAGTCGCTCGATCGTGGGCATCGGCAGATCCCACCTCTCCGCGAGACTCGCGCGATCAGCCCAAAGCTCAGCGAACCCCACGGCGCCGACGAGCGGAATATCCGCGGTCGTCGATCCCGGGATCGCTTCATCATCGAGCTCGGCGACGGCGGCGTCCACAGCTTCAGCGGCCATGACGCGGTACGTCGTGTACTTGCCCCCGGCGATCGCCACCAGCCCGGGTGCAGGGTGGAAGATCACGTGCTCTCGCGACACCTGCGTCGTCGACTCACTGGCATCAGCCGCGACCAGGGGTCGATAGCCCGCATACGTCGCGATCACGTCCTCTCGTCGCAGCGGACGGGCGAGCCAGCGATTGGCCTGGCCGATGAGATAGGCGATCTCGTCCTCGGTCGCCACAGGATCGGCGAGGCTCTCAGCCGGCTCTCTCGGGGTGTCCGTCGTACCGACGATCCAGTCCCCTCCCCACGGCAGGAGGAAGAGAACGCTGGCCGGCGTGCGCGCGATGATCGCCGTGGTCGACCGGATGGCGTCGCCGCGCACCACCAGGTGGACTCCGCGGCTCTGCTGCACTTTGTCAGGGGCGTCCGGGTCGATCATGTGCAGGACGTCGTCAGTCCAGACCCCCGCAGCCGCGATGACGACACGCGCCCGGATGTCGTAGTCGGCGCCGGTGAGTTCGTCCACGACATGCACACCATCGACGCGACCATCCTCGACGATCAAGGACTCAGCCCGAGTGCGGGTGAGGATATGGGCCCCGAAGGACGCTGCCGTGCGCGCAACAGCAACGGTGTGGCGCGCATCATCGATCTGGGCGTCATGGAAGCGCACTGCTCCGGCGATCTCACCCGCGTCCAGGTCCGGTGCGAGTTCCTTCGCCTCGTCCGCATTCAAGCTCTTGGGTCGAGGCATGGTGCCGCCATAGCTGCCGATCCGGCTGAGGACGTCGTAGAGCCGAATGCCCGAGGCG